>Ga0116231_10001215_pt1 | contig 51789 bp, 32 predicted proteins | sample S1TSphgellanicum_2_FD_89695 | JGI IMG/M metagenome (GOLD analysis project Ga0116231, IMG submission 89695) | Host-associated microbial communities from peat moss isolated from Minnesota, USA - S1T2_Fd - Sphagnum magellanicum MG | ecosystem: Host-associated > Plants > Peat moss > Unclassified...
ATAGCGTATCAGCCCAATAGGCTATGACTCGGTTCTGCTGGGGGGGGGTGCTATTCGCTGCAGTGAGAGGGAGTTGGGCAGGTGTGATTTGATGTGCAAAGGTTTTGAATGAAAGCCCACCCCAAGAATTTGTGACCCAAATCATATCTAAAAATAGTGTCTCTAGGTGAAAAAGATACTCAATGGAAAAGAGTCTAAAAAATAAACCCTTGAATATAATATGATCTAAATCATTTGTAAGGATTGCATCATGGGAAAAACATATATCTAACCATAGTACCTTGGTGGTTTTGGCAAATATTTTATATTATTTTTAAAAATGTTGAAACTTTTTTTCAAACTTGATTTTTTTTTGTGAAGAAAAATGAAAAACCTTTTTGGAATTTTTTTTCCTTTTCAAAATGGAATCCTTAAAATTAATTATTATTCCAATGAAGACGATTCATGAGAACTAGTTTAAATAGGACAACTTTACATTTCATAAGTCATCCTTTGAATAATTCCAATTTGAAAAAAAAATTTGTCAGTTTCGAAGTATAGAAGGATAGACGTTTTTTTGTCTTTTGCATATTTATATGCTTTTAAAGGGTTTTTTGTCAACAACATAATTACAAGAAAATTTTCAATATCTTATGTACCAATTTGCAATCCACATTTCTTCAATTGAATTTGAATTCCATTCATTGTATTTGAATCAAATTTAGGAACTTGAATTCAATTCAAGTTGCATGTAATGATTCTCAATATTTTCATTTGAATCAAATTTGAAGCTTTTGAAATTTTGGATGGTCAATTCTTGACTGGTGATTCTTTGGAACCAAGATTCACATGATGACAATGACGATGATTTCAACCCCCTCTTCAAACATCCTAACCCTTTGAAAACCATCTTGACCCCCCTTGCTCTATGATCAATTTGCAACAAAGCACATTGCAAACTCTAAAGGACTCACACAATAGTGTTGATAGACATTTTTGGCATGCACAAACAAAACAAAATCGAAACAATCCAAGTAGCATGCATAAACAATGCAAAATTGAAATAATGCAAAACAACATGACAATGGCAAACAAAAAATTACAAGAATTTTATTTCATCCAACATTCAAACTTTTCTTGACTCACAAATGTTCCACCAAATTTGTTTTCAAATTGTAATGAGCTAGAAAATTCTCTAGTGACTTTGTGCCTCCCATATATGCATGGAAGGTCAAACAATTTTTTGAAGTGACCTACATTTTTTCCATCAAACAATGGCTACACATTTTGTTCTCATTCATCTTCAATAATCATGTTATGCAATATTGTACAACAAATCATGAATACATAAGTTGCATCCATTTGCCACAACTTGCATTGGTTTTAACTTTTGAATGACTATAAAACACCAAAAATCTCTATACATACTATCTTGCACTTTTTTATATCAAGGTGAAAACATGGTTAGGTGGTTCAAAAGTAACATTTGAAAGCTTAAAGTTTACACTAGTTAATTAACAAACTATGTTATTCAATGTGCATTCCCCTATGCTTATGGTTAAAATAATGGTAAAACACCTTATAAGTATATGTAAACATGTGATTGGTCAAAAACATCATGTTAAAATTTGAAATTTTGAATGTGAAATGACCTTTCAATAAGTAAAATGAGATATTTTTTAAATCATTTATTTTTGTATTGGGAAATTTTCAATATAATTTACTTTCACACACCTCATTTGATGTGGGACTATTTTTTTAATTTCAATTTTGACATTAATATGTCATGGTTTTTGAATCCATAAATAAACTTTATATGCATGAAAAAATATATATGTATAGACGAAGACTGTGATTAAATTGAAAGCCATGAGATGATAATCTCAAGTGACAAGGCCTTGGACCACTTGGGAAGTTTGTAGTCGGTTTTAATCTCACTCGTCTAAAGATCAAGAATAACCCAAGGTTGTGAAGTAAGTTTGAATGCCGAAGCTTTACCAAGTGCATGGTTTTCCATGTGTAGGTAGCATAGGTATTTAAGGAGGCACAAGAACGAAATGGAGGCGACAATGAAACAACACCAAGGCGTATTTGAGTGCAATAGTCTTGAAAGGAAAATGTCCTTATTTCAAAAGTCGATTAAAAATTCTTTTTTTTCTTAAAATTCATCCTTTTTTTAAATATGACTCTCACTAGAATCTATTACAACATGGATAATTTAAAATTTGACAATAGTAATGTTGAATATGACTTTATGTTTAAAGTTCGCTCATAATCCAAAAAAACTATGATTGTAACAATCCAAATTGTCCACCTACTTGTGCTTTCACTTAAAGTGCAACCTCTTTCGTGCAACCTCTTTCATGTATGAATTGCACAAAATAAGATTGCTAAGGATAAACACCTTTCGTCAAAAAACAATATCAAAGGTAAACATCATCATTCATTTCAAACCTCAAGTCACTACCTACCCCATTTAGCAAGTTTGCAATCATGAATGAATGGTCTACCACATCAATGTCATTGTTTCCACCCAAAAGCTCAAAAATTTGTGTCATATCCAACGTGCCTAGTGCATAATTGCCTCCAAAATTATGGACCCGGTGAACCATCTTTGTTTTGAAATTACATTTGTCATCCAATTGGGCAATTTTCTAGCTATAGTGCATACAACTGAAGCTCACACACATCCTAGAAAGCCCCTCTTTACATTTCCTTTGAGTTGATTCTTTATGTCAAGTTTCATGGGTTCTTTCATGTACCTTGGTTGAAAAAATGTAATTACAATATGCACAAACTATTTCATGTGTTCCATTGTCATATTTTTTGCAGGCCAATAACATTCATCTATTATATCAACCCTTATCCCATATGCAAGCTTGTGTAATGTAATTATGCACTTGTAGATTGAAAACAAGTTGAGCCTCCTTGTGCAATATGGTCTTTGCAAATATATATAACGTGACACATCTTGTATAAATGTTTAAAAGTTTTTTTACCATGCATTTGCAAAGGAGCAAAGTAATAAACAAAAATCACTTATGCCCTTGCTCCCTTGTTCTCGGTAGGTTCTCCATGCACCCCACCTTGATGCCATTGTGATTTCACCTTTCATTTTCCAAAGTTTGATCAAGTTGATCCATAGATCCCTACAAACATAGTTATTTCCCATTGTCATTTTCAAAGTTTTCTTCAAGCTAAGTGAATAATGATTTCCTCCAAAGTTCCACAATGTGTGATGATCCACCTCTATGCACACAAATCTTGACACAAAGAAAGCTCACAAAACTTCACAATGATGGTGATTTCAAAGGCAAAAAAACTCTCTATGATAATTGCAATTCTCAAGGTGCTAGTGCATATGACTATGTGATTGTTGGTGAACATTTTCCTCAAACAACATTTTTCATAAGGAATCATCAAAGGGGTTTTTTAATTATTGATATAGAAGCCATATGGAGACTTACAGAGATGTTATAACATATCATAAAAATTAGTAACTTCAATACATGTGAAATCATGTAATTTCATTAATTACATAATTAATTTTTTTGAATAGTTAATTAATTTTGAAATTTTCATTTCAAAAATATATATATTCTTAAGATTTAATATTTTCTTTCACAAAGAGTTTATTCTTTGAAAAAAAAATCCACATTTCAACATTTTTGAAAATAATATAATTAATGTTGAAATTGCCATGGTACTATGGTACTCAAAACATGTTTCAAGTTTTTGTGATCTTTTGGAATTGGGATGAGTAGTTTAGGGCAAACATTTGGACTACTTGGTTATTATTAATTATGTAGCTCATCCATAGCCCTAAAATAATAGTGGTGGATGAGGTCCATGGTGGTGGTGGTGGTTGGCAAATTTTGCATCACTCTTCTTCTTCTTGTGTAAGGGCCAAAGTTTGAAAAATAATCATGGCAACAACTTTTCTTTCTCCCTTCCATTTGGATTCCATGTCCTCATCTATGTCCTATATATCCCATAAGGGAAGGTAGGGTTCAAGTGTCGACCTTTAGGAGGAGGACATTTGGCAAACTTGAGGATGTTGAGTGTTGTTTACGCACTTTAGAGTGTGAGTGTGTGTGTGTGTGTGTTTGTGTGTTGGTTTGACTCACTCTTATTTGAGTTTGTCATATGCTTTTCATTTCTTTGTGAATTTGTGATTGTGTAAAGTGAACTAGGTCTATGAGCAACTTGGGACATCTTCCAATCTCCACCCAACAATAAGAAAGGCCAATTATGAAAGACTTGGTAGTGGTGTGATCTTAAAACAAATAGAAACACAAGAAACCATTGTTTCTCTTGTGATGAATGAATCGTTTTATTCAACCTACACTTGACCCTAAGACTACCCATCTTTAGAAACAATTTACATTATCCTAAGGTCAATTTCCACATTGACAAAAAATAATAATAATTTTTTTTCAAAAAAAATTTTTTTTTTTCCATTTTGAAATTATTAATTTTTCCATGATCTAATATGATATTGTCATAAAATTAATGAAATTATTTAAATTTTAGCCTATCATAATTATTATGATGATTTTCAACATTTCAACTCCATATTTTTTTCACAAAACATTGTTTCACTATTTTGAGGATTATTTAATGATGAAACTAACCAACTAACCTTAGGGTAAGGTATAGAGCTAGAATGTATGTAGTTGTGTAGGCTTTCATTTTTTTTTCTCTTCTTTTCCTTTTTCTTTGTCCCCTTCTTTCTTTCTTGTGTTTTTGTTGAGGGGTTGAAGACAAGGGTGGAGATTACCAAACTTGACTCACTTGGGTTTATTTGCTAAGTGAGGTTAAATTTTGGATGTGCAAGGAAGGGAGAGAACTCCTTATGTCATCTTTCAAAACACCCAATTGAGAAATTGGGCCCCTCTTGTTAGTTTATTTCTTGGGGGGAGGGAGGGGAAGGTGGGGGTGGGGATGAGGGGAGGGGGTGAGGGGTGCTTGGGTGCACATTTTAGGGTGAGGGTGGTGGGGAAGGGGTATTATTATAAACATAGTTTGTGTACCAAAAGTTGCATTCTCAATATAGCAATTATGCCAAGATAGATCCTTCACAATAAATAAATAAATAAATAAAATTATTTATTGATTTATTAGGTTTGGAGGGTTGCAAGTGAAAGGCCCAGTTTTTTTTTGTTGGACCTAAAAAAAACATGACTTCAACACATATGAAGTATTTTTTTGGAAAAAAAATGACCTTAATTTGCAAAATTTCAGAAAAAATTTGAAATCATCAGATTTTTACAACAGGTTGCAGAAGATAGCCAAAATGTAAAAGGATTTCTTTTTTAAAATTTTAATTTCAAATCTGGTCTGTAGCCAAATTTGGCTAAATCTTCTTATGGACAATCTCCAGTTTGGTTAAATCACAAAAGTGGGGAAAAATAATAATAATAAATTTATTAAAATAAATTAAATTAAATTAAATTAAATTAAAAAACCCAGAAAACACCCCTTCAACCACAATATTATAACATGAAAAAAGTGCTGAATTTTTTGGTGGACTCATTCTATCTCTAACTACCCTTCTTCTTTTATATATTAAAAAAATCAAAGGGTTTTCATACGAACTTGTTTTATAATTCCAAAACAAAGTACCTTAAAACACACACACACACACAAAACAAGTTTGCACACATACTTCTCATCATGTGGGGTCATTTTGATAAACTTTTGACGAGACGAGACTTAGTGACAAAGCGAGGTTCATTGTTGGTTGCACCTCTAACACTTCAATTTCATGATTCCATGTAATACTTAACCTAGCCTAACCTAACCCAACCCAACCCAACCCAACCCAACCCAATCAAGAATTGGGTTGGTGGAAAAAATAACAATAATCGTACAAGTAATCGAACAAACACAATCACAAATCAAAACACTTGTAGAATCGCAAAAGAGAATAAAGCAAAACCAACATCACACCAACCCTTAACTAACCCTAATCAAAATCAACACATAGGCTACAAGAGGATTCAAATATTTTAACCATGGTTTAAGCTTTGTGGGGAATGAGGCTTGACAATAATAATGTCAAGTTGTTTGGGTCTAGGGAAATTTCAAAGGACCGATACGGGCCCAAAGGGCAAGCATAGAGCAAAGCCTTCTTTTGTGTTGTGACAAAGATAATAACATTACAAAAGAGTCTTTGGAGATTAGGTTTGAGAACTATGAGAACATTCAATGGGAACATGGGAACAATATATTATTGCTAAATTTGAAAAGATTTTCATCTTCAATCTTTTGTTTATTTAGCATTTAGTTGATCCCTTTCAAGTTCATAGGTAGAGCAATTTCGATGTTTCATGTATCTTTGGTGCCGATTTGTTTTGTTCTCCTATATCTATTTTGCAATCTTGTTCTAATGAATTATAAAACCAAAGGATTAAAAAATGAATGTTTGTCAAATGAATATTAACGTGAAAGGATTTTATTTTATTTTATTTTCTAAATGTTATATTTTCATTTTAAAGGTTGTGGACTTGGATTCATAAAATGATTGAAGATTGAGTTGGATACTTCTACGGAAAGAACAAATGGACATAACATTGCACCCTTTTGTTGTTAATTTCAATCAAGCCATTAGAGGGGTTTCTCTTTAGTGACATAGGTCACGTTTTCTATAGTGTCTAAGAGATTGTTAATGTGAGTCCAAGTGACTTCAAAATTTGTCATTTTTCCCACAAAATTTTAGATTTTTTTTTCTTTTGTAGTGTAAATTTGACAAGTTTTGCTAATGTTTTGGGAAAAAATCATAAAAAATTTTGAAAAAAGAAAAACTGCAAACTTGACCCCCAAAAGATTTCCAATTTTGTAATATAGCTAAGTGGCAATCATCCATAAAACAATTTAGCCAAATTTTGGTACAAAAAATATGAAATTATTTTTTATAAAAAAATCCTTGAATATTTTTTGCTACATACTAAAATTCAAGATATATTCTTGTGATTTTTATATTAAAAGAAATTTTCAAAAAAAAATTGGAAACTAGAAACCCCAAAAAAGCCATTTTTTTGCCATTTTGATCAGCAATTTTTTTTCAAAAAAAATAGTGTGACCCACCTTTTTTTTTTGGTTTCATTTTTGCTTTGATATAATTTTGGAAAACGGGCAATGAAGAAATTTCTAAAACCCACAAATTTACACACACCCTACATTCAAATGTGAAGAAAATAAATCCCCATTTAAATTTAATCAAATGATGTAGTTACACACAAAAAGAAATATCGAAAACTAGGTCACCTATTCCTTTATGCCAAATAAAATATGTCAAATAATAATATATGATTTTTTTTACTTTTTTTAATTTATTACAATATGGTGAAATTTAATTAATTACTATTGTGTGATTAATGGTGTCCTAAATTCCCTCACTCCCATTCAACTCTTCTTTTCATTTCATGTCAATGATTTTTAAGCATAGGGCCAAATTTTTAAATGTATTATTGTATCCCACCAACATTTTTTCTTGCAATTTTTCATTTTATTTCAAGCTAGCATTAGTTGATGCAAATTTGATGGGTCTATATTATAGAGTCCAAATGGCCCCATTTCACATTTATATCATTATGTTAGGGTTAATAATCATAAAAACAAACTTTGTAAAAAATATTCACTTTCTTGTACCATTATAGGGTTTGCAAAAAAAATTCCATCAACAACATCTTCTTCATGAACAAATCACCATTCTTAATAATGAATCACAAGTTTTCATTGCACATTTCATTACTCAATCACTTTCATTGCACTTACAACTAATCCTTTGTTTTATATTTATATTAATATGATTTGTTTTGTTGCATATTTCATTCATGGGCATTCAATACTATAAATTGCATAGGTCTAAAAGATTGAGCATATGATTTGGTATTTTAAAATTTTCAAGTTTTGTTAGTTTTTGTTTAAGCTTTATTTGTGGCATTTGGTTATTATGCCATGGTTTTGGGAAGATATAGTATTTTGGGAAGCATTCAAGGTTGAAATTTGAATTCAACTCAAATTGGTGGCACCAAGTGGTGATGCTAACAACTACACAACGATGGAAGGGTCGACCAATTGTTGTTGCTTGTGCAATGTGCAAACTCAAAAACTTCAAATACAAATTGTTTGTAAACTAAACCCTAAACTTTTCATGTTCATTCTTTTGCTTATAAATGTGAATGTCAAGGAGTCATGAACTTTTTTCCTTGTTAATCCTCAACTTTCTTGGGTTTGTTGATTATGAAGAACATTCCTCAAGTTTGTAAACTTTAATTAATCAATCCTCAAGTTTCCTCTTGCTTATTTGTTTTTCAAGTTTGGTTTGTCAATTTTCAAGTTTCCTGAAATATGACACCTTGAATAGCTCCTCCACTCAACTTTGAATTCCAAATTTTATTCAATTTTTGAATTCCTTTTGGAACTCAAGCGATTATGACTTCAATAATTCTAAAAACTCTTTTGCTATAAAAAGATATCTTCGTTGTAGTGTTGAAAGCTTCAATAATGGTATTTGCCCAATCTTCCATTACTTGGCAATGTGGGTGTTGATGCAAATCATATTGAGTAAATAGTCATGGATGCAAAATATGCCCGTCAATAAAAATAATGAAATAAATTATTGAACTTTGAAATGGCCCTTTGTGATGAAATGGCTTTAATTTTAATGTGGTTGCAAAACACAAGAAGAAATTCATCTAATGTGCTTCCATCTTTTCAATGTTGTTGAGCAAAGGAAAACCTTTAATTGATTAAGAGAGTTTCAAAGCTTTACTTCATTTTAAAATTTTGAAACAAACCTAAAGAAAATTATCTAATGATTTTGTCTTCTAGGAAATGATAGATTACATCCACAACCAAGTTTTGAAGGCTAGTGAAAAAGCCATGAACATTATTTCATTGTTGTATATGTTAACAAAGTCACTAATGTAAACAATCAAAACCATGGATATGTTTTGAAAGATTGGTGTCATATTTTGGTTTTATTGACTATCAAACAAATTGGGGACAACTCTAATTTAAATAACTTCACAAAGGTTCTTATGCATTCTTTTAAGATTCATGGAGGGATTTTGGAGGAGAATATTGTTAACATGTTGGTTTCTTTAGGGACAAATGGAGTCAATATGTTTTAAGAGGTTTAAATGGAATCACAATGTAACTCTAATGGCATTACACACCATTCCTTGTGGGCATGCATTGCATGGCTCATTGGTGCAAACATTTTCCAATCTATTGATAATTGCAAGGTTAGAAAACCTCATGCAAATTTTATACTATTATCTCAAGTCAAAAAAACACCTAGTGCTTATTAAATCAACCTAGATTATGGAAACAATGGGAAATTAGTGAAACATGTTTCTTTGTAGGTACCAGTATTGTCCCTGCTTGATAAAAATGGTGATTGATTCACCTGCGATTGTTTTGATACCTCTATTCTTGAATTGCTTTATGATCTAGAAATTGTGTTTAGTTATGATGAATTAGAGATTATCAATGCATTGGTGAAATTTCTCCATTTGCATGGTGTGGTTTGTGATGGTGAAATTATGGTGGTGATGAAGATCTACCATAATGATTTGCATAAATTGTATGTGGATCTTGTTGTTACTTTTGTTGAAGACATATTTCAAAACTTTAATAAATTTGTGGATTGGTGGACACAAATCATCATTAAATTTCAGTTTGGAATGAATCATACACTTGGACATGGTGAAATTATGGTGGTGATGAAGATCTACCCAATGATTTGCATAAATTGTATATGGATCTTATTGTTGCTTTTGTTGACAATATATTTAGGACTTTCATGGATTTGTGGATTGGTGGAAACAAATCATCATTAAATTTCAATATGGAATGAAGCATACATTTGGACATGGGAATTGATCACTTAGGTTTTGAGTTTAATGGGCATCATGTTTGGACAAGACATAAAAACCTAAAAATTCAATTTTTATAACCTAGAAAGTTTATGTTGATGTGAAAGTGGCAATTGTTAGTTCTTGTTATTCAACTTATTAATGATTGAAAATACAATTTCCTTTCCAAGAAATCATAAATGTGTTAAGGGTGGTCTACTTTTAGTACTAGTTGTAGGATGACCCAAATTGTAGGTTTGAACCACACGTATGAACACTATCATATCCTTATATTGCACCATTCGGAAGGTTGGCCTTTAGAACAATGGGTTCTTCTATTGTTAAATGCTACAACATTGGATTTGTAATGATCCACCTTTGTTCTATTTATGTTCAATGTCATGGCCCTTTTGCATGTGGTTAATCCTTTAACCTAATTTTAATTAAAATTGAATATAAAAACCACATTGTCAAACATTACATCCCAAAATACATAAAATTGGTTGAGGTTGAAAATTTTCCAAGCAATCATATTAGTGGAAGATGAATGCACCTCTAAACTTCATGAAATGAATGTAAGAAACATGGTTATTGTTCACTTTGATTTGATGATCCATATCTTTTCACTCCATTTTGACACCTTCAAAAAAATTCCTCACATGATGATACCATCCAACAATGGAACTTGGCAATGTTTATGCAATATGGTTGTGATGCATAACTTGTGCCTTAATTTGGCAAAGTACTCGATATTAAAGCAAGTTGCCTATTCTCATGTTAATTATAATTGGTACAATTTTTATATTGACCATTGTTCAAATTATATGATTGGTGATGAACATTTTATGATGATGAAAGGTTGAACCATAGGGTTATTCTTTGGTGGACTTTGTTAGGCCTTGCCCTAGATGGGGAATGACTGTCACTTTTAGCAAGTTGGCATCAGTTGACTTGTTTGATATTAGATTGCCTTATTTAGATGAAAATAATTTGAGATTTTTTGGGGGATGTTGCTTTACATCAAAGGTGGGTTGTTGATAATAAATTATTTTATTCAAATGGGGCAAGTTTGATTTTGGTGATTTTAGGGTTAGGTTTTGGTTGGACTAGTAATTGATTTTATATTTTACAAGGTTGATTTTGTGATTGCAATGAGAGTTTGTTGTGGAAGTGATGAACAAATGTTGAAGGATTTTGTGTGAAATGCATAAATATTAAGTGATGTTTTGGATGGAGTGTGAAAGGTTGGTTGCTACTTTTTGTTGTTTCAATGACCAATGATTCTTTTGGCATAAGGAAAAAGTCAAGAAAGGTTGTTGCTTGTCTTTTTTTACTTTTTGTGTTCATCTTCTTATGGAAAAACTAGTTGGCTATGGGTGTGGTGGCATCTTGTTTTTGTCATTTGTTAGGCAAAACCTTGCCACATCAACTAAGTTATAACCATTTTGTATTGTTTTGGTTGCCATTTTGGTGATTGATTGAACAATTTTTATCATGGGTTGCATGTGTCATGTTGATTTTCCATAATCACTTTCAACATTGTTTTTTTTGGTGTGCACCTACTATTTAGACACTATGACTATCCCATGGGTCACATGACTACTATGCACATGTAATTTTTTACACTATAAAATTTCAATAATTCTTTTTACATTGAATGACTTAGCTAGTTTCACTAATTGTACACCCTTGTCCATATGTAAAAAAGTGAAGTAGTAGTCATGATGGACATTACAAATCTTCCTCTATCTATTTCAACTTTCATGATTGAGAAATTGGTATGACTTGCCAAGCACAATAAATAGCCCTAGTTGGAGCCATTAAGAGTGACATAACAAATTATGGTTATGGTCAACATGACTACTATGGAGGCACATGCAACATGATTATGGTTATGAATTATAATATGCTTAATAGAAGGGTGATCAACAAAACTACAACTAGCAAAGATTTTCTTATAACCAACCTAAAACAAGGTATATTGCTACACAACTAACCAAGATTTTTCCCAACTTGTAAATAATCTAAGGTTGAAGTTGTTTTGGTTCAATTTTTCCAACAACCTTTAATCTATGTATGCATTCAAAGGAAATTTTAAGGTTTAGTTTCCTTTTTTGTTATTTATAGTGCTTTTGAGAGTTTCTAAGACAAAAAGTTGTTATTGATAAACGTGAGGGAGGTCTTGAAGTTTTTTCATGGGGTTAATATTCAATCATGAATGCAAATGTAAGATTGTTGCAAGTGTAAGACTTTTGCAACAAAACATAATCCTATATATTAAATTATTTTTTATTCCCAAGTTGGTGTGGCTTTAGACAATTTTAGAATTGTTCCATTTGTATTTAAAGGTTCATTAGGTATTTTCTATGTACAAATTCAATTATATAGTTTGTAAAATCACTACCTCCATTTGTTTGTTGTGCTTGTGCAAGGTATGAAGAACTTATGTATTATTTTGTTATGGAATTTTTTCTTCTAATAAAGATGTTAGGATTATGTCATATGATGAAAAGGTCAACATGTGCAAAGCTTCTTTTGGCTTTAAAATAATGTTGGTGGTGGTGGTGGTGGCGTCTTGCATAAATGAGATTGGGGATGGATATATTCAATTGAAAGTAAGTTAATCTTCTTTTAAAATGAATTTATTCATTTGTAAGTTGGATATGTTATAAAGAAAGAAAGGACAGGTTTAGGTGATTGCTCCTTTTCTTATTGTATATTTGAACATTGAATTTGATCTCATCACTAATTGGCCATAACTAAATGGACTCCATGCAACTTTCTTACTTAAAGTGCTCATTCTTCATTTTGTGCTCTTTCAATGTAAGCCCAAAACTTTGTTTATGCACTTTGGCCAATGATGGTTTTGATTTTAAAATAGTCACAAAGACTTGATGTAATTGGATTTGTTAAAAAACTTGAACAATAAAATTGTAATGAACATCAAGATAACTAATCAAAATGATGTGTAATTAAAGGCTAAAATTAACAAGAAATCACAAAATAGGAACTTTCAATTTACAAAAATACAAAAACTTATTGTGGTCAACTTTTAATTGGTGAAGGTAGGAAATTCAAAGGCAAATTTATCTTAATTTAAACCTATAACTTCATAGAAATTATATTTCTAAGTTTTAAATTAATTTTGGCATCTAAATCATTGAATTTTTTCTTTTAATTTTCAATTTCATGTCTTCACCAATTAAATGTTGATCATAATAATTGTTTCAAATTTTAATTTTTGGCGTGGAGAAGTGGCAAATCACCTCATTAAGATAATCACTTTCAATAGTCAAGATCTTTTAACATTTATTTATGTAGAAGAACTTATGTCATCAAGTTGAATATGATAGCCATCTTAAGGCTTACATTGGGCATCAAGTGTGTGTGGTGGTTGGAAAAGGAATTGTAATTTTTAAACAAGTTCAGTTGGAAAAACAATGAAAATCATAAATTTTTAAAAAGGTGAAATGTTCATACCTTTTGCTCTTTAACATTATTATAAAATATTGCATACTTTAATTTTTGTGCAATATTAGATTATTAGTCAATAAGGTAGACACCATGGTGGCCAAAAGTTGACATTCACAATTGCCAAAAACTTTTATACTTATAATTCAAAGATTTAGCACCTCAATTGGGTGTACATGTGTAGAACCCAACAATAAGGCTATTAGTTGACATTGTAATATTTAACTTAAATAAGTATACCATAACATTTTTTATTAACAATGTTTCGTGGGTCTTCTTATTGGATCTAAAAAATGTGACATAAAATCAAAATAACACAAAATAATTGTAAAAAACTTTGCATAAATATGAAAGTAATGTGGCAAATTGTTTTTTCCCTATCCATAGCCCCATTCTAGGAAATAATGAAGTTAGTGGGGCCATCATTGTAGCTCATCATTACACAACTATCATCATGAAGGTAATAATCTAAATTTGGCTATAAACCAAATATGAAGGTAAATTTTTTTTTAAGCCTTTTCATATTTTGGCTACTCATTGGAAGTGGGAATTTTTTTTTAAAATTTTGCAATTTGGAAAATTAGGGCCATTTTTTCACAAAAAAACCTTTTTTATGCATGGGCAAACTTATCCTTGGGTGATACCACTAGGAATGTCACACCCCAAATTTCTAAGACCCATCCAACTTCAAAACAACATAAGACTCACATAAATAAAAACTTTTCATTCCAAATTATTTATCAAAAGGTTACCCAACTCATGTAGAATTCAAAACTTTAATTAAATTTACAAAAAAATGTGTTTGATGTGGAAAATGAATGCATAAGGAAAAAGTTTCAGGAATGTCACATGAATGATTTTTTTATCAAGAACACAAAAGGAATCTATTTTTTGGGACTTTTCTTGGATGTTAATTTTGAACAATAATTCAAATTCCAACCTACTTGATGTCTTTTATAGATAATTGATTGAATTAATTTTCATTTAGTTATGATTTTTTGAAGTCATGACTGTGAATTCCTAAAGGGCCATTGATGTAAAGAACACAAATGATAATTATTTTCATTTTAAAAAAATTTAATGAATTTGGATCATTCCCTTGTACATGTACTAAATTAAAAAATAATAATAATCTAATGTGTAAATGTAAGTACATTTTTATTAAAAAAATCAGGAATTGGGTTAGGAATAGTCCAGGAATCAAAATATTAATGCATATTATAGGTTTTTGGGCGCTCATTATTTTTCATGAATGTGTGCATAGGTGGGAAAAACAAAGCCCACCTAATCCAATCAAATAAACCAATATATAAATAGATAAAATTTTATTTCTTACATTGGGTCCAACTTTCCTATGATTTTGGCAAGGTGGTTCTTGGTGGTACCACCCAAACAAAAGTTTGTCAACATGTCAAAAACAAGTAACTAGTGTGGTGAGTCTCTATGTTTTGAAGCAAGGGATATTTATTCTTATATGTGTTTTTTTGAACATAAAGTCATGTAGGAAAATGCATTAGAAGGAATCAATTACCACCCATTTAAAACAACTCAAATTATGATGCCCCAATCTAAATGTATTTCAACTTACTTTCTATTACAAGTTTCAACATGCAAATATGCTCGAAAATTATATTGTATCTTTAAGAATGTTGCCCTTATCATTAATATTAGGTAGAATCACAAAATAAAATATTCCATCAAATTCATTCATATTCAATAGGCTTTTATTTCTAGTGGATTAAACTATTCAATCAAGTATAAAAAAGGAGAGGACATTTTCTTATGATTCCATAAATAAACATCACAAGGTGAAATTCTACATATCAATTCATTGTATATTTTGTTCAATAATGTGTGATTCCATATACAATTTGGTGGCACGTGGATGTTCATTTTTTCTTCCTCAGTGATTTGTGCATCTTTGGCACTCGCAAGTTATATGCCATATGTATTATTTATTTATTCTCAATTATATCTTTGTTTGTAAAAAAAGCTATTACTTTCCATTTTAATATTCTTGTGGATTGTAGTAAACATTGTATTTTTGTGAAACACAAGCAAGAAAGAAGAAAGTAATGGCATGTAGCAAACAAGATTAAATATTGAATTTGGATTGTCTTAGCAAGCATATGTGCCTATCCTTTGTTCATACAAACACATTAGTGGTGTACATTATTGTTCCACATGGGCTTCAACCTTTGTCAAACTTATGTGTGTCTGAACAATCTTGTGTTGTATGTTCATAAGATTTCTCATCATTCTAGCTTGGCAATTTGAAAGAAACCTTAATATGCCAATTATGCTTATAATATCTTTGCTAATTAATTTGATTGCCTATGCAACCTTGCCTTTCTAGGGTTATTAGCCAACAATGCAACAAGTACTTGCAACTTGTTATCAAGAACTTGATCTAGAACTTGCAATTTGAACTTGGAACTTATTATTGGGAAACTTGAATTTAGAAGTTGGACTTAGACCTTGATATTGGAAACTTGAATTTTGAACTACTTATTGAGAAACTTCAATATGGAAGTTGCCTTAAACCTTGATATCAAAAAATTGAATTTTGAACTTGCTTTTGGGAAACTTGAATTTTAAACTTACTTTTGGGAAACTTGAATTTGAAATTTGAACTTAGACCTTGATATTTGAAGCTTGAATTTTGAACTTGTTATTGGGAAACTTTAATTTGGAATTTGGACTTGGACCTTGCTATTGGAAATTTGAACTTGCATAATGGGTTTCTTTCTTGGTTAGGTTTGAATGGATGGGTTTATTAGGATTTGATTGTTTTGGTACTTGGCCACACTCTTTCTAATATTTGATCAACACATTTAGAGTGTCTTTGGATATATTGCACTAGAGTTTGCATGCTTGAATTTGAACATCACTACAAAATGAAATATCAATGAATTTGGTGTGTTGCTTTTGGAGCTTGCTATGAGACACATTAATGGAATATATGGAAGATGATGGTTTTATATTGTGTGATTAAGTCCAAACATTGTTAGAAAAAGGTCATCCCCCTATCATGTGTTAGTTTAAGTTTTGGTAAGGGTATCCAAATGATTAATTACCAACAATGTCAAGTGCTGCTTAATTTGAACTTCACATAGCACCTCTAATTGTCCATCTATAGATGAAGTTGTTCAAATTTTGGAGCTCATTATGCCAATTGTTGATACATAGGATTTTTAATAATGTATCTTTAGTCACATTCCAAAATGTGGATTCCATGTTGCCTTTGCATTTGTGAAAATGTTACAATGTCAAATGTTAATGCAAATGACTTTATAATTTGTAGGTTAGAATTCTCTCAATTTTCCACACCACAAAGGGAACATTTGTTTTCAAAATTTTGTTGATTTTTTTTCACATTTTGGGAACCTTACAAAAGTGAAAGTTCATTTGCAAATCAAGTTAGGACTTTCCATGATTGGAATATATTCATTTATATTTGAAAGGACATTATGTTAAGGAGAAGATTTGATTTTTTATTTATGTCACCTTATATTCCATTCTTCAAGGCCAATCAACACATGTTCCTCCTTACATTATGGCAATATAAAAAACTTTGTACATGCATGTGTTTGAATTAAAATTTTGAAACATTTGCTTTAATCTAAGTTGTCAATTCCACCATAAAGTTCCTTTGTCTACTTGTTTTTTATTTTTAAGGAAAAACTCCATGCATGGTTGTCACATTGATTACAACTTGCAATGTTAAAACATAAGTGGTGCATGCCATATTTTGTTAGCATGTTGAAATCTTAGCATTAAATATGATAATAAACTACAAAACATTGTATCCTCATAATTTAATAGTCAACATACAACTTCAAGTTGGGTTAATTATTTAATTATGTAACCATGTCATGTCCACATGTGCCCTTGGTTAAAATTAATGCCCATTGTTCAGAATCTCAAACATGACACACTAAACCATTCATGTTTTTTATGTATCCATGCCATTAGAAAAGCTCTAAAATATTAAGGGATTTCGTACATCACCTTCAACCAATTTATCAAACAAAAATATTGCAAAACCTTCACAAGTACTCGAGTGTTGCTTATTTGTTTGTACCTTGTGCACCCACACTTTGGAACCTAAAATATTAATATTCAAAATAGCATTTGAATATTACATATATATTTAATTATTAAGTTGGAAATAATAGGCATTTATGAAATGTTAAAGTAGTAAAATGTTTTAAAAAATTTATATTATGCCTATTGAATTAAGGTTAACATGACATTAGAATTATTGAAATATTACAAATATTGAGAATAACAAGACACAAGTAATTTTTAATTAAAAATATTATATCAAATGGTAAAATTTAAATGGAACTTAACTTAAAATTAAACTTCAACCTTGAACTTTTAAATTAAAATTTTGATGAAAGTTTAAATACATACATTTGAATGAAAATTAAAAATTTAAATGAAAACCTTTAAATTTGATTCAAATCTTAGATTTACATAATTTAGAACTAAGATTAATTACACAATATATTTAATCCATAAATTAAACCTCCAAATTAGGTAAACCCAAAAGGTTAATAAATTAAAAAATTGGTGAAAATTTAACATACACATTTAAAATTGTGAAATTTGACAAAATTTTGAGGTTTAAAATAGTTACATCTAAAATTTAATCCATAAACCAAAGATGTACATTAAGTAAGCCCAAAAGGTTTTTTAATTTAAAAAAAATGAAAATTGAAAAAATAAATTTCAAATATCAAAATTTAAATTAAACCATAAATTTAAATTGTAAATATTTGTATGGTTTAATTTAAATTGTAAAAAAATTGATTTTAAAACTTGATTCAACACTTAACTTTAAACTTTATATATAAGATTAACTTTCAAAACTAAGTAAAACCAAAATGTCAACTATAAATTAAAATTGAAAGTTTGAAATAATTAGCAAGTTAATTAAACATTCAAAATTCATTTCAAAATATAAATTCATACAAAGTTAGGTGAAAAATTTCATTACGGAAAATTGACAGTTCATGGATATAAATATGAAATTAAGAAAAATTGGTTTGCAACAAATAAACCATTTCAATTCATTGTTTCTTTGATGTAATAACATACATGTGTTTATAAAAATACTCAATAAGTTGAAAGTTAAACAAAAAATATGTTTCAATTATAAAAACATTTAAGGGTTGGAGCACTTGAAAGATTGTAATGTTATATCCATGCATTTATCTATTAAAATGTTCAATTATGAATTGAAAGTAGCCACTTAAATTATCTTCACAATTTATGTTGTAGTAGACCACTAAAGGTTGTAATGAATTCAAGAATCCTTCATCCAACAACTTGTCATGTGTAGTCCAACCCACCACTTGTGATATTTCTACTAACTTTTGGAGATGGATGGCTTAAATCAATTTCACATGGCTTTGTCACATAATAATTTCAATAATTCCATTTGCAAGTGTATATCACATAGCAAGTTTCCATCTTGAGGTGAACACTCTATTAAAATTTGACATTGCATGCACCAAAGAAGCTATTGTTTGGGGGTATTATTGCATGTTGTTGTTATTTTAATGTTCAAATGCCAAAACATGTTTTGAGGTGTCAAAGCATTTTAATTCTTCATTTTTTTGTCTTCCAACTTTTCAACAAAGGAAACATGTAGAATTTTTTTGGCAATTTTAACATGTAGGTAGATAAGTTAATAAAAAGACGAGGTTTTGAAATTTAAAAAGGAACAAGGGGACCAAAAGACATTTTTTTCATTAGTGGGCTTGGTGTAAGTAAGATAAAGTGAATAATTGGGTTATCTTGTCAAAATTAGAACAAATAAATTTAAAATAGGATAAACCCATCATAAAATTGTGGAATGTTAAATTATGCTTTTAGCTGAATGATGAAATATATGTTTTTTCAATAATGTACATTAATTTTCAATTTTCAAATTGTAAAAGTACATTTCAAGTAGGTTTCTAAAAAAAATTGCTTTTGAAGTTTATTGTTGGTGTGGAGTTTTTGTTTCAAGTAGGGTATCCAATAGGTTTTAACAAAGAAAAGATATATATATATTTTCATGAATTGTTGAAGTATATGATGATCTTCATATCCTAAATTTGTACATACCTATTTCATTAAATTTTGTAATGAAAAAAGTAGGTTTGAACATATATTAACTAGTTATATTCACATGTTATTTTAACTTATTTTTAAAGTTCATTTGCTTTTAGTTTTTTTAAAACTACATTCTTATAAAATTAATACAAAAAAATGAATGGTAATTGACATATACTTTCACCTAATTTGATGTTATTGTAGTTATATGAATGACACATGGTTCAAATGCAAACGTTCATTTTCTCTATATATTTAATCTTCCTTGTACAAATGATGTATAATTATTCTAAAATTTTAGACATATAAAAAAATTCAAAAATGTCAACAAGGAAATTTTGAATTACTTTGTGTTGAATTGGACATCAATGTAGGGTATGTGAAGGAACATTAATTTTTCCCACCTTAAAGTTAATTTAATTTTTTATGTTTACTACATTGAGGTTTGATATCATATATTTGTTCAAATATTTAGTTTTAGTTAAAGCCATGAAGACTGATGATGTATCCATAATCTATCCACATGTTTATATATACCAAATAAACAACCATTGAGTATAAAAAATATATAAAAACAACGTAATGTCTAATTGTTGAAGAAGAATCCTAAGAAAAATTCAATACCTCATCCAAGAAACTTTTCAACCCTTTCATGATATTGTGACCACAAATGAAAGAGCAATGGAATTTACAGTGGCAATGTGAAAGGAAATGCTAATGTGAATGTGAATAGGTTTCAAGGTTTAGTGTGTAGTTGTTCATTTTCTACAAAAAGATGACAAAATGCAATTCATTGTTGTTTATTTTCCCAAATTATCCATCAATGTAAGGGAATTCATGAATGCAAGTTGAAAGAAAGGAAGTGTGTTTTGTTGTTTGTGTGTAATGCAAGTCTTATCATTAATCCTAAAAGAGTTGTTGATGGTGGAGGATCGAGCTAAATTTATGAAGTTAATGAAGCTTTATAAGAAAAAAATGGGGAATTGTGCTATGGAAGGAGGGCAAAGGAATGGCTAAAGGGAGAGGACAAAAAATGGGTGATAAACAAAATTTTTAGAGTAGATGTGTTTGGGATGTTGAATAGGAGATGATGGATTTGTTGTTTTTGTTTTTTTTCTTATTGTTGTTGAATTCTCTTTTGTTGCACCAATATCACTTTAATGAAAATGAGTTATGTATTTTTGAATTTTCATATGAATAATTTATGTTGAAATAGGAGGACAAAATGAGGTGGTTAAAGTTGTAGATGGTTGGGCATTAGAAGTGAGTAAAAAGCTTCAAAGTCATGCATGCATAAAAGAAAAACTATGGGTTTGGATCTAGTTGGATGGTTAGTTCTATTGGAGTAAGAAACATGAAAAATCTTTTTTTGGGGTATCTTTGGGATAGAAGAGTCTATGTGAAAAAAATAGAATCCAAATGATTTCTTAAAGACCAAATTAAACAACATGGTTTTTTGTGAATTTGGCTACCCATACTTTTAATGGTTTTGCATAAACTTCATGTTTACCATCCAATGAATGATTGAATCCTCATAAATAGAAAGATGGAAGGGGGTTAAACTTTTTGGGAAATGGAAGTGTAGAATTATTGATAATGCATTCGCATAATAGAGGTTGGGATTAACAGCTCAATGACTTATTGAACAATGAGAGTTTTGATCTTTCATTAAACTTCAAAAAAACCAAGTTTATGGTTTGGCTCAAATTGGGGCAATAAGCATCAATTCTCAAGAACAACATTAAGATTATCGACTATTGTGATAGAATAATGTAATTTAGAGGCCTTAAAATGTTTAAATTATGTTTATCTGACATTTGATATAGATTGATCATAATGTGTTCTACTTAAGTTTGTTTTTAAAGATTGAAGTCTTGGATTTGTTGCTTGAGTGTTGTAAATAAAGTGTTTGCTTGCTTGTGAAAGTTTTAGGTTCCTTTCCTTTTGGTTACAACAAAACTACTTTCCTTTCTTTTCTCCCAAAAGTGCAATCTTAAGAATTGTAAGTAGTTTTAGACTTTGTCATAGAATACCTACATCTTTTGTACATGTATGACATATTTTTTGGATGTTTTTAATATCTATAATTAATGCATTCTCTACATTAATTATATTTTAATTTTGAAAATAAACATGTTCCTATTGTAGAACCAATTGAATTGTAAATTTTCTCTAACAAACCAAATATACGAAACCCTATTTGAACCCTATATTTTATTCATATAGTTTTTCAATTCCCAAAAAAATGTTTCCCTTTGAATCGTTATCCAACATAGTTAATGTGAATACAACATATGCATTACTTGTTCCTATTTTTGTTTTTAGCATAGGCAAACAATACATCTTGTGGCAAACAAACTTGACATTGTTTTTTTTTGGGTCAATTCATGATTGCATTCCAAGATGTAAATGTCCATGGTGATGATCCAACAATAATAAGAGCAAAAACAAACCCTAAACCTTGAAGCTCTTTTTCCAAGGTTTTGTAACATCTTCCTTAATAACAAATTGCGTAATCTGGCTTCCTTATGATTCACACCATCAAAAATATAAAATATTGCTTAACCTTGAGTAATAATACTCTTCAATAAAACATAGGTTTGAAAAACAATAAAAATTTATCATACCCTTTCAATATATTTATTTATATGATTTCCTTGCAAACATGTTTGTGGAATTTAAAAAAAAAACTACAATATTAATCAATAAGCCAAAAAATAGTGAGAACAATTAAAATGATCAAAAAATTGTAAACCTAAAATAATAATAATCATAAATACATGAATGGACAAGGCATGTGGGAAACTAAGAAGAAAAAAAGCCACAAAAAAAGAAGGAAACAAAAACATATTGATATTCTAAATGAGCCCCCAAGGCTTAAATCCACATTTTATAAGGATCTCAATCGAGGTCCCAAGAACATATGGAAACTCCAAACCATAAAATGATGAGATCCCGTAACCCAAGTGCCAACTTTCCCCACAGGTGTTGGTTTGGGCCGAAACCAGGTACCGAAACCGGGGGGTGTTGTTATAACGAACGAGGTCCTCAAATGCGGGATTTGGTAAAGTAGCCCAACGGGAACCCTAGTTAAGTAACAACCAGCCGAGGTCCTACACAGCTACGCAAGCGCGGGTCGGCGGGCGGCCGGGTGCGACCGAGTGAATGTAGGCCCGGGTGTCTTGTGACCGTTTATGAACGGAACGGAACCCCAGCCAGCAGGGTCCCAGCAGCAGCCCGACCGCCCGCCCGCCGGCCCGCTCGGGCACCCGAGCTCGGTCGTCTCTCTCCTTTTCCTACAGCTGCCTGCCTTCTCACGCTCCTCCGTCGCAGTTGAATCGCTCTGCAGTGCTTGCCGGGGCAGCGTGTGCATTAGCAGCAGCAGCAGCAGCAGCGTCGATTAGAGAGCGCTCTCTCTTTTCTTCGCGACATCATCATCTCTTCTAGTATCCCCAATAACAACGCCGCTGATAGCGTCTGTTTCCGAAACGCTTCTTCCGTCTGTTGCAGTGTTTTTGAGGGGACATCTGAAGTGGGGGTAGGTACCTGTTTTGATTTTTCAGAAGCGAAGAGGTGGTGGCGACCGTCTGCTGTGATTCTGACGGTTTTCCCGAACTCTTGAGCGTGTTCTGCGGAGTCTTCTTTGTTTGGGTTGTCCGTTTGTTTTTTGCGTTCCAAGTATTGAGGTTTCCGTTTTCTTTCCCTTCCTCTTTGACGCCTTTCTACGGGGTACCATTTCGGGCCTGTAGTTGGTTTTCTGGGAGGGAGCAAGTGGTCTGTGTCTCCCTCCCTCCCTCTCCCTCTCTCCTTGCCTCCCTCTTATTGGAGACTGTTGATTGCCGTATGGCGCTTGCTTGGCGTTTCTGCCGGAAAGCAGGGGATTTGAAGGTGTACCCATGATGATATGAAGGAGTGGTGTTTTGTTTCTTCTGAGCGTAGCGACGGTTTTTCTTTGCGGAGGAGCCTTTGGTGTGGATCGGGATCAGACGAAGGGTGCGAGAATTTGGTTGAGTAGTAGCTGGTAGAAAGAGCGACGGGAAAGGGAGGGAGTGATTCATATGCAGGCGCGACCTGCATGAATGCGGGCTATGCCATGGGAGGACAGATGGAGCAGAATGCACCGGTTCAACACCACGTCCACCATAGCAACCATGCGGCTGCTGCAGGAACTGACACTGGAGATGCTGTGATGGCACGTTGGTTGCAATCCGCAGGTCTCCAGCATCTGGCAGCTCCATTAGCCGCGGCTGCACTCGACCATCGCTTGCTTCCCTCTTTGTTGATGCAGGTGCCCTCCCCTCCCTCCCCATTCTTCTTCAACTGGGATTCAGGCATGCTTGCATTCATTCTCTGCCACTCCATACTGCCTTCTCCTTTACTCTTTAGGGTCCATCATCCCTTGTGTGTTTGTACAGCATCGGTATGGATCTCAAGCATATTTCTTTGTTTCCGTAACTATTGCTTCCCAGCCAGTGGGGAGGGGGGGGGGTGGGTGGCAGCTTTTGAACCCAAACTGCCATGGGCATTTCAGATAGTCTGCCATTGTTTCTCATAAGGGATGTAGTCCTGTTCAACCCTAGAATTCGAACCTCGTGCCACTCTTACTTACCTTCTGTCTTCAGGCCATCCAAGTATGAACCCCTTCTTCTGCTAACATCCCCATTCTCCCTGTGCACTGTTCAAAAACCTCGTGGATTCCAGGAATGATTCAGCATTTTTGGTTCCGGTTGCCCCCCTTGCCCTTTTTACTGCTGCATTTGCCCAGAGGTACTCCTGCAGAATGGAGTGAGTGAACACTGACACTTGGTTTCACTAGAATCCTATGTGGCTTCCCGAAGGAAAGACAGAGAGATTCCAGCCTGCTACTTTGTCTTCTCACATTTCTGAAAGATTCAGAAGTGAACGTTCCTTCCAGCCTTTATGCTTTGTAGCTGGAGCCTACTGATTTGATGGCTGTCATCTTGAAAACAGTGTGAAAGGAATGTGTCTGTGCACGGGCAGTGTTTATAGACAATTCAAACCATAGCATTGTCAAAGGAGTTGTCATTGCCAGTTGTATGTCATTGCCATATGTTGTATGCTGCAAGCACACAGGCTGGAATCACGCCACATGAAAGATAGATACTATCAGCCAGATACAATAAGTAAAATGGCATTGCTTCCTCTCTGAGATAGGGATTTAGGACTTTGTCCATCTTTGCTTATTCCCAGAGATAACCAGTTTTCCACTAAGTGGTATGTGACAAAAGTCACATCTCTCTCCTTTTGGAATGTCAAGCATGTAGAAGCCTGTCTTTGTTTGGAATGTAAAAAAACAAGTTGGGAGGGAATGGTGCTTTTGCGAAGCAGGACTATGCAAGGTGTGGAGTGCAATCGTTGGAAGATAAGCAGAAGCTGTTTAGATTGATAAAGACAATCAGCAGTGGTGTAGAGCCTGCATCTGAGCCAACAACACCTCCTCCGTTTTCTCGGTCTGCAAGCCAAAGTGGCATGGATGGCTTTTTGTCACCAGAGCTTAGAGGTGATTTTGATCCAGGACTTCTGGATTTGCACTCTATTGATGATACAGAGTTCTTCCCTGAGGTGATATGATTCAACTTCCCTTCTCATAATATTGCCTCTTGATGATTCATTGTGTGTGGAGACTGGATTATAGCTGTTATCAGTTAGGGTAATCTTTATGATGACTCACTCACTGTCTTAACATTCATCATCTTTATGAAATGAATCTTCTCGATGGCCTAGCTCATGTAATTTGCCGCTTCTGTCAGGGGTTGGTGTATGGCCATAATCTACAGTAATGTAATCATACTGAAGATGTTATATTCATGATTTTTGTGGTTGTATTAATAGATCCTTTGCCAAGTCAAGAACTGAACTAATGCATGCCCTTGACTGGATGATGCAGACCTCCATTCCCGAACCATTTCAGCCATCACCATCATTTCTGGCTGTTGTTGAAAAGGGGTTTGAGAGCGAATATGAAGGGCATTCAATGAACATCAAGCAACAGAGCAAGTTGCAGGGTCTTTCTGTAAGCAGTCCACACCGGTCTGTATCCACAGAAAAGGACAGGAATGGGAGCAGCAATTCTGGCATTGCACGAATAAAAGTTGTGGTATGTTTGGGCTTCTTTCAACGCAATTTGTTGTGGAGATTTCTGGGCATGCCTCTTTTTGTTTAGGGTATTAGGTCATGTTGCAATCACTCTCTGTGGTATTTGTGAACACAAATACACCATTTGACTGATTGTGGGTAAACTGGCTTTACCCTTCACAAGGAAATTATGCATTTTGGTTATCATGACCTACCAATTGGGAGACTGCCAGTTACAATAATGAGCATCCTTGGGTCCAATCACAACAAGTAATTTGTCGTTGCCATGTGAGGTTCTATTTCTAATGAATTCATGCCCAATGGCCTGCCTGCTGGAAGCTGAAGATGAGATATGACCATGTTGCCTTATCCTGCATCCAGGACTCTGAGCCCTCAGGATAATTTGTTTGTTGGATATGATTCTCCCTGTGTGTTGGTGTTTGATACATTGGGAATGGCTTGGATCTCAAAATTTGTGATTTTGGTCCCCAGGTTCGAAAACGACCCATTAACAAAAAGGAGTTGGCACGGAAAGAGGAAGACATTATCACAATAAAAGATACAGACTGTTCTCTAACAGTGCATGAACCAAAAGTCAAGGTATGTCTACTCTGATCTTGTGGATTCAAGGGACTTTCCAATGCCTCCTTTGTAGGTAGTGTATTGAAGGAAAGCGCACCTTTTTTCTTTCATATTATCACTTCTTATCAATCTGACAAGTATGCTGTGCTGTGCTCTTGAGGCCCTTCAGGTCAGTCACTTGCTGACCTAATGTCTACTGACCCTAGCTTACCTGTTGAAGTTGCATTTTTTCAGTAAACCTGATTTTTTTCAATGGGTACAGGTGGATTTGACAGCTTATGTTGAGAAGCATGAGTTTGTGTTTGATGCAGTTCTGGATCAATATGTTAGCAATGATGAAGTAAGTTGCCAACTTCCTTTCCTTTACATGTTGAGTACACGTGCTTTGGTGACTTTGGCTCCGATGCTAATGATGATGATGCTGGGCATGATAGGTGTATCGTACAACAGTGGAGCCAATTGTACCCACAATCTTTCAGCGCACGAAGGCAACGTGCTTTGCATATGGGCAAACAGGCAAGCATGACAGAACTTATCTCCTACATCTGATTGTGCCATGTTGGCTCTGTTATTTCACAAAGCTTCTGCTGGTTTCCATGGGGTCCTCATACTGCTTGCACACTGCCCAACAAGCTGGTGGTACGGGGCTCCGCCTGGTGCATGTCTGACTTGGTCAGCCATACCTGGTACCAGTCTGCACCTTTTGTGCACATGCCCTAATGCAGAGAAATGCTTCTGATTCTAGGCTAAGAATTTCTCTTTTTTTTATCCTTCTTTGCAGGAAGTGGAAAGACATATACCATGCAGCCATTGCCTCTCAGAGCTACTCAAGATATCATGGCTTTGATGCAGCAGCCAACATACCGAAGCCAGGGTCTTCAACTGTGGCTAAGCTTCTTTGAGATTTATGGTGGTAAACTCTATGATCTTCTGAATGAAAGGAGGTACATTTTCAGTCCATACAGTGTGCTTCTGTAGTATCACAAACCCTGTTGTTCCATTTCAGTGACCTGCTATGGTGGTGGATAGCTGAAAGGTTCTCAGACTCAAGATATGAGTCTGACCATCACCTACTATAAACATGAAGGATGAACATAACATTTGCAAATTCATGAATTCAGGGTGATTTGATGTTGAATTGTGATGGAATAAATTGGATAGAGTCATCATCATGTCATTGCAGCATGATTATTTTTCTCCTTCTATTGATGAAAGGAATTTATTGTTACCCATTTCTAACTTTTAGAGCATATCATAAGGCATTGGAGAAGGAATGGGTGTTGATGAAGCAGGGTGATGGTGGTGCAGAAAGCTGTGTATGCGAGAGGATGGACGCCAACAAGTGTGCATTGTAGGTCTGCAAGAGTATCGAGTATCAGATGTGGAATTGGTGAAAGAGTACATTGAGAAGGGCAACTTGTCTCGCAGCACTGGCTCCACTGGAGCTAATGAAGAGTCATCAAGGTCCCATGCCATTCTTCAGCTTGTGATCAAGAAAGCACCAGAAGGCAATGATACAAAGGGAAATCGTGTTGTTGGCAAGATATCATTTATTGACCTTGCAGGCAGTGAGCGAGGGGCTGATACCACTGATAATGATCGACAAACGAGGTTAGAACTTCAATCTTCTGTTGTGCTGCTTCCTAGAATATACATGTGTTTCCTGACAATATCTTAAGCTGTGCTTTGTGGTCCACATAAGGTCAGTCATTGAGAATATTTGGCTTTGCCTTGTAGAATGGAAGGAGCAGAAATCAACAAGAGCTTATTGGCTCTGAAGGAGTGCATACGAGCACTTGACAATGATCAGGGCCACATCCCTTTCCGGGGGAGCAAATTGACAGAGGTGCTTCGTGATTCATTTATGGGTGACTCACGCACAGTGATGATTTCATGTGTGTCACCTAATGCAGGCTCTTGTGAACATACTCTGAATACACTCAGATACGCAGACAGGTATGCAAGAATGTGATGGTCCCCACCTTTTTAGTCTACTAACTTGGCCTTGGCCTAACACTGGTTGTGGATCCCGTCTCACCTAAGGTTTTTTCTATTACTGCTGGTTTCTTATCCTGTCTTTTTAACTGTCTCCAAACCAAATGAAAACTGCTATTGCAATTCTTCAGGGTGAAAGGACTGTCCAAGAATAACAACTCAAAGAAGGATTTGAGTTCTACTGCATCAACTCAAAGGGAGATGACATCTTCTCCACCACTGCCTCCAATCCCAGCACAATTAGCCCCACAAGTGCCAGAACATGTGCTTGACAATAGAGCAGCAGAAAATGGCAGGCGCCCACCCCTTGATCCTGGATGGTATGTACAGCATGGGGAGCGTGAGGCACTAAACAATCAATTGAATGAGCACACCTTTGCAGGAAGGGATGCAAGCAGGGCTACATCAGCACCTGTTGAAAAGGATAGACCAAGCAATGTGGACATGAGTGAAGGGGGACTTTATGACTTGCATGAGAATGAGAATGAAAGGGTCCAGGTTTTCTTGCCTTCTCGCCGTAAGGGGGATAGGGAAGAGAAAGTGGAACGCCATGTCAGTCGTGATGATATGCCCAAGGCTGAGGGGGTTGCAAGGCGACAGAATGAACAACTCACTATTGCCAGTGCCTATTCAAGGGTGGACTCGGAAGTAGATCTTGTGCAATTCAATCATGAAGGTCACATCAATGCAATTCTTGAGGTAGCATTCTAGAATCTCCAGTGGAATTAAAATTAAGTACAGTTTGACCATCTTGTGACTAGTGTCAATTTCATGACTATTCTGTTGATAGCAGTTCTTTGCTGGCTAATGAGAAGAGGATAATCATTCATTGTTCCAAAATGGTGACTCGCACAGCCCAGTCTCACGGGCCATATCTTGACAATGCACCTGATCAACCATTCAAGCCCTGGGCCCACCTTCTGTCAGTTGTGCCAGATTACACCTAGGGACTGGAATTACTGCAACTTATATCTTTGCATATGATTGAGATAGTCTTTGCACAAATTGATGTATATAGCTGAATGAATTGACTGAACTAGTGTTAGTATGCAACCTACTGACAAAGCAATAGATGGTGCAGGAAGAGGAAGAGGTCATTTCAGCTCATAGGAAAGAGGTGGAGGATACTATGGAGATTGTACGGGAGGTAATGATCTTAACTTATAGCCCTGAACTTCGGCAGATATCTAGATTGACGAAAGACACCTAGATTCCCGTCTGCCACTGGTGTTAGTGAACCAAGTTTGCTTTAACTGTAGGGTGAGTTATGCTTAATGTCAAGCACAAGCTCTTGTTGGATCTTCAGTAGTAAATTGTGAAGGACCTCGGCTAAGAAAATGTTGAGTACCTTTGTGGACATCATGATGATCAACAATCTCTTCATTATGTGTGAGAACCTGTTTGACAACATTGTTCCTTCAACTGGCAGCAAATTGCAGCAATTAATGAGCCCTGCTGACACCTAGAGAGTTTTTGAAGGCTGCTAGGTTTCCATCTTAGAGCCCTGATGCTTGAAGTCGGTTGTTATTTCCTAGCTTAGGCACCTATATCTATGGCAAAGGAATGAGAAGGATCCTTACAAGTCAACCTCCATGTACATGCAGGAAATGAAGCTGTTGGCTGAAGTAGACCAGCCTGGCAGTCGAATAGACCGCTATGTGTCTCAACTCAACTATGTCCTGTCAAGAAAGGCAGCAGGCATTGTTAACCTGCAGGCCCGTCTGGCCCGATTCCAACGGCATTTGAAGGAACAGGAGATTCTGAGCCGCACAGGTGGTCTTCGACAAATTTAGACATTGACACTGACCATGATCACTGCCATACATGAGCTTTTTACCTCACCTATGGTTTGTTACAGAACTGAATAACAGCCCCGTGACTTCAGGGTTCTTGGGTATGCTAGCATGCATCTTGTTCCACTTTTTGCAGAGTTAATCTCTTAGGTGGAATGAAGTCTGTCCTGCTAGAGTAGGCTCTGAGAGCTCTTCATTTTGCTGCCATATCTGTAATAGGCTTGGAAACACAAGGTACACATACAAAGGGGATTCCTGAAAAAAGGCTTTAGTGATAGTGGCCACAGTGGCTATGTAACTGCCACCGTCACCACAAAAAAGCAACTTCCACTAATCCCTACTGTCTTTGCCAATGTAATCTTGACTGCATTGGCTTTGTTGCTTCATTGGGGAACTGCAGGCCATTGCTTTTCATCTGTATTTATACAAAGAAACACAATATATCCTGATTTTTACTGATTCACACCATCCCTAGATCTCCAAATAAGGGTGTTTGTCACCATAGTTTTGAACTGTGATCCGATTGTGGACTCAGTATGAATGTGTTGTGTTGGAACTAACACCAAGGTTACTTTCAAAGTCTTATTGTGGAGTTTTTGTCTGCAATCTCATAAATATGAAACAGGAGGGAATGTTTCGAGGAGAAGAAGATGATTGAGATGTTTTCAAGGGATGCAAAGCCTTTGTGTTAGTTCAGTTACAACCCTGATTGTTCATGACTCTGATGATAGAGAGGCATTTGCCATTGTGAAACAGATTTCTGTTCAATGGTTGGCTTACTTTGACTATGTGGTTGTGGATCATGGTGAAGCCAGGAAAGACAAACCAGATTGGATGTGTCTGCTGCATGCTAACACCGACAGTAGTGTCTCTCTTCAAGGTGAGCTTCTATAACTTACGTGGGTTGGGAAAATTGTGTAATTGAGAGACTTTTGCCACAGACAGCATAGGTAGAGCCATTTCTATTTTTGGAGGTGGGCTATCCAACAGAGTATGACTTAGTCTTTCCCTTTGCTCTGGGACATGCTTCAGAAACTCAGGACATAGATTTTGGATAATGGTTTACCAAGTATTTTGGGTGGATTTTATGTATTTATTTATTTTGCACCCATGGTAGGGAGCTGATGAATGAAGTCAATAGTTGTCATTGCAGCTGATCACTGCTATTCATGATGAAGGTTGAATAAGGGTTTCACACATTTTGTGAGCTTGCACATGCCAGCGATTTTGTGTTACCTTCATAGTGTTCTCTGCAATCTCAGGAACATATATATTCTTTTTGGAGATGTGCTTTCTAGGATTGTGACAGTTATGAAGTTTCATGGGAAATCAATCTCAAAGATATACTAGTTTTGGAGATAGGCTTTCTGGGGTTATGACAGTCAGTTTCAGGGTTTAGTCACCCATTTGGATACTCATTGGCTTTACTTCCAGAGTTTGTGTGGAATTTCTTAGGACAGAATCATTACACCCAAAGGGGTTTGGCAACACGAGAATAAGCTCATTGTTCATTCAACTCAGTTAAACTTTACAATTGGAATGTGGTTATATGTTTGAGCAACATAGCCAACCACAAATTCTTTTTCAAAAGAAGTAATTCGATTCCTTTCTACAAAGGTTGATTGTATTTCATGCCAAGCGCAATAATCTTAATATCTTGCTATGTACAGCAAAGTACCCTAAACTTGCAAAGCAGGTCTAAGGAGAAAAAAGAGAAAATGTCTTTGATATTTGTCAAAGCTGTAGGGAACTAAACTTATCAGGTTTATAATATAAATTCACAACACAAGGTATACTTTCCATGTTTTGTCATAAGTTGTTGAAGTTTTCAAAAAATAAATTTAAAATTGCCAAAGCTTATGATGTAATCGTGTAAACCCTCCGCATAAAAGAGCCAACCATCAGACATAAACCCTCCCTCCGCAAAAAAGAGCCAACCATCAGACAGTCATTCGTTTGATATTGTCTAATGGTTTCTTCAATCATTTATCACGTTTGCAACATTTTTTTTGGAGTTTAAAGTTCGTTCTCACTGTACCTACAAAGACTAGAGAGATGACAGATTTAATATGATACAATGATGTCTATTGTACACTTAAAACTATTCTAACAATGTTCTTGAAATGAGATCTGTAAATAGCAACATTCTGTCCTGAAAAGTAAACTGTGTACCATCCACAGGTAACCTTTGGCTAGCCATGTATGTGTCTCAATGCAACAAGAAAAATACGGTGTTTATAGCAGAGCAGCTGAAACCAGACTAACAACAAACCCCAACTCTGGCCAAATTGATTACAACATACTTATCCTCTGCCCCTCTTCTCCTATGCCGCCACCACCACCACCACCTTCTGGAAAACACTCTCTTTGGGCATATATTTGTACTACATAACCTTTGCCCTGTGACCGATGATATTCTCTCCATGAGCTAGAGTTTGTGATAGCACAACCCTGCTACCAGCTATCACAAATTTTCTCTTAAAGTGCCCAGGTTAGAAACATAGTAGCAGTGAAATAAATGATAGAAAAACTCCTCCACAATTGTGGCCTGACTGACTGGTACTACTCATGCTACCACTCTTCATTGAGCCCGTCACAAACCAGTGAAGACAGAAAATAGGTCACCATTGATGTAATCGTTGTCCACCATGCTGACTAAGAAGTACGAGTTTTTGATCTGAAATACACCACCACAACACAGAACAGAACATTTTACTACACCTTTCCTGTTGATTGGGCCATTATCTCCTCCACACCCTTTCTCTCATTTCTTGAGGAGACAAAGATGTCAATACGTACGTGGCTACCATTCCTTTCTCCCACTACCAAGTGCAGCAGTTTCCCATTTGTATAACCTTCTGTTGGCTGATACTTTCGATCAAACTCTCAACAAGATGTAATTCAAAAGATGGCGATCAGATTGGAATCTCTTCTTTCAGCCTTTCAGTTTTCAGCAAGAGAAGGAAACAAATTGTTTTGCAGACCAAAGCATCAAATCTGAGTACAAGGATGAGGAAATTTTCTCAACTGGAAGTTCATGTTAGGCTTTTTACCTCTAAAAGGACCTTCCTTGACTCATCACCCTCTGGATAAAGAGAAGCCCATTCGCCCTCCCATGCCAGGAAAGCCTCATCCTTCCACACCATGAAGCTTACAGGGTCTACCACAGTTGGTTGGATAACTTCCTTCCCTGGGAACACACCCCACGTAACTGCATTGACATTGGTGGGTCCAATGTTGGACTGGGTTTCGCCCTTGGCATTCACTGCAATATATGTCAGAGATGAGTTCTCCTTGGCCTTTGCAATGAGTGCATGGAGTTTCTCAGGAGAGCAGAAGAACTCAACATATGCCTTTTGATAGACATAACCCCCTGGACCACCCCAGCCTGCAAAAACACATACAATTCATCATCAGTCACTCCCTTGTTAACCTCTTGATCTAAGTCCTATTTCAGCCCTTTGAAGCTCCAAATACTGTGAAATTCACATCCCCAGAAATGTCAGTGATAAATCAGCTGACAGCAAGGACGATGTTGTTTATAAAGAGAGCAACAAGCGGATGGATCCAGACAAACAACAATCCCAACAGATTGAAACTCTTTTTGTCAACTTCCATGCTCCACAGGCTCTATCTACTACCACAAGCCTTCCACAAAAGAACGCTTTTTGTGACTGCAACTGCTGAATTGGACATGAGATTGAAAATTGCAGCTGAAAGATGGGCACATACCAACGCTCAGGGAATCAGACTTCTCGCCATTCACAGCAGGCTGGCTGTTAATGGTGAGAAAACCCTGATTGTTGATTTTCACCAACTTGTCATTGATCTGCACTGTCTCAGGCTGCAATCCTTCTGCCTCTGACCAAGGATTTGTGTTAAGCTCTCCCGCACAGTACTTGGCAAAAATCTGTAACAAAACACAGCATCAGTATTTGGCAAAAGCATCTGAACAGAATGCCATTGTGTTTACATTCCTCCTGTAATTCTTTTTAGCTGCTGATATTTATACTAAATCCAGCTGAACCTAGATGTCAAAAACAACAACCTGCTGCCCATTGCACAGAATTCAGAGATTTAGTACCTTATTGACAACTTCTGCAGAGGCCAAAGGTACACCCCACTCTGTGAGCATCTTCTTGCTACGTGACCGCTTCCTGAGAAACTGCTCATGTGCACCAGAGAGATACATATCTTGCATGGTTAGTTTCATGTAAAACAGCGTGTGGGCTCCATGAAAAATGATATAGAGGCAGGCAAAGATATTTGTCCTCCACAATGATCCAGACAACCCATGTATGTTGACTCTCCCAACCATCATAGGCCTTTTAAGACAAAGGATAAGATGAAGTGCAGTCCAAAAGGGCAATATCTCCAGAAAAAGAACAAACCTGATGATCATTGAAACTCCCATAGGCAGGATTGCGGGTATCACCCCATCTGCCTCGAGGAAACTCATCCCAGGCTGTTGTTCGTGAAATGTAGCTTCTTGGCCGATTTGCCCTGCAACCCATCATACAATAACAGTATAAGGGGGCTACACACATGGGTTGTGAAGCTTTCCTTTCTACAAAACAACACTCCAGAATGTCGGCAGACACAACGGATTACACCCAAAATCTGACAATTGGAATTAAATCTCAGAAGAATATTACTCAATGTACAGACACAAACTATACTGCATACCATCGTCTGCATAAAAAGTACAATCTACACACCAGAAAATGGGGCGCACATCCTCCTTGTTGCGCTTGATGTTGGTGGGGGGCCTCCAAGGCAATGGACGACTAATCTTACTGAAGTCAATCAATCCCAGGTTCTGTCACCAACAAAGAGAGAAGGGCATCCCAATATGCTAATGAAATCAGACAACAACTAGAAGCTCCAAGCACACACAATCACATCCCACAAAACACTTGGCTTCACACTAACCAAACCTGATCAAAATTTACAAACACAAATACATGAAAATATATAAGAAATTCAATTTCTGGAATGGGAGTTTGAAAAAACACACCTGAAGAATGCCGAGCACAGACTTCTCAAGATTGAGGGAGTACAGATGCAATGTCCTGATATCATGTGCCAAAATTTTCTTGCACATTTCAGTGCCCAAATGAATACCATATGCTCGAACTGCTTCTTCATTATCCTTGATGGGCTCCAGTGCAGCCTTGATTTCTTCTGGCACCTGCATCACCCTACCATGTTAACTTCCACACTGTGGCAACAACATGTCCTGCGAATATAAAAGGGCAGACATAAATGGTTCCTGCTGCATAAATGACCATGCCTAGCTTGAACTACTACATATGGTTTTGATCGAACACAAAGTGAACAGGGCAAGGAGCACTATGCAAGGAGTGTCAGAGATCTGAAGTGATGTACCTTTGTTTTGCAAAGACCTGTCATACGTAGAAACCCCTTGTAATTCTGGATGGGCATAATTCCAGGCACAATAGGGCACTTGATGCCAATTTCACGACAGTTACTCACAAACTTGAGGAAAATGTCAGTGTCATAGAAAAGCTGGGTGACAATTACCTCTGCACCTGTATCCACCTGCAATAGCCACATGCACATGAGACACCACATTGGCTGAATCCTTGCAATCCTAAAGATTTAACAGAGAGAAAAACACAACAGACTGGTGTGTAAGGATGCAGCTCCTCAGAATAAGACCTTCAATATGAATTGCAAGGACCTACCTGACTATCTTCCTCTCTTAACCTATCTGAGTGCCCGACAAAGGGACATCTAAATGGCTTCACAAAGGCTTGTTACATGTTGTGTCCAGAGACTTGGAAGCCCGATGATGGCAAGAACATACAAAACCAACATACAGCATTTTCTGATTTTGTAGATGATTCAAGTGGGACTGCAAATGGATCCGCCAAAGTGAATTACCCAAGAAATCCCACTAATCCAATACCAACCTTCTCTTTCAAGTAAGCAAGATCCTTTCTGTAGGCCTCCTCAGTTGCTCCTGCCTCTGAAGTTATCACCTCTGGATGGGCCTCTGCAAGCAAAAAACCACAACAGGACTCAGCATTTAAATCATAAAAATGGTCACAACACAAAACCACTCTGACAAACCAGACAATACCAACGGCCATGGATCCCTGGCTGACTGATTGATCAAAGAGAAGAAAACCAAGAAGCTCAGATGTGAACCTCTGCTACCAAGGAATTACTGAGCTACATAGAATAGACTTTCAACAGTCTATTGAAGAACTGCACACTCACTCACAGCTGTTGCAGAACAAAAAACCGAGACAAACACCAGAAAACATTTTTTTGTCTTTCAGAAACAGAAAGGGACAAGCAAAGTGCCAAACAGATGATGATCACATACCTGGGTACCCAGCAACAGTGATCCCGAAATAGTCCCCATATTTAGCCTTGATGTGCTTCACCTGCAAGACAAAGGAATGTGTCAAGCTTAAACTACAGGCACATATGTAAGTAACTGCACAATACACAAAAGCAACAATAGATATCTGTTGATGCAGTTTCACACATCCACATCTGTGCCAGTTTCTTCTTCTCAGTAATCACAGCTTTGCACATGCACTTTGGCATTGCGAGACTCATACAAGCACATTATTGGCCAGGTAAACGGCAGCATACTGTAAACACATGAATCAAATCTCTTGCTCATGGGATGAGGAAAGTGTGGTGTACAAAAGGAAATGATTGAAGAAGTCAGGCCTCCTTGAAACAACCCAACTCAAAAAAATTGGCACACTCACCAGATCCAGAGCACAAGAGAAACCACCCTCAATGGTCACAAATGTGTCCTGGCCATGTGGTGGATCACCTCGCAGAGCAAGGATGTTCTGAATGCCATTTGCCTTCACCGTGTTCAATGCATCCTCAAGCTTCTCAACTGGCATATTTGTGCAGGTCAGATGCATCATGGTTTCCACACAGATCTGTTACCCCCACCACCAATAGCACCACCAAAAATCCAGTTAGAGAGAGAGAGAGAGAGAAGACAACAAAAGCTTGGAAAACCAGACGCAACCCAATCTCTAAAACAAAGAAAAGGAAGCTACAACAACAAACAGCCTGCCCTTGCAAAAATGGGGTGTTGTGGATCAACAGAAGAAACTAACTTCTGAAGCCTTTGCTGGACAAACAGGAAAAGAAACACAAACAGATCTTGTGACTGAAAGGAACAACAACAAGAAGCAGATTTCCATGGGTACAGACCATGTTCTGCATCTTGTTGGCGATGTCGAGAGTGAGAGCAGAAGTGGAGCCTCCAGCTCCCCAAGTGATGTCACAGAAGGCAGGTTGGTGGACGACCATGCGATCCATTCGATCAAACAGATTCTCGATTCCTTCTTCAGTCCTGGGAGGAAAGAACTCGAATGAGAAAACCACACCGTTGTTCGCCAACCCATTGTTGATCTTGTCGATAACCTTCATGCTTCCTTGCTTGCTTTCTGCTGCTGCTGCTGCTGCACGTCGTCGTCGTCCTCCTTTCCGGCCCTTCTTCTTTCAGATTTCTGCCATGAGCTCCAAAGACACAGTGTCAGAAAAACCACCATCCCAGAAGAACTAAAACAACGACCCCTCAAGTCGCTGCTTGAACCTATCGGTCAGGATTCCAACCCATCATCAAGCCGAGAACACAATGCCAGCGAAATCCGCACATCAACCTCCAAAGCACAAACCCACACAGAAAGACACAAAAAGACCACAATAACCAAACCGAGAAAGAAAGATAGGGGAAGAAAGAAACGCACTAGATCTGAGATCGGCCGCGAGAGACAGAGAGAGAGAGAAAGAGAGAGAGCAACAACAACAACAAGCGCTTCTTTGCCACTAGTGCGAGACAGGCTCTTCTAAGACGATGTAAAAGCGTTCGTGGAGATGGATCTCGATTCTGCCCAGACAAAAAAAACGTGGACAAAAATTAAAGACATGTAGGGATCGTAGGCGCGCGCGAGCGACCCCTATCGGCGCGCTAGAGCGGGGCCCCTACTACCCTAAGAAACAAATCTGCGTGACGCAAGTGGCGGGCGTCAGGCGTGAATGGGGCGAGCAGGAAATGGGTGGGCGGTAAAGGAAGGATTCACAGCTGCGGCTGCTGCAGGAAGAGGAGACGAGAGATAGAGAGAGAGAGAGAGAGAGAGAGAGAGAGAAGAACCAGAAGAAGAGGACAAGCACTACTTCTGTCTCCTGCACTTCTGCCTGTGTCTTCTTATTCTTCTCGCAATCAAGGTACTCACTGGGGATGGATTCCTCTCCTCTCTCTCTGTCTCGCTCTCTCTGTGCTTCTTCTTTTGTTTAGGGTTTCGAAGATTTAGGGTTTGTTTTGGAGACGAGTGTTTCTGATGGAAGATGATGATGAAGGGGATGTTGGATGGTGGATTTGTACATGCAGCAGGTGAGGAGGGCACGTGAGGTTTGTCGTCGAGGAATAGAAGAAGAAGAGCATTGCAGAGCACAAGAAGGAGAAGAACAAGAAGATTGTGGAGCAGAAGAAGGAGGGTTTTCTTTGTTGATTTGGCGCTGCTGAAGAAGATTGAGATATAGTGGATGTTGCTGATATTATGAGGGGAGGGAGGAAGAATCTGAAGCGAGAAGCGTTGGAGGGGATTCCGGAACTGGAGCAAGGGGAAGAGCTCATGCGAGTAATAGGACTGCGAGGTTCCAATCTGATTGAAGTTGAGAACAGCAATGGCGACAAGACTTTGTGTTTGCTTCCAGCCAAGTTTCAGAAAACAATCTGGATCAAGATGGGTAGCTATGTTTTTGTGAATGAGGGTAACCGAGATAAGGCTGTTGAAGATGGAAGCAAAGTCACAGGTACCATCTCAAGAGTGTTATTTGAAGAACAGACCCGAGCAATGCAGAAGTTGTCCTCTTGGCCTTCTCATTTCACTCATGACTTCAACAGCAGCAGGTTGTTGTTCCCAACTGCAACAATGGTTGCCACTGAAGCAAAATCCTCAGCTGTGACAAGCAGATTGACATCTGGAATTCTGATTCCCCCAGGTAGAAGTGACCGCAATGAGGAGGATGATGAGAATGCAGAGGATGAGGCAGAGGAGGAGGAAGATGGCTTGCCTCCCTTGGAACCGAATGTGAACAGAATGCACCCCATGAGTCTATATGACGTCAATGATTCTGGTAGTGAAGATGGTTCTGTTGAAGAATCGGAAGGTGCTCACTCACACCCTTGACTGCAAGCTGCTCAGGCACATTCTTGACTGCAATCAAGGTGCTCAGACATATTCTTCTTGACTCTGAGGTGGGCAGATACATATTCTTGACCACAAAGTGGGCAGACATGTACTCTCAACAGCATTTAGGAAGCCTGCTACCATTGACTCACTGGTGAGCATCATCATGTTTCCTCTTAGCAGGTTAGTGAGCATTTTGGCAAATTTTTGTTCCAGATTAGGTTTGTAGCATCCTTGTTGTGAAAGTGTGGTAGAGTTCAATCCTGTGCCTCTGCATCCAACAGTTTTGTCCGTACCCCATTGGTGACTACCAGCATATGTACTTGAAAACCATCAATATGAAAACCAATTTCTGCTGTCAGGCTTTCACATTGTGTGTGTGTGCACCTATCTCTCTCTCTCTCTCTCTCTGTGTCTCTATGGGGCTGCATTTTTTGTCACCTTAGGCTCCTGTCTTTTTTAGTCTCTGCAATCCAGTGGCAAGGCTGCTGCAGCAAGCAACAGCTTCAGAGCATTTGAAGGTTTTGGCATTTTTTGGGTGTTTGTGATTTTATTCAACATTTTTACACATTTTCTTATGAATTCGTAGCCTTTGCACTAGCTTGTTTTTCTTACCACCATCCCAAAAACATTGTTTCATTGATTGTCAAATGTTTTCCTTTCCTTTCCATTTGCCATTTGTGATGTTAAGCTTTGTAAAGGTTCAAAGTGAGTTGATTCAAGCTCATGGATTCCACCTCACCACGTAGATTTGCTAAAGAATGAGATCAAAAGATTGACATTCATCATCAACCCACCTAAGGTACTAAAAGATGTCAAAAAATGTCAGCCATCATTCACCACTTCACTTTGTTGTACTCATGCTCATTGTGATTTGTAATTTGCTAAAGTAAAGTCTTTATATAAAATACGTTTTCACTCTCTAAATAGTCTTTGCTATATAGTTTGTTTGTTTTGGTTTCAGCAAATTGGCAAATTGACAAACCTCTTGAATTGTGATAGTAGGCTAATCTGTTGATTCAATCATTGACTCCATGAATGTCCCAAAAAATGAAACTCACCCTAAACCCTAAACCCTAAACCCTCTAATTTAGAGGGTTTTACTGTAAAACCTTCTGAAAATTCCTCAAATTGCAGAACCCAATAAAGACTACTGCAGCCTGCTATGCTTGAGGCAGAGACAACAAAACTTGAGCTGAGTCTTGAGCTGAGTCTTAAGGTTGCTTTTTCCTGTTCCTCTGTGATAAGTACTCAAGAGTCTTAGCCATTTCCATCATGCTATGATGGTTGCGAATTATTGAAATCATGAGCAGTTTGGATTGGGTTGCCAAAAAGAGCATAAAATCGATATCCTCAAATCTCTATGAATCCTGAGTTTATGATGAGTTTATGATTTGCTCGTGCTTTCATTTAGGGCAGCTCTTTTCTTCAATGGGAAAATTTTGCCAAAAAACAAAGTTCAAAAATGGTTTTCAAGGGTTTCAATTGCCAGAAGTGAAGTGAAGGGGGGGGAAAAGAAATTTTAAATGGTCAGATTTCTATATTTGGTTTTCAGTGCGTAGCCATAAAAATACAAGGTTGATTAAAGATTTTGTATTTCATATTCAGTTTTTAGCCAGATTTGGCTAAATCTTCTTAGGGATGGATGATCACCATTTTTTTCTTTCTACATCTTCTAATGGATGATCATCACTCAGGATGAGATATAAAATTCCAGTGATGATGATTTCATCGGAGCTGGTTTAGGTGAGACGGGCTATAGTTGTAGGTCATACAAAAAGACAATTCCAAATTGCAAATTTATTAGAGATTGATTTCAAATCGAATTTTTTTAAAAATAAACATTTTACAAGTTGTAATATTTCAAAATGTCTTTTATGGATCCTAAGATATCAAAAGAGAAACAAATCTTTTTAATTTTTTTCAATGTCTTTTTGAATCTTTGTGTCCTTTCAAAAAATTAAAAAATTAAAAAAAAAATCTGAATCTTTGAGTCTTTCCAATTTCATACACATGTTTACATGTAATTTTATACAAATATAAATATGTGTTATTTCATTTGAATATGTTGAGCTTATTTCAAGAGATTAACATGATTATTACATTGACACCAATTGCTTTCCCTTTGACACCAAACTAGAGTGGACCTAGGAAATGGTAGGGTGCATGGACCTAAACCATGTGCTTTTTTCCATTGAGCTGACCGAAAAAAGTGTGGATGAACCCTTGTATACCTCAAACCCTAAAAACTTTATTTGAGCGACATCTATTGAGTGGGGGGTTTTTGGGTACTTGATTTGTTCCCATTCCTCTAGAGGTCCCTCCCTTTGGAGAATTCTTTGTTTGTCGGGACTTGGGTCCTTCCGTCTTGCACCTTTTTCTTCCCTTTGTTGGGTGCTTTGTTTTATTGATGATTGGTAGGGTTTTCATCATCTTGAATGCACGTACTAGAGCAACGTGAAGGCTATGGGCGGTGGTGCCTCCTCGTCTTAAGGAACTTAGGGAACATATGTTCTCAATTAACATCATGAGAAAGGGTCATTTTTTAATGAGTTCTATAAGGTTGACCCTCGTGACTCTAAAGTTACACTGGCCCAATAGAAAGGCAACCCCCCCATAACCATAGACCTAGTCTTAGGTTTGCACAATTTTTTGACCATGGACCCAAAACCTAGGAAATGCTCGACTACATTGATTGACACCAATTGCTTTCCCTTTGACACCAAACTACAGCTCTGACTCTATAAAACTCGATAAGCCAAACTATTGGGAACATTGGGAACTCTTGCATGTAGTGTGTTATGTGTGGTGTCATGAAGAAAAGTCAAAATATGCCGGTTTAGCTCCTGCAGATTTGCTCAGTTTGCTGAGAGGCTGGTAACAGGCGGAGCACAGCTGTGCACCTCCTAAAGAAGAGTGCAATAAATATGATTTGACTGGTGATCCATGTTTTTGATTGGCCGATCACAATGATTGGTTCAGGTGGTTTGCTATTAGTAGTTTCCCACCTGTTTGCAGTCCTAATTTTAGTTTTATGGGCGGAGTTGCAAAAAAGTAAATAATTAAAACTCGGATGTGAAAAATATTTTTGCAGGGTCATACCCAAGTCAGTCATACCAAGTTCACAATGGATGATGGTGCACTGGTTGGTGCACCAGGGTCGTCACATAACAAAAATTGACTTCCAAGGTTGATTTCTCACTTTCATACAACTTTGCATTTGGTCAATGTTAAGACTTGAACAAAACATAGGGAATGGAAAGGGGGATCCATTGGAGTTGATTCTAAAGGCTACAGTGGGTCAGTGGAAAGGTGCCTCTAGAGAGAGACCTGATAAATAGTCAAATACCTTGAATCTGAACATTACCATAGTACCTGAACAATTTCAGCAACAAACTGCCGAATAATTAATTAAATTTTAAATCTTAACTTTGGCGCTTGGTTTTTTTAATTTTGAAATTTTCAGCAAATAATGGTTATATAAAATTTTAAAAAACAAATATTTTCTTTTTGTAAGTTTGTGGAACAGTGTAATGTGTCTAGATTGTGTGAACCTGATAGTTGAACTTTTGATTTTATTAAAATTTTGGCACAAATATTAAATTTTTTTTCCCAAAATTCGACAAAACAAAAAAATAATTTAATTTATGCCAAAATCATTCGGGTACTACGATATCCTTGTCCCTTGTGACACTGATAAATTGATGCCCACCATGTTCTCTGATACCTCCTAGTGATGAATTATTGAGTCATGATCTCTTTAGGGTGTTTTTATTTATTTATTTATTTATTATTATTTGGCCTCTTGCAGCTACTAAAAACCTTACAAACATGGATTAAATTACAGCAATGGGAACACGGCCTTAAAGAAGGCTACTTGTAAGTTGGCAAGGATCTATAGGGCAACCATTCTGATGTACATGATTACATGCTTACCTAAGTACCTACCTAGAACAACCTACTTTCCGTCTACATACTTATTTAACACTTATAAAATACTATTGCAAAAAGATGAGTGTAATTGTACAAAAACAAATGACTATTGTAATATGAAGGTGGTTTCAACACATGTATGTCAAATAATTAATCAAAATTCAATTTTCTATTTCCTAATAAAATATTTCAAAATATTCTTCTAAAAAATCTTCTATTTTTTGTAAAAATTCTTTTTGAAAATTTTAGCATTTCTAAGAATAACAACCACCATGTAACTAGGATTTACCCAAAAATAGTTACAAAATGCAATATGTTCATCTTTTTTTTAAACTTTAATTGCACATGGTAAAGTGGCAAAAGGAATGCAATACTTTCATTGTAGTGCTATTGTAATAAAAAAAATGGCAAAATGGTTACTTGAGTGCAATACCACAAGTTTTCTACAAACTTTAATTGAAAATGGCAAAATGAAAAAAAGAAAATATTACCCTCACCTTTTTACAAAGTTTAAAATAATTTGACAAGGGCATTTGCATACCTTCACCTTTTTTTACAAACTTTAGTCTACCTTGGCGAGGACACTTGTAACATTTTCATTATTTTGCAAACTCCAATCTAACATTGCAAGGGTTTTTGGAATACAACATGTATTGTTAATTTTTTCAACAAGATTGAACATGTAATACTTTCACTCTTTTAAAACATTCATATTTTATGGCAACGCATTATATACTACATTTGATCTTTACAACATTACATGCATTTGTTTGTCGTAACATCATTTATAATGTTTCAAGAATAGTTTGCTTTTTATTAGTTTTCACACACAAACTAAATACACATAATGTGTACATAATTTGAGTTTTTATCAAAAGGCAAAGCAAAATGTATACAAATGTACCATGTTATAAAATCAAATGGATTCGAAACTCAAAAACTAACCCATCAAAACATGCAAATGACACATGAGCAAAAGCACACCAGGATGTCACAATTTTGGTAGATTAGAGTCCCTTTTCGAAGTCCTTTTCTAGTGTAATTGACAAATGGCTTAAAATATGAATATCTAGATGATATTGAATTTTATTTTATTTTTTCCATTTCCAATTTCAAATCATGATGCTATAAGACATGCAAAAAATATTTCAAAGAAAATATTTTTAAATAATTAATTTTAAATGCTTTAAAAAGTTTTTTAAATACTTACAATTTTTAGAATTTTAAAAAGTCCATAACATTATAAATTAAAATCACATTCCATTCATTCAATGGATCTTTGGTTTCTTAAACATAATTCATCCAATGTCCTAAAGTTTCAAACGCATAAGATTAACACATTGTAAAATAAAAGCTCATATCCATGAGTTTTGTAAGTGTGATAAAAAATGTGGGCAAAATTCAAAAGTCCATTACTTATTAGCTATCCACAATTTTTTTTCATTTTTGAAAGGTTGATTATGATAACTTTAAATAAGTGACTCCTTTTTTATTATTTTAATGGATCTTATTTTATTTGTTTTCTTGTACCTAAGGAATACATGAAAAACTATCATTGTGATGTCCATATAAGATGTGCAAACACCCACATCATGCATTCTACTTTAAAGTTACCTTCACAATTTGTGTGAGGGACTCCAATTGCATGTCCTTTAACACCTAGTTTTTTAAAAAACTAACATATCACACATTTAATGTTGGTAGCTAACTTTGTAGATGACCATTCATGCATGTGATGCCAAATGCCTATTAGTTTTTACATCTAAAATAGACCTTAACATTTCTTTCATCATCATTCACACGTCTCAACAAGAGTTCTTGGTGGGTATACATGTCAAAAACCACCAAGTCCAGAGGCTTAAGTAAATAGGTGGGTAGGTATTTACAAAGGTAAGTGGAAGGATGGGTAGTGAGTAGGTGGATAAATAGGTAAATAGATAAGTGAATAGGTAAATGGGTAGGTAAAAAAGTTGGTAGATAAATAAGTATGTATGTAGGTGAAAGGGTAGGCAAATAGGTAAATATGCAAGTAGGTAACTAAATATGTCGCAACCCTACTTTGAGGGAAGTGTGAGGATGAAACTCACACTCCTGAAATTAGGACTTGGGAGTCCTCTGGGACTCTCAAAACTTTAGAGTTCGATTGCAAGGGTCAAAACACCTCGCATTGGGGTGTTCTTTATATCATTGGAAAGCTATTGACATGTAGATGTCGAAAATGGCCTCGCATGGGCCATTTGGACATGTGCAAAACAAGTAATGACAAAAAGAAGGGCCAAGAATCAAACTGGCAGTTTAACTCTTGACCACTAAAAAGTCGGGAATCAATCCGACTTTGGTGCATATAGGTGGAGTGCGACACACTGTTGGAAAACTCTCGAGGAAAACTACAAGTTTGCTTTAGACTTCATCCCAATCAGAGGTCTGAGCAAGGAGTTATGATCGTGCAAAGTCCCAAAAGTCCAAACCGAGACAATTTCAGGACCCCTCCTTGGGAGTCCCAGGACAAAAAGCTATTTGGATGTGGGTGCTACGAAAAGGCACATAGTATACTATATGGGGGAAGGTGGTGGTTTCCCCCTGAGTTTGGGCCGTGGTGAGTCAAGTGAATCCAGAATTGCCCATGGCTTATCCTAGCACCAAGGGTGCTCTAGAAAGTGAACTAACCAACTTGTTGGTTGGTTTGATGCAGGTTCGAGTAAGTGAATAGCTTGTCACTCTTCCTAGTCCCATCCCGGAGTTTCAGCATGCCCCTCTACCCCTTTTAGTGTTGAGAGTTGGGAACATGCCCCAAGTTCCTCACAATTTCACTGTGTGGGTAACTTATACCCGTCTTGGGTCTAACTAGGGCTTGGGAGCACGTCAAAATAACTACGTAGGTAGATAAGTAGGTAATTGTTTTGGAAGATGCTGCTTTAAAACTTATATTACATAATTAGTGCATGGGGGAAGGATGTGGGGGTTTTGAGATCAAAACAAAGAACTTGTTTATGAAAACAACATTTTGAATAGGGAAGTATGAATTTCAATAGGTGTTATAGAAACATTAACTCAAATGCCCCTTTTTAGGGATGTTACATAACATTGTAGTTTTAATCTTAAGTTTATAATTTTGGAGAGATTTGGTGTTATTTTATTATTAAATTACCATGAAATTAAATTTTATTTTAATTCACCATGTGCCACATGAATGTCCACATCATTTTTTGTGTTACATAACATTTTTTATCTAAATTGATGAAAATTCATTTTTTCCTTAACATTGACTTATCATTGAGTTGTCATCAAGTGTGATCACAACCTAATTCAATAGGATATCTCAAATTAAACTACTTTCATTGTTGCCCATGCATTTTACATAGTAGTAAATAGATGTAGATTAAGCCACCCTCTTTGCATGGTGATGTGTGAAAAGTTGGCATTTCACCATTTGGATTTGGACCAATTTGTAATTTAATTGTGTCTTAACCTCCAAAGCATTTGATTTGCACAAGGGAAAAAAAAAAACCCTTTTTGAAAGAACATGAAAAAAAATGAGAAAACAAAACAATGAAGGCGGCTTTCAAGGCCCTTCCCCCCCTTCTTCCCCCCCTCAACCAAAAAGCAAAAAAAAGGTGGGGACATTGCCTTCATTCCTCGCATGCGCCTTGTAAGCAACAACACACACAAAAAATAATAGGGAGTTTTGACCTTCCCACCACCTTGCAAGTAACAACAAGATTAACCCCCAAAAAAAAGGAAAACAACCAAATGAAGAATTGTAAACTCTTCACCTCTTATAAGTAAAACAACAAAGAAAAAGGAAAAAGTGAAAAATAGGGAGTTTGGACCTTTTGCAAGCATCATGAACAACAAAAAATAATAGGGATTAATGAAATCAAAAAGTTTGGTCCCTTTGCAAACATCATGAACAACAAAAAGGTATATAAAGCTCAAAATTCTTGTCCCTTGTGAGCAACATAATTATGATGCACTCTAAGAAAATAGGTATTTTGCAACTCAACCTACAATGAGGTTTTAGTTGCAATTTTGAATTGCAATGACCACTTGCAACCTGCTATAGTTTTATAACTTGAATGATATCGAATGAATTGCAAAAGTTGCAATGGCAAAACTCACCATATATGAAATTATATTTATATGTAACTCGTGCAACTATGTTACAACTAGATCATTGTAATTATTGTGCCACTACATTGTAATTACATAAACAACAATTGGTGGGTTTAACTTTTAGGGCCAAACCTTTTTTATTGGTTTATTCCAAATGTCATTTATTTTTAAATACTCCTAATGCATTTAGTTATATAATTTACAAACTTGAAAGGTAGGACAAACAATATGAGATAAAAAAGATTAATTACATTATAATTGCAACTCACTTATAACTACTATAAAATAAATTAGTGGGCAAACACTTAAGCTTTTAGAGAACTTTAAATTTTAATACATTTTCCATTTACTTTTCAAGCATGGAAAATTTTTTTAGACCTTGACTTGGTGCACCCATGACTATTTAAATTATTCAGAATTGACACAAAATGAGAAAAATATGGTTGTCAAACGTAAACAAGGTCAATGTTTGGTCACCAGCCTAATTCACAATTTACAATTCGACACATTCATCTTTTTCATGGCTCTTTTGTGTTGTTTTACCTTTAAAATTAAAATAATTAATGTAAATTTTAATTTGGTGCATCCATAGCATTTTAGATCGTTGGAAACAAACAAGAAACAAAGAATATATGATATTTGAAAATAAAATGTTTTTAAAAAAAAAACATGTTTTGTATTTTTCCTATGTTGTTCCTTTGCCTCTAGAGTTGAAACAGATGATGTAAAGTGTTTTTCAATGTTAAAATAAAATCTTTTAAATCTTTTATAAGAAAATTTATGTATACATCCCAATGGATTTTATAATACAACGTATACATTATTTCAATATCAGTTTAAGACTACATTTTCACTTTCAATGAATTAAACATTTTGTAGGTGGTATCATAACATGTTAGTTGCAACACAGTTGATGATTAGTCATATTGAAGTTGAATGAAAGTCTCAAATTGGTGAATTAATAATATTTACCTAATGAAAACCTAGTGGCAATAGTTGTATCAATGGCAAGTTTAGTTGTATAAAAGTTGAAAGTGCCATTTCAAATGGATGGTGGAAATGCAAACATGTGGTTTAATCATACATGCCATTATGTGTAGTTAGTTGCAATGTAATCACACACGAAGTCGCACATATAGGTTAATTGTATAATAGTTGTACATTGTAACTACCATGTAATTTACTCACAAAGTCAAATACATTTGGTTGCAACTACATAAGATCCATCTTGTAACTAATGTGCAATTTTAATAGAACTTAAATAATATCTGATGTGGATTTTTTTTTAAATCATCATATTTTAAAAAGTCAATTGTAGTTTAGTTACATGGTAATTTCATAATAGTTCTTAGTTACAAGGCAATGAGGTTTCTATTGACATCATACTGATGTGAGCACATGAATGTGAATAGTGAGCTTGTGGACATGACTTATTGAATAGGAAAAAATATTTTTTTTGATATTCTTACCACGTGGAAAAAAATTCTTTTGGACATGTGATATTTTTCTTGCTAGATGAAATGAATATTCCATCCACATGGTAAGAAAAATCCTTTGACTTGTATTGAAATAATGTCACATTAGCATTATATTCCATCTATTTGTAACATGACATCATTTAAACATTTCATTTTTCCATTTTTTAGTCTTTACATATTCTTTCAAAGTCTACACATATATAGTATCTTGTGTTCTTATATATGATGAATGTGGTTAAATACATTATTTCTTTAGTCATGTAATTAAACTCCCTAATATAAAATACAACTAGACTTACTACCCACAATATCTATACCATATCTTCATCAACACTTAACTAACCTATTATATATGATTGCCAATTTTTCAATCATAATCCATATTCCCATCCATTAATATTCCTATTTCAAATAGAATTATGCCAATCATACCTATGCATAAATATCAATTAAAACTTTTATTAAATCAAATCATTTACATGGTATACATAATTTCCCTTTAAAATGTAATTTTAAACACATGGTTCCTTCCTAAATATTACACCTACATAATTTTTTCCTTAAAAGTTTTGATGTCAAACTGGATGAATATTCATTAGTGAGAAATTATAGCATAAGCCAACAAGTGTTGAATTACATCACATGTGTTCCAAGTTAGAAAATGAATGAAATCTTCAAACTCCCCACAAAACATGACATGTTGTAAAACATAGTATAGGTGTTTACAGGGCACTTGTTTATTTCACTCATCCAATAGACTTACAACCATAGCCACGAAATCCAAATAATTGTATGTTGGGAAATTCCCAATTATAACTCATACTACCTTGCATGTGGAAAAGCACCGAATAAAATGTTGTAGATTTGTCCATACCCAAGTGTAGGAACTTCCAATTGTGGGTTCACAATTGCTTGAAGAAGACAAGCAACCTCCCATTGATTATAATGTTGTTTCAAAATTTAAATGGCATTATGTTTCAAATTTTTTTACCATTGCATGTTGTAGGCCATGACATTGCAATTGCTAATTGGGTTTACCATAACAAAATACACCCCCCCCTTTAAATAGGCTTCAAGGATGAATAGGTCATCATTCATCGAAAACAAAACTTATTTCCTCCAAATATTTGACCTCATCTTGTGTGAGATTGGCTCTTTCTTGCACATGCCAAATTTTTGGTACTAACCAACGCATATTTATGTTTAGTATCTATCCCCCACACAATTATTCATGTTGTCAATATAAAACCAAAATTTATGAAGCTTAAAAGGTGCACTTGGGAATTGAAAACCACGAATTGGAATAAATCAAGGTAAAAATCCCTTTGACAATCTTCATAAAAATTATCATTGCCTTGTAATATTGCTTGGTGGTTTTTTGTAATGTTGAACACTAAACATGTAATGTAAGGGGACATAAGTCTATGTATGCCACACTCCATTTCCACATGTAACTTCTAGGACCTCAACAGTTTCATGAATTAAAACCTTTTGTTCATATTGATCAACATTACAAGATGGTTGTTCAATTTGTACATGTGATCTAATAGTTTGTGTGTTGACATAGGGTGAGAATAATTTACATGATCATGCTTATGTGAATCCCCTTCGTAACTTGAAGGTAAATTTACTTTCGGTTTATAAGAGCCAAACATCTCCTTTCCTTGCAAATGTGGGGCCCTTGTTGTGAAGGAAGATTTAAGAGCATATTTGTGAATTGCATTTACAAGTTGCACAATAACACGTTAAGGGTTATTTGACCAGTCAAAGAAACGACTATTGTCCTTTTCAAGTACAATTATAACTACATGGTCACAAAAATCACTATGTATTTACAAAGGCCATTGAAATGTCATGTGATGTCATGGTTTTGCGACTATAGTTAGTATGATGATTAATGGGTTTTTTTGGATACATATATTATTATTATTGAAATTGTGATAATATGTTTTAAATAAATTAAAATTAGTTAATTAAAAATACTTTGACTTTTGCGATTAAAATAACAACTTTTAGTTTCACCACATGATGATGTGGCATTGCATGTGGTAATACAATATTTGACTATTAGTCAACATGATGATTCATACATTGCTTTGAATAAAATGAGACATTTATTGGTTAATCACTATGTTAGAGATGATGTCCAATCCCTTAATGTAACTCTTTGCATCAAAATGCAAGTCCAAAAACTTTACCCTCACGACAACAAATTCTGTCTTTTGAATCGAACACAAAAATGACTATTGTTTTCTTCAACTACATTTATAATTACTTAGTCATAACAATCACTAAGTAATGGCAAAAAAGATCAATTTTTGTTCATTAGTTATTTAATTGCAAGAACCATCCACCTTTGCGACTAATAACGACTCAATCTCCCATGATGATGACATGGCATGTTATATGCTAATATTTATCAACATCATGATTCATGTCATTGATTTGATGAATTAATCTCATTTATTAGCTAGTTGAAAACATTGTTATCTTTTACAATTAATAACGACTCAATTTCCATGTGATGATGACATAGCATGCCATTTGACAACAAGGTGTCACAAATTTTCATAACAATCCATGATTTTTTTGTGAAACCATAAATTTTTGTGTTTTATGAATTTATGGCACTAATATTTGTTATGGCATGCCATTAATTTTTTGTGTGCCATGAAGTTTTTGAAATCATGAAGTCCCATGCATGTGCATGTGTACTAAATAATATATTGTTAATTTGTAATTATGATTACAATATTAATAGTTGTTTTGAAAGAGGTGACACATAACTCCTTGATTTTTTAACTACTTAACACACTAACTTAGGTTAACATACCTATTAAGTTAACCTATGTGTGTAGGTTAATTAGTAAAAACTTACTTTGTAATATAGGTTACCTTGTAAGTTACCTAACTAAACATAAGAAATTTACTACATCTAATATGTTTAAATATACTTAAAATAGGTTACCTTACTAATAGGTTAGCTTAGGTAGGCTTACTTAAGTCCTAACTTTAGGTTTTTTGTCAATTCAATTTAGATAATTTCAGTACAAAATATTTTATCAAGTTTGTAACCATTTCAAGTTTGTGTGATTAGATGCAACTATGTTGCAATTATGATGCAACTAGATGCAACGTAACTATCTTAGGTTTTTTTTTTTTTTTTTGCATAAAAAAA
>Ga0116231_10001216_pt1 | contig 51789 bp, 41 predicted proteins | sample S1TSphgellanicum_2_FD_89695 | JGI IMG/M metagenome (GOLD analysis project Ga0116231, IMG submission 89695) | Host-associated microbial communities from peat moss isolated from Minnesota, USA - S1T2_Fd - Sphagnum magellanicum MG | ecosystem: Host-associated > Plants > Peat moss > Unclassified...
GTTATAAGTTACACCATAGTGTAACCACCCACAGGGGGGTTATAATAAAAAAAGAAAAAAAAAAAAAAAAAGAATGTGGTTTGGTGGGGGGGGGGGGGGGGGTGGTTTGGCACACAAGCGTGAAATAATTCATTTATTTTAAAATTTAAGATTCGCTATGTGAGTTATTAAATTTGAACTTTTTGATATGTAAAGAATTTACATATTAAATTTTAACTCAACTTCAGAGTTCTCTTATTGTCCTTGTGGTTCAAAATTCTTGGAATCTTGAAATCTTTTGAATTCTAAGATTTGACAACAAGGCTAAGAATTTTTCAAAGACTTTGATAAAATAAAAATTATTTATTTATTTATGCTGAAGTCGCCCATGTCCTATAGTACCCAAAAACAGAGTTGTCAGATATGACAACATGGAAAACATGATTTTGACAATGTGAAAAAAGGCCCTAATTTTCCAGATTTTGAATTCTTAAAAAATGAAATCACCAGATTTCTACTATAGTCCCCAGTAGGAAACCAAAATATATAGAATTTCATTTTCTTTAAATTTCTTCTTTCACATCTGCTCCATAGCCAAATTTGGCAATCTTCTTGTGGATGATCACTAGTTTTGGGTACATCACAGAATTGTTTAAAAAAACCTTGTCCTAATAATTTACATAAGCAAATTCATGATCCATTACCACATGCATCAACAACATATGGGACTCCAAAGGACTGAAGGCCACTTCTTTTTATCTACCATTAATTTGCTTTCTTTTAAGTCATGGGTTTGTATCTTAGGGCTCACCATTGTGTGTTTTGCGGTTTTGGGTGTTGTCTTTTGTTTGGACTTTGATCCTTTCTTTTTTTTCTTCTCTTGTTCCCTTGCCAGGTTTTTTTCCTTTATTTATTTATTTATTTATTTATTTTTTTATTTAACTATATGAAAGGAAGCATCATTTCATTTCCTTATTTATTTTTAAAGAATCATCAATTACAACTCAAGAAAAGACTGGGTAGTGGGATTCCTCCGTGCTTACCCATCACCCTTGATGACCTCCAATTAGTACATGTAAGGGAATGGGCAGGTTGAGAGGGCTTTCATTATTTGATGGCATCTATGTATTAGGTTGTTTGTTTGTTTTGTTTGTCCTGTTGAGATTTCCCAAATGCTCTTGGGTACCATTGGAAAGCCCAAAGGGTGGTGTACAAGGTGGTCTGATAGTGTTTAGCCCTATTGTACAAGAGTTATTGAATATTGAATAATTGTGTTAAAAAAATAAAATAAAATAAAAACCAATTTTTAAAGAAAAATTGTCACAATGTGCCCTCTAGATACACTAGAATTTTTTTGCTTGTGTTGTATGAGTCCAAATTAAAAATTTCCTAGGTTAAGCACACTAAGAGGTATGTACTTTACCCTACGGTTAGTTTAGTCATTAAATAGTCCTTGAAATTGTGAATTATATTTTGTGAAAAATATGAAGCTGAGGTGTTGAAAACCATCATATTATAGTGACCTCCTTAAACCCTGCATTAAATAATTATTTTTTGGTTGTACGAAGAAAAAAAAACTTCATTTTTGGGGGCTTTGAGTCTAAGTGCTTGTGCTAGAAAATAATTAAATAAGGGTTGGGCAGTGTGGGAAAAATAGTTGTAAGGTTTTCGGAGGACAATAGTAAAACACACTAGGCCTACAAATTGTGCAATATTAATGGACATTTTGCAAACTATCACTTGACCTTGTGAGATTTTTAGCTGCAGGAAATGTATTTTATTTATGTTCTTAAGTCTGTGGCTGCAGGAAGTGAATGTGGCGGGAAATTTTTTAATAATTAATTTTTTTTGGATGACAAGGTTTAAGGCCATCACTATGATATTTAATTATAGCAGACTAAAAATCTGAATAATTTCACTTCTCATTTGACAATATCACAATAGATCATGGGAAAAAAAAAAATTAATTTTTTAAAAAAAATTATAAATTAATTATTCATTTTGTCCACATGGAATTTGACCCTAGGCTAGGGTAGTTTAATTTTACACAGTATTGGTAAAGTCATTAAAGACTTATCTTGATACTTTTCTTGGATGCCTTTGTCTTTTTCACCTTACCTTTGCCATGTTTGGTGTCATTTGAATAAAGCCATTTTTGTTGGCCATCATCATCAACTTGATCCATGACTCCACAAAAGGCCCTCTGCTCCCATCACATGTTTGGAATCCAGATGCAGTTCTCTCTCTCTCTCCTTGTGTGGTTTTGTTCTTTCCTGGCTCCTTTAATGAAGCGCCCTCTCCCATTCAGCCTTCACTTCACAAGAAGAAACAGTGTAATATAAAAGCAGACTTTACTGCAATTCACTCATCCCAAATCACATGATTGTAATTTGTCATCACTCGGTAATGTACTTCTGGATTGCGAGATTGTCAAACAAATGTGAAGCTGACAAACCCAAGCTTCTTAAGTACACTCTCCAAGATGTTACTATGGCCACCCAAAGGTTCATTGCGCAAATTTACCCTCAGGATTAAAAGGAGATTTACATACCACACATCCACCTACTCACAATGACACAATTTTTTTTAATTATCACCAAAATTCGCCATTGGCCTTGAAGGCCCAACCAAACTGAAAAATATGGCTATTTTGCCAAAAACCCTATGTGCCATCAATGAGTAGCACTCCATACCCACCTTGTAGTGTTTCCCTTTTGCTAAAAGCTTCCATTTGATGATGATCAGAAGTGCCAAAAAGATCCATTTGTAGCCATCAGATCATCTATAGGATAGATCTCACCTATTGTAGTCACCATTGTTCATTCCTTCACACATTTGCAATTCATCATCTCCTCTTCCTTTGCACATTTGTAGCTTGATTCTTGCAGTTGTCCCTAGCTTAGGTAGATCTTGTTGAATTAATGCAAAAGTTTTGTGATTGTTGTTGTATTTTCAAGAGTCGATTGCAATTTGCAACCATTTGCAGTCAAGAGTGGAGGGAACCAAGACTCAAGATGTGATGATTGTCAAGCTTTTCTAACTATTTTGAGAATTGAATAGAAATTTGAACTATACAAAGTTCAATAGAATACACAGTCAAGCTTTACAAATTGCATTATAATAATGCCTCTTAAATTTTGACCAACAATCAAGTAAGATTTATGACTCCTACCTTTTCTTTTGAGTTGAACATTTCTTGATGGGTTCATTTTTCGTTGTTGCACATGGCTCTTCTTAAACCCTTGGCAAATTCAAACTTCAATGCTTGTTCAATTAGCAAAATATTAGGGCTAAAAATGGCAATGTTGTTGACAATTTTGTTAAAATAGCAACCAAGGTGTTACAAAGGTTATGAAGGAAAAAGGGAAATGGGAGGTCCATCCTACATTAATTTGACCTTTGCAATTGAACCTGAAAAACCCAAGAATAAATTAGAATTGCTTGTGTAAGAAAAAAAAGGCTTATGAGTTGAATTGGAAGTTTCAAGATACCTAGATTGCAAACCTACCATGGGTAAAAAATGTTTTAAGTGAAGACAAGCTTGTCACACATGTTTGCTACAAGATTTGCACAAAGGTTATGGGTAAGGAAAACTTCCTAATCCTATGTTCGACTCTTTTTGAAAACATGTTAGTAGGAAAAAAATTATTCCCCTATGCCCAATGTTCTTGAAATTACATTTTATTATGTTAATTAAGGATTGTCAACATGTTAAGAATGAATTACTTTATGTTGAACTAGAAGTGGGGAGAATGTGTTGGACAAACTTATGCAAGGTTTGGCACATGAAAATCACTTGAAGAAAATCATTCAATTTGTCAAAATTTTCTACCTACTCTAAGAGGGAAAGCCCTACTTGAATATGAAAGTATGAAGGGTTTGTTGGAATTCCTTCAAATGATTTTCCACAAAAGCACTAGTGTAGGAATATTAGTTGGTACACGATTGAAATAATCCATGACATTGTCAAGGCAACCATTGCAAAAGTTGTGAAAGCAACAAATTATAGTTCCATCTCATATGATGAAGTTACAAATGTTATATGTAATCAAAGTTGGTTGTTAAGCTTGCATTCATATTTCATCAAGGAATGGTTTCAAATTCCAATTTTGATCCCCTTTGAAAGGGTGATTGAAAGGGCTAATTCTACAAATTTGACTAGAATCTTCCATCAAGCATTGTTGATTACTAATGGTATGACAAGTGAATCACTATCCTTTAAGCTCATTTGTTTTAAATTTGACAATATGAAAGCTTTTTAGGATTTAAGATTGGAATTATGTGAAAAATTCAATTGGATTATGTTCCTAACATGCAAGGAATCCATTACATATTGGCCCATTGAATTAATCTTGTTATGCAAGTTTTGTTTAAGTTGAACATGGTTTGTAGGTTGGAAAATCTGTTCAAAATTGTATATCCTACTTTAGTAAAAGCCCCAAAAGGCACTTGAAACTCAACAAGCTTGCCAAGATCATGGAAATTCATGGTAATAAGTAGTTGAATATTATCAAAACAGGTGGATTTATATGTTAAAACTTACAAAAAAACTGATAAATGAATATTTCACTATAATGGTCAAAATGGCCTAAAAGTTTGTTAGCAACAATTTTGCCAAGGTAAACTTTGAGTTTTTATGTGATATTGAAATCCTATATCGGCTAGCAATCTTGTTACCATTGTTGGAGGAAGTGAATAGTTTTATAAAGTTGGCCTAAGCTCAAGATGTTTTTTTCTTTTTTGGTTATGTGGCAACAATCAAACTTTGTCAAATATATTTGTTTTCACATTTTGTGAACCTTAACATGATTGTTGTCAAATTTAATGTGTTTTAATTCTTCAAGTTTTGGGAAGGTTCCTCCCATGACCTCTTCATCATGCAATGGATATTAAATTTAAATATAGGTATTGAATTCTTAACCTTTGATTGCAATGGACAACACATTAGTTGGGTGAAGCATTTAGATTAGCTAAAAAAGGTTATGACTTTTGTGATTAAAAAAGTGCACATTCAAATTGTGGAAATTATGAATGATTAAGTGACAGAAGCAATTGAATTCCTTATTTTAGAATTGTAATTTTTGCTTTCCTTCACATGGTGTTATGGAAGTTTTAAGGGTAGTTTTCTCTCATTATTGGATGACAGCAAACTATGATAAATCTTTCAAGAAACACATCAATGTGATTAAGGTCCAATATTACTATCCCAAGAAAATTGGGCCCAATCAAACCTTGGTACCAAAGGTCCTATTTTTTTGTTTTGGAAGTTTGGATCTACATATGTCATTCTTCAAATTAACAATGAAAAACAATGTTGCATCAACCATGGGTCCTCCTTACATTGTGAATCCTATGACTCAACTTTGAATATCCTTGGCTTCTTCACAAGTGATTGCACACAACCTACCAAAATATTTAAAGTTGCTAAAAATCTCCATGGTTTGAGTTATTGGTTCTATTAAAGAAGAAAAGTGTTTCAACAATTTGAATTTTATCAAATCCAAATTTCACAACCAATTAACAATGCATTTGGACCTTTTAGTTTGAATGTTTGTTCAACAAATTTACATGTTGGAGAATTTTCCTTATCCATAGGTAGTTGTAGCTTGGAAGGATGTGGGAACTAAATATGGCTTTCACACAAAAAAATTATTTGGGTAAAATGAGGTTTCATGATTTTGTGCCTTTAGATTTCAATTTCCATGATTTTAGCAAGGTTGATGTTTCCATCAATATTTTGGATTTTGCTAGCAATAGTTAGTAAGTACTATGTTCAAACAAGTTTTGTTATTATGCATAATATGTATGTTTGTTGTGTGTTGTTTTGCAAATGGCTTGTGTAGCCATGTGGTGATGATCCATAGGAAGATTTACTTGAATTCGGCTATAAGCTAAACAAAAAAAATAAATTTAAAAAACATCCTTCTATGTTTTTGGTTATTTACTTGAGCATGTATAAAAATCTAGCAATTTTTCTTAAATTTTGTTCAAATTTTAATTACTACAAATATTTAAAATCACTTGATTTTACTAATTTCAATTTTCATCATAACTTTTTTCTTACATATATTTAGAGGAAAAAAGGTCGGTGACAAATCTTGCAAATATCTCCTTGAATGGTCAATGGTTGGGAAACAATTTTCTATTTAGTTTTAGTTCCATACTTAATGATATTGGTTAACTTAGTTATTCTTTTATTTGCCTCCTAACAAAATGCAAGTAGGTTGTTTATAGGAAGTAGTGAAAAAAGCCTTCATCTATGTATAAATTATAAGACATTTATTTACTCACTAGTCACTTGTTTTCTTACCTATCTTCTTACATGTAGGATTTATTTTTTACAAAGTGAATCACCAAGGTGAAAGTAGATGTTATCTCAATTAAGGTTCATCCACAACTAAAACATGTATTTAGTTAATTTTAGATTAAAATTTTAATTTTGAACTTTTAAAACTTGGTGGTTAGGATCAAGTTTTGTATTGAATTTGAAACAAAATTTTTTTAATATCGATTGTTGCATCACATGGTGGCCCTTAAATCAAATTTTCTCTTCAAATTTCCAATCTTCAAATGGTCATTTGTTAATTCTAAGCTTTTCAAAAGTCCGAAATTAACTAAATACATGATCTAAGTTGTAAAAGGATTTAAAGGATGGTGTTGGTGGGCATGTGTTAAATTATGATATTTTCTTGTCATAACAATGGGAGGCCCCATTATAGTATGTACTAGCATATACTTCAATTATTATTAGTGGCTAGTCCTTAAGTAGTAGGCATGGAAGATGTTAAATAATCTTTAACAAGCTTTGTATTGGTGTCAATGTGGCACACTTCATAGAACCATAATATTTTGCCACAAGGTTTAATTGGTTTGACTATTTAAATAAAAAGACAACATTGTTTTTAGTTAGTTTTTCAAAAAATATTGTTGGCAAATATCTTCACCCTTTCTTAAAAAGGTGGTGGGTTTGAAATTACTATGCAACAAAAAAACATGCAAAATGCAAAACAAAAAAATTCAATTTTTTATTTTATTTGGCAAAACATGTAAACTTGTGTGTTTTTCCGCAAAACCATGCAAGGCACAAAAGGGTGCAAATATTCTCCAATATACATGATAAAGACATGTTGCCCAAAAAAAAAACCGATTGTAAACCAAGTATGTCATTTGCAACAAGTTTATGCCCCATCACAACCACAATATGAACATGTTACATAGTTTGAAGCACATCTGCACCTTTACACAATAATCATGGTAGTGGGTACTATGTATTAGATTGAAAATCATTGAACAACAATTCCATTGTGGCATGCATGACTTGAATCTTAAGGTGATGCTTAGAAACCCTAATATGTGTAACATGAATATCATAGTCAAAATATTGCACCACAATTGTGGGTGAAAATGTTGGGATGCCACAAAGCTGTGTGCTGATGATGTTATTGAAAATGATCATAGGATTTCACATGAGTAGGATATCAATCTTTTAATGCTTTGATCAATATCCCCTTTAAATCAATTACTAGTTTGCAATTGCATTGCACACACAAAAACTCCACCAAAATCTACAACTTTTGAATGTCCATGTCACACCTTATAAAAACCCAAATTGAAATTTGGAAGCTTACGTAGGATAAAAATCCATAGTCTAACATCATGAGCAAGTATTAAAGTTTTTTTTGACTAAACAAAACCCAAGTTCCCACAAACAAACAAACATCTCTTTTTGTTGTGATGACCATTGCAATGATATTGCAAAAATCCTTGTTGGGTTCTTCAACCCAAAAAATAAGTTGTAGTAAAACACAACCATTGTGATGCTCCTACAAGAGTTGTTATTAGGTTCTTCAATCCAAAAAAAGTAATACTGAGACACAAGGAGCTTGAGAATTATTCACCATTGTGGTTCTCTATCCACTTTTGTTGATTTTCAATTTCAACAAGGTCATATCTTTGTCATTGTTGCTTCAAATCTAAGGTTATGAACTTTGTGCAAATTTGAAATGGAACATGTCAAGCAATGTCTTTTCCTAGTAAAACATCTTTTTCTTATTCATGTCTTGTTATTTTCCTTATTCACACACTTCTTTTTGTATTGCTCACGTAAAATGTACTTCCCCTTGTTCACACCAATTTCCCCAAGTTCTTTCTTGCAAAACTATCATACTTTTATTGTTCAGTCCAAACATTTTTGTTGTGTGCAAATAGATTGTCCAACTTAGCACTACTTCTTTACAAACGTTGCATATGAAAAGGAGAAACACATTTTGCAAATAGCAATACAAACATTTGTGCCTTGTATATGGCAGGTATGAACCTGGTATTGGCACTGATATAAGGTAGGTATATACCTGGTATTACCTCAAGTCCCATCCCAGTTGGATACTGGTATAAGGCTGGCAGTGGCTCAGGTCATACCCAACTGGTTTGTTCTTCAATACCCATAATCATACCCACATTATACATACCCAGGTTTCAACTTATATACCAACTGGTACAACACTGGTTTTTTCCTAGGTGGGATAGGTGGGTCATGGGCTGGTTCCTCTTGTGATGGGAATTGATGGGATTTTGTGGGGTGGCTTCAATAGCCTCAGTTGTTCTTAGATGTTCCTTAATGTGTTCTCATGATAATGTAAGTTTTGTACTGGAGTTCCCATGTTAACTCACTTCCAGCTGACATCACAATGGTAAACCCTTGAAAAATATTTTTCTCATTTACTACAACTGACAGACATTTGTACTTAACACCACACTGCACTAAGTGGACAATGGTATCCATACTCAACCCTTTGTGCCTCATTTTGGCACTAGTGTTTGGCCCCAGGTTTTGGCTGCAACTCAGGGTTAATGAGCATTGTAGAAGCATCTAGTAGAGTTATCCGTAAAGTCACCCTGTCTTCACCCTCTTTTTGGGCCTGCTTTCACCCCCTATCCCCTCTTTAAGTGGTATCCACAAAGTAAGGAAATTTTATTAAATCTCACTATAAAATGCTGAAACTCAGCATTTAATGCACAAGGTTCGAGAGTAATTATAGCACCTGTACAGGTGGGAGCAGTGAAAATATATGTGGCGGCAGTGGAGGCGCTTAGGAAAAAGGAAAGACAGGATGAAACTCAGTTTACTACCAAAATTGGTGGAAAAACTAGTTTGGGTCCCAGTTATTTTGTTTTGTAGAACTTTCATTCCCAGTTACGCGCTTGATGCCCTATTATGCCGAAACTGGCCATTCTCGTCCCCTAATGGCCTGACTTTACATACAGATAACTTCTATTGTGATAAGAAATATTGAGATGCTTTAAGTATGGCTCTTTTGTACTGATTTTCAGAAAAAACATTGCTAATACCATAGTGGGTCCCATGGTTGTAATAGTCGCTTGCTGTAGCATGGTAAACTGAGGTTAAGTGGCCTCACCACAGGCAGTACTTTTGGACAACCCTCAAGGAGTTCTCCTGGAACAGGTCTATCCCTTTGAAGTTGGTTTGTAACCTAACATCAACCCGCGGGGGGGGGAAATACCCTCCTTAAACTGGGGTAATTTATTATTGTAATGAAGTCTGGTAGGTTTACATCAATTGCAATTGCACCAACAATTGAGTGCCCAAGTGAAGAGTTACCATTGCTACTAATGTTGGCCAAGTACAGCATTCACTTGAATATAACATGGGAAAATAAATGCACATAAATTTATGCCTTACCAAGCACCTTGTTTGTGAATATTCTGTTTACCCTTGAATATTGGGGCACATAATTGTTTTAGGGTGGGTAAAAAGAGAGCATATGCAAACAACAACTTCATACCTTATACACATTCCACATTTTGCGGCACACTCAAAGTGTCAAAAGAGATGATATGAATTTGTTTTAGTTATGGTGCTTGACATGGGAATTATTTTACATTATTTTACAAGTTGTTTTGTGTTTTTTGCATTGATACCTTGAATAAGATTGGTATCTTATACCCTTGGAGTCACTTAAGTTGGAATGTCTTACATGTATTTTGGAAACAAATCAAAGGGTTTATGTTCTATTTATTTGATATTTTCCTTTTGATGTTTATAACGTACTATTTCCAATTCCAAGTGAACTTAGTGCTTTTCCCTACTTCACAATGTGACATACTTGTACATGTATTATACTTATTTTTATTTCTCCTTCCCCATTATATTCTAAATTGACTCAAGTATCTCCATAGCATAAAATGTAAGATTAAAAACTCATATAGTTCTAAGCTTTAGTTATAAATATTGTTAATATTGTTCATTTGGCTTGATTATTTTCAAGAGCCTATTTACATTTTACCCTTACGTGGATTGGAGAATATATGGAAGCCTACATACCTCTACCCATCTGATTTCCCATCCACACTATATAAAGTTTTACACACTTTATGGGCTGATATATGGAAATTGATACACCACCCTAGCCACCGAATGGTGATTCATATTCGGTGCCAAAGGTGATAACAAAGAAAGGTAAGATGGTCATTTTTACCTTTTCTTTGAATAAAGGTGCAAAATAAGCGAGGACCATGCCAATGATATCTACATGATTTCTATTTAAATTTAAATTCATAGTTATGTATTCTAGGATGGGTCTTGAACTTAATAAGTTCTTTATAACACAAGATAGAGTGCATGAACCAAAATCCCATCCAAGACAAGAGATGAAATTCAAATGTTTTGGGTTAGGAGTAGCCATGTGCTTAAAGTTTGGTCTTTATGTGGGCTATCTACTCAATAAGAACCTCATTACACATGCTTAAAATCTTTACATGATGCAAATCACTCACCAAATACATATAAGTTTTTCATTATGAATTATTTCACAATCAAACAACACATGGGTTTATTTTATCATAAGTTCATTATTATATATAAAATCCTAACATAACGATGATAGACTCACAACATGAAAGTATGGAAATGGAGGTACCCAAAGTTTCGCCCATAACCTTTTAAATACATCAAGGGACAATGGATAAATCATTCACTCATTTCATCTAAATCAAATAGATATTATCATTCATAATTCTAGGCCAATAATATTGTGCCACCTACTAATCTTCTAGATCACTCATCATTTCCATAAATGAAGATTTATATTATTTGACATCCACTTCCTTAAAATTTAGTGTTTTGTCCAAAGTTTGATCAAATTACCTTTCATTTGTGCTTAACTTGAAATACTTAATTGGCCCATAAATATGAGTCCAATGTAAGTCCTTGATTGCATAAGGCCCATAAGGATCATTTTTTATTGGTATTTTTACCCATCTTTCTATCATAGGTTGTAACCAATATTATTTACTATTTTTATATTTAAATTTTTTTTAAAATGTGGTGTTATAATTCCACTTCAGATTATGTTATTTGCAATATAAACAATAATATATGTCACATAATAAAACACAAAATTGCAAGTAAACCACAAATTTCAAAAGAGGGAAATACAATGAAAAACCTAACATATGTTTTCAAATAAATTTTTGAAACAAATGAAGTAACAAAGCATTTGCCTTCACTTACCTTTTTCCTTCTATACCTTCCTTTTGAGTTTCAAGCCTTTTTGAAAGTCAATTTTAATTATCTTTTCATATTTGTGTTTTGAAATCCCTTTATTTCTCACCCTAAACCATCCAAACTACCTTTACCATTCAGGTGTATTAAATCAAATTGAATGCATAGTACTTGTTCAAAAGAATGACCCAATAAAAAGTTAAGGGATGACAAATGATAGGGTGATCATTTTTAATTTTTAAAGGGTGAAAGCATGATAAAATGAACAATTTTTTTACCCTGGTTGTCTACTTTAAAAACAAGTTAAAAATAACAACAAAATCCATTATCAAATTATTATACATTGAATTTTTTTACTTGAATGATCAAATACAATTTTTTTCATTATTATTATGCATTAGATTTCAAAATTATCATTGTAAATATAAGTTTTCAGTAGGTTTTTTGAAATACTAGTAAGGAAATTTATTTTTCATAGTTTGGTATTTTGTTTCAAGTTTATGTCAAATATATTTTAACAAAGAGAAAATAGAATATATATTTTTATGGTGCCCTAAAACATACAATGAGTTTTTAAATCTTAAATATATTTTAATATATTTCATTGAGTATTTTGTGATGTGAGCTACTTGAACACAAATTATCTATCCTTTTTGGGGATTTTTTTGTCTACTTTTTTAAATGATTTTTTCCTAATTTTTTTAATATACAATTTCATAAGTCTAATAGAAGGGACAAATGGTTTTGTTATATTGTATTTCCACCCATTGATGAGGGGATTTTTGAAATGTTAGTTCATAAGGTTCAAGGTTTGGGAAGTATAATTAGCACTGAAAAAAATATATATTGTATTTGGCATAAAATAAAACTTGAGGATGAGGGCATTACCAAGGTAAGGGCCTACAGAAGGTGAGAGTTGTGTGAAGACCTCATTTTGGTGATGTGTTAATCATTTAAGGGCCTTATTCATGATGAAGAAATAGGCCAATAGACCAGATCAAACAAGATAAACGTCAACTAATTGGTTGAGATGAACTTGCATGACTTTGTAAGCCAAACTTGTAAATAACGATTGTCAACACTTTGCAAAGCTTACAAACCCTCCAAATGAAATACACCCTCCCTATTGTGAAGGTAAATTACACAAGATCCAACATCCCTTTAGTGTAATACGCTAATTTGTTTCTTTCTAAGTACTTTAAGTGAAAGCACCAAGAATTAAAAATTGTGCTTCTCTTTCACAATCCTCTAATATCTTTTTTCCATTATATCCAATAGGTATTGTGACCATGTGTAATACCTATTTGCAATATTTATTGGCCTTGCCTACTAAGGCAAGGATACTGTATTTAGATTCATTATAGAATTTAGTAGCTTAAGGGATTTTGGCCCCAAGGTAATAATAATAGGTCTATTTTTATAGGAGGATTTTTGAAAGATGATATTTTGGCATGCATTGAAACTTGAGATTAGTTACAAAGTTATGATATCTTGAAGGATTTTGGTTTCTTTTAGAGGATTTTTTGAAGATTATATTTTGGCATGGTGAAATATTTGAGTTTCCATAATTCTTCTTTTGCCTAAAGATACTTTTTTTTAGTGTAAAATGGCAAAGCCACAGTGTGACACACCCCTTATTATTTTGGTGGATGAACACTTTGGACAATTTAGTCCATCCATCCTGGGTAAGAGCCAAGTGACACGGGGGGGTGGGGAAGGGGGCGGGGGAGCATTCCCTTTTTAACTGCTCCAGAAGTGCACGAGGTCAGCGTTGTGCACAGAAAAAGCGTCATCGTCATCGTCATGAACACCAAGTTTGCTGACAACAAAAATGATAGAAAAGGAGTGACTGGGAGGGAGGGAGCGAGGGAGGGCGTTGGATTTGTGTCTGCTAGAGCTGTCTGCCATATCGGCATTCGAGGTTGGCGTGTAACAGAATCTTGCAGAAAGCGTGTAATCAAATTAGTATTAGAGATGTATGTATATGTATGGGCAAGAGTACTGACTGGATCAGAACCCACCAGTACCAGGATGGATGGTAAAAGGTCAGGAAACAGTTTTCTCTTGGGTTCCAGTTCCGTAGCTAACCATGCTGCTTAGCTCAGTCGCTTCATTCACTACCTATGCAATAAAAAACACTCACAAGTCGCTTGTTAGTAGTGTTAATAGGTAGTAGTAATGAACATAGCCATTACCGCAGGATATTATACTCTCCACCCATTGACCTTCACAGGTTCATTGTTTTTGTCCTATGTGGTTCATGTTTTGAATAAATAAATAAATAAAGGAAAAAACACCTGGCAAGTGAACAAGAGAAGGAAAAAGAAAGGATCAAAGTCCAAACAAAAGACAACACTTGAAAGTGCAAAACTCACAATGGGGAGCCCTAACATAAGAAATCAAGTAACTTAGGACCTAAACCCATCACCAGTAGCACAAAGCAAGTCGTGCAAGGAGATGGGTGAAATCCATTGTTCATGTTCTAATGTTTTTTTGTTGAACCAAAAGTTTGACATGACTTGCAAGCTCTCACTAGGATTGAAACTCATCATTGCAAGGAAATAGAATCTAATTATTATCAGTATCCTATTTTTTATTGTTTGAAAAAAATACATTCAATTTTTTAATTAAATCAAAATTTAAAATTTTTAAAATCAAACTTTACAATAAAACTACTCAATATTGTATGCCTTTTTTTTTACACCATTGCAAACACTATTACAAAATGTGGGTGCAATTCATTAATCCTTGTTAACTAGATCAATGAGTTCACTCATAATCTAGTGAAATCATTTGACGTGCAAAGACACTTTTTGTTATAGTGAAAGTTCAAGGGGGGTGTTTTAACATTCTCCACCCTTGCATATGTATGTATAAATCATCAACTTACCTATCTGTGTATATATATATACACATGAGATTTCCTTCTTACAATCTTCATTATCAAGGTGAAACCAGATATTAACTTAATTGAGCTTCATCCATAACTGAGTCATAACGAGCATTCAGTGGATGATGCGGTGGTGAGTGCTGGTTCACTCTGGCCAGATGTAAGTATCACTGAGCCAAAACGTTGCGCTTTTTGGCAGTTGGGAGTTATACTCTCTCATGAGAGCTGTCTGCCCTGGTTTGGGTTTGGGGTTTAGGGTTTTGGGGAGGTGGGCTCTGGGGTGGGACGTGGAAGAGCTAAGGCAGGGGTTTGTGTTTCAGAATGTTGTGCTTGTAAGAAGCGCATTTGGAAGCTCATGCAAAGTCCATTCCTACTGGAATAAATCTTAAAAGTCATGGCAATTTTAATGCAATCTGGCGGAAACAAAAAAGTTGACTTGATGTATTATAACAAGTTCATAAAACTTGTTCTTTACCTGCACTAGCTGCAGCAGCTAGCTAACTACTTCGAACCACCCAGCACAGTATGTAGTAAGTATATGACCCAGAGGAAACTCACATGAATTACAGCCTCAGAGATGATTGATCAGTGGTATAACCCTGTCTAGGAGACCTTGAGACTTTAAAAAGATTTGGGTTCAAAATTTCAAACCCATTGGTGTGCAAGTGAAAGTACTGCTGGCCCTCTGCCACTGAGCTTGACTTGGGGGGTTGCCCAACAGCTTGTCAGGTCAGGTGTGCTGTTGTTCTTACAGAAAGAATAGGCAAAAACGAACAAACAGTGACTGGAAATGTGAACCAACCAGTTTTCCAACTTTGATTGATTGTACTGTAGGCCATTGAGCGTATTTTGGAGCATGTGAAGATCAATGGGACTAGGGAGGGAATGTTGTACAATTCTTCTAACTTCATTCTAGATTGTTGCTTTGAGCAAATTACTATGTGATGAAAGTATTGAGCAAGTAAGCTCAATGTTTTCTTTTCTTTTCCCTGGGCAATTGTCATACCTTCTATCAGCCATGTCCATGACATTCTAAGAGCATCATCTCCACTGGTCCCAGTTTCAGTTTCATGGGTGTGGTTGGAAAAAAAAGTAAATAACTAAACTTGGATGCGAGAAAGCACCTGCTGGAGCTTGCTCTAAGCTGTGTAGACACTACATTTTGCTTCAAAACTGATCTCCAGTTGCCTAGCGGCATCAACATAGTAAGACAGTAGTTGAGGTGTAGTGCTATTATCATCATCATCTGTGCAACAATCGACGTAGGTTTTTGCAGAATTGACGTAGCCACTTCTTCCTGTTCTACTGTCTGTAGAAGTAGTAGACACATGGAGCCCTACTGAAGTCGGCATCTCAGAGATGCTTTGAAGCACAGGCTGCCAGGACTTGCTCCTTGATCTCCTCAAGTGTCGAGCAGCAGCTGATGATCGTCTGGAGTAAGGATGTAGTCTGCTGCTGCAGGTCATGGGCACGCTAATCGAATTTATATATTCAGTTTGTTTGCCTAAAATTCGATTCTTGCCAGCTAGTGATCTAGTCATCATGTTCTTCTCCTTTTGATGTTGTTCCAGTAGTAATCTGTTGTTGCAGTGATCGTTAGCTGGAAGTAGGGTTGCGCAACAATCCTGAAATAAAGTAAATTTGACAAGACATGATCCTGCTGAAGCTCTAATGTTATAGGAACGTAAGCTGGTGGTGGTGGGATGGTGATCGGCCTGCTGCTGGTGGCGGATCAGCTGCGCCCTCTGATCATTTTGCTGCTTCGATTCTATCTCTCGACTCGCAGCAGCTGCTGCTGCATATTTGATCTTGCTCTTCCAACCAGCTTGTTGTTCTAGAACTGCAGCTGCTTCGTAACTTTCCGCGACGCCAGCTGCTTTCTTCCATGTCTGGTTATAGCTGGACGTGGTGCTGCGCACATGAGCAGCAGCAGGGATATAACTCGACCTTCGTGTGTGAAGAATATCTTCTTCACAAGACGTAGTGCACTGATTTTCGACCCTCAAGTGTTGCAAAAATGTGAGTGGAACAGCAGCAGCTGGGGTGTGCGCCGTGGAGGAGGCGGAAACTGGTGGACGCAGAAATTGATGATTACCTGCTGCAGCAGCTGGGCGAATTCCCGGCCTAGGTTGCAAGAAGTAAGTCTGGCCTGTCTCGAGCTTGGCACTTGGCGGTAGTCCTCGATTCTTGGCTATAATTGACCTGCTAACGAAGTAGTCTGGGTAGATGAGCAGGAGATCGTCGACGTTGCAAGGCTTCCGTATGTACTCCACATAGCCATTTGGATGCACCACACTTACAGCCTCTTGATCCGTCACACTGCATCCTGTCAATCCGCCATTACCCATTGCGGTCGGCCGGCCGACCAGTACTTTATACGCAGTCTGTCCTTCACTGATCACTTCATCTTCTTCGTAATGATCACCTGCGCTTCATCTCGCTGCATTCTAGTGCACTCTGTAGTGCAGTTATAGCCCTAGTTCTACTGATCTCTTTCAAGACTCAGAAAGATAGAGATTGAAACCTGATGCAGGAACTAGCGAGGCTTAGTTGGATGATCCTGTACGCTTTGTGAACGCCCTTCCAGCTAAACGCTCTTCCTAAAGTAGTAGGAGACATGTAGCTGCAGCTGCTGGAGAGATAAAAAAGCTCCAGGATCGATGGAGACCTAAGGCTTTCACGAGAATATCAAGAGCACAAGCCCAATGTCTTCAGCTCGAGAAAACGAGATCAGATTGAACTGCCCTTGAGTAGACATCGACTAAGACGACCTCATCAACTGATCTAGAGACACAAAACCAACTTTGTGTAGTCTAAGCTCTTCTAAAAGCTCCAGCGACGCGGCAATGTAAAAGACTTTAGGGGGGGAAAAAAAAACCAAGCAAACCCATTGCAGCAGCTTGACGACGCTTGTACCATGTGCCAGAGATAATGAAAGCGGAGTCTGGAGCTAGCTAGGAGGAAGAAGGTGATGATGGCCAACAACGGACGTCGCGGTGTTTTTGAAAAATGCTTTACCACTAGTATATATCTTCACCAATATGTAGCTGGTGACTAAAAAAAAGAAAGACGCGGCAAGCAAGATCGACGCAGCAGCTGATCACACAGATCCACAGCCCAACCCAAACAAACAAAGCTACCACCAGCTAGTATACTACGCAGCTAACATCACCCACAAGTACATACCAGAGCTGGGAAAAAAAGAAAGAAAGAAAAACAAAGCGCGAGAAGCTGCAGCAGCCGCTGACGATGACAGACTTGAAGACAAAGCTCAGTTATAATCAGCTGCAGAAGATCACATGAGACTCAAGAAAGACAAAGCTGCGCGCGAGAAGAAGAAGCTGCAGCCTGCAACAGCAGCAGATGATATCAGAGACAAAACAGCAGAGAGTTGATGAATGTGGAAAGCTCGCAGGTTGCCTGCTGGATTACAGAAGGGCACACCCCAGGATCACTTCACTGGACTCACCACTCTCTACTCTCTTTCTCTCTGTCTCTGTCTCTCTCTCTCAAGACCACAACTGTAGTGGGGCAGGAAGCTAGAAGACTGTAGTGGAGAAGAGTTGCGGAATTTGTGGAGATTGCAGTGACTAATATAACAGGCTGCTGCTGTGCTGCCCCCCCCCCATCTTCATGTGTGACCCTGATGCTCATTACATAATGCCTGTCAGATAAGACTCTCCCCTCCCCGGCCTCCTCACCCCTCCCCAATCCCCTTTTGTCTCACAATTTTGGGAATTTACCTCCCTTTAATGCACTACTACTTTTTACCCGCCCTTTCCTTTGTCCTCTCTCAAAATCTAACTTATGCCTCACACATCCAGCTAGCTCAGATTGTTAGAATCTCTCTCTCTCACACGCATACACACTAGCAGCCTAGCTAGCTAGCTAGGTTGGTTATTTAACTTATACTAGTGGAAGGTTGGTTATATAACTTATACTAGCTTACTTGAAGTTTGAACCTTTTCTTCTTCTTCTTTTTTATTATTATTTTTTCATTATTATTCCTAGTGCTGCCTCTGCTGTTTGGCCTAAGTGTAAACTCGTTAGCCAACAACTTTCTCCTTTCAAAACCAGTTTTTGTACTTTAGTTGCAGTTTTCATTACAAAAGCTCCTATCCAAAATTTAATTTAATATCTCCTCCTCTAGTTTTGGTCTCCAAATTATGTAATCACCTCCATAAAATCTTTACTCATCGAGGGCTTTTGGACAATAGCAAAAGACCCACCCCAGACCCCCTCCCCCCAAAAAATTCCCTAAATTTTTTAATTATGATTTTATTGAATTTTCAATGACAATTGTTCAATGTCTAATAACTCTTGCACTCTCGGTCGAGAGTTCATTATGAAATTACATGGGTCCACCCTTTTTCAACAAGGGCTTTCCAAAATTACCAAGAGCGCAATGGGGGGTGGTTTGGTTTGGTTTGGGCAGTGGCAATGAACCCTATGTGAGGGAGGAGGAAAGCAGATCCCTTTTATTGAGAGAATAGTTTGAAATACTCATTAGAGGAAGGAGGGTCCATATAATGGAGTCCTTGCATCTCCCAAAAATTTTAAGTCCTCACCAAAAACATTCTCAAAGTCCTTGCATCTCCCAAAAATTTTAAGTCCTCGCAAAAAACATTCTCAAATGTACTCTAAGTGCTCAAAAGCCTAGAATCCTTAGCTAAGTGGATGGCATGCCAAGTTGCCATGCGCACTTGCATAATAGAAACCCAAGCATACATAAGAACTTTTGCTCTAGAATAATGACCATTAAACTTGAATGCACTTCTCTAAGACCGTGAAAATTAGAATAAAAAGCTACTTAGTAAGTTCACAGGCTACTGCTCGAAGACAAAGTTGTTTCTACCAACATTTGTGTTGGCAACAATAATGACTTCCACTACATTGTCCAGTAAAAGTTGAGCCCAAGTGTAGCCAGGGGTATGTGTGTAGCTCCATCTCAAAGTCATGTCTTGGAACATGCATCAAGAGGGTATGTCAAGACAATCCATTAAACAATGTGAAGGTGTTTCCACCATCTCAATCCTCCAAAAAGGATAAATAAACTCCAACCACATTTTAGCAAGTGAGGAACCTATCAAAAGTCCCTTATTGAAAATCAACTATATCAAAGTGGCAACTTTTCTTGGTGTAGATGCATGCCACAATCTCCTATTAGAAACTACAAATGATCATAATGAAATCTTGCATTTGCTATCCAGAAGGTTGTTGCCCAACATACACAATGATCTTTTATTACTACAAGAAAAATCAAGTTTCACAATTTATTTTCAATTGCATTTTACATATGAAATTAAAACTCCCTTAGTTGTCTAAAACAAGTTGCACATGACTTTCAATTGCATTCAACATATATTGTATTTAATATGTATATATGGTATCATTTTAAACTTTCATCCATTTGAATCCCTATTAGGAAGTTGTACATGCAACTAATTATGTGCAACTAAATTGGCAACACATCTTTTGATGAGACATATTCATTTTTGACAATCAATTATATACTGACACATGGCATTTTATCCCTGTTTCAAAATTCAATATTATTAATAAATTAATAATATTTAATCATCCTATAAAATGATGTGAATCAAATTTTGACATGTGTCCATTTTTAAAGGTTAATTATTTGGTGATAATTGACAATTTTAAGCCCATTAATCATTTATTCTTTTTAATTATTTATTTAAATCTAGATTGTTCAATTTAAAATCAATAGGATGTTGACACATAACACCTATCCAGGTAGTTTGGTAGGTAGGTCTAGGATTATTTTATTTTATTTTTTGGATTTAGTCTTTAAGGTTGAATCTTTTTTATTCACATCCCAAACTGCACTTGGTTTGTGAATGTCTAGTGCACTTACTTATATAATGTACAAAATTAGAATGGAAGACAAAATATGTATGATAAACAATTTAGTTGCAAGTGTGACCAACCTAGTACCTATGCAATACTAACTATATTATGGGTAATAATAATCAATAGATAATAATAATGATTTTTTATTATTATTATATTGTTACCTAATTTATGTTAATATACCTAATATCTAAATATGTATTAATTTGGATATATTAATGCATGTCCACATTAATAAGAATCGACCTTGCATGTTTAGGGGAATTCGTTTTTTAATATTTTAAGAATATTCCATTTTGTTAAGTTGAAAAAAATCATTTTTATGACCTAAAAAGATGTGAAATTATATTATTATGTAAAGACATGTTTAAAAAGTCCTCCCCAACAATTGGAGTCCTTACAATGCTTTTAAACACTAATTACATTATTTAATGAATGTTTTTCAATATCCTATTTTCATCAAATTTAATCCAAATCATACCACATGTTTCCAATATATATTACAAACCTTGTGATACAAACACATTAAAGACTTACAACATTTGTATAAATTTTAGCTTTAAAATATGAAAAAATAAGCATTGGTTACACTTCTTGCAATGACATTGTGACACCAAGATTGGTTGCACTAATGAAATTTCTCAATTTGATAAAGATAAACACACCTACTATGTATATAGTAACCTAGTTAGTTAACTTAATTATATTTACCTTGGCTACATATGCTACCTAACCTAGGCTATTAGGTGTACTACCTTAAATAGCCTAAGTATATTAGGTATATTGACATACATATACTAGTTATATTAGCCCATATGTACACCATTAATTGCATGTTAGTTGCACACACAACCATATAGCCCAAAAAAATTGTGGTGCCTATTTCGTGGTTGTAAGCACGACCAATTTAGTTGAAACAACAACCAATTGCACACAATTAAGAATGACTAATTATATATGACAATATTTTTTTTAATGCATCCTCACCTTATCATATAACCCAAAAAAGTTCTCAAGTTAACCTTTGAAAACACAATCCATTTCCATTCACATAAATCTAAGGGAAGGATTTCCCAAATCCATCCCCAAAAGGTAGGGAATGCCTTATTGATCATGTTATGAATCATCTTACAACAATTCTAAGAGTCTAGATGACTTGTGATGAGTGAGGACTCTCACATGCCTAAGAACATCTCCATCGCAATACACAATTAGCACTTTCAATGGTAAGATGAGGAAGAAATTATAATTGAACTTCCCACCACAACCTTAATATCAAGAAATATTGATTAGACCCATTATTTGGCAATTCCCACTTTGGCAACAACATGATGTTTGCCATCTTCACCAAATGTCCCACTATTATGGTATTTCTTTTTCTTTGTTGTCTTTTGTTTGTTTGTTCTTCTTAACTTTGTGTTGGGTTTGTGTTTAATGTTTTTTCTCCACCCGCTCACTTGATTTCTCTCTCTTTTATGGCGACGTTGCACACGACATTAAAAGCATTACAATTGTCCCTATGACATTGCATCACAATGTATCCACTTGACATTTCCCCTAATGTTAACACAATTGCTTTCCATTGAATTGTTGAATAATTTTGGTATTTCTTAGTTTTTTTCTAGCTTTCAATTTTCACAATTTGTTTTTCTTTGGAATTGTGCTCCATTGTCATCAACACCTTGTGGTGTTTTTTTTCCTTTCTATCTTTGTCAAATTGAAAAATCTCAACTATGATATACATGAACATGGACTTCAATAATTATGTGGTAATCAAAATCATCATGTTCATGCACTGAGTGGTTGTGGAAATATTGTTAAAAATTTATTTTCATTGAAGAAACAAAATAGAATCATCTTAATCTCATTATTGTTATTGGTGTTCATTCCCTTATTTCTCGAGATTGAAAAACAAACAAACAAAGAAAAACAAAAATCAAACCCAACAATATGGATTCTACAACTTTTAGAAGATCTATATGAACAAAAGTTTAACACCTACATGAACCACACACATTATATCTGCATAGATCCACTCCATTTTATTTTATTTTTCCATTTGTTCTCATGGGTATGTATGTATGAGCTACACTTGAAACAAGAAAAGAAAGAGGATAGACCTCATCACCAAGAACACAATCATGAAAACAAAATCAAGTTTCTCAAAATTTGTGGTTGTAAGAAGCAAAAGTTCTTTGGCCATGTAATGAATATTTGCACAAGAAAAAAATTGGCATAAAAAAAAGTGTGGAAGAAAATGTGAACACAACAAAAAGATTTATTGTAGAAAAAGAAGTGGAAGAAGAAAATGGTAGTTAGTTGTCAAGAGAAAAGGCAAATGAAGAAGATGGTAATGGGTTTTTTGATGTGGGTTGCATTGGGGCACAATGGTTGTAGACCATCTTAAGTTCAACAAACTCCCCAACAAATTGGGTTTTGTCTAGAAAATTTGGTGGTTTATGGTGAAAATGTTTAAGCCTAGGGGGACACTAGTAAAAAAAGTAGAAAATATATGAGTATAAATATAAGGTGTAATATATTCGTTGTTGGGTAAAAATATGTTAATTAGTTAAAAAATAAAACACATTTCATTCAAATAATCAATTTAATTATAACATAGGGGATGTAATAATTGAAATAATGGATTATAATTAATATGAGGTGGCTTTAATATGTATATACTGAAAAATTAGAAAATAATAAGGTGATTAGAAATAGGTTGGACAATTATCTAATACTCCCCCTAAAAGGGTCATTTAACACACATAGATCCCAAACTTTACACTAAATGTCCCCCTTGGGTGTCTAAGACTTGTATTTAAAAGTTAATTATTTCATATGGGAGTCAATTTTCCAAAGCTATTTCTTTTGAATCCAAGGTGTTGTTCATGGACCCTAGTGATGGTATATAGCCAAATCGGTGTAGGTGCACCCTCACTTAATTCTTGGCTAACCCACTCCCCTATTGATAATGAAATTGGCATGTTGCCCAAATCCTAAGGAATTGAATGAAGGATGACATTTTGAGCACGTTTAACATTGTCATTTTTAACTTTTGGGTGTGTCCATATTAACAAGAGCCACAAGAAATGTAACCAATGTTTAATTTTTCATGTTTTAATGTTATACTAATGTTGCAAGTTTTAAATGTGTTTATATCACAAGGTTTTCAATTAAATTTAATGAGGATAGAATATTGAAAAAAACATTTGTTATGCACTAAAAAAACATTATAAGGACTCCTATTTTGGGGGAGATTTTTTAACATTACATCTTTTGAAAGAGATGTTTTAAACATATATTTACACAATATTATAATGAAAGATATTTTTAGTTCATAAAAAAAAATTAAAGAGTTTTTCAACTTACAAATTCAAATATTCTTAAGACATTATAAGAAAAACAAATTCTTAAGCATGCAAAATTGGTTCTTGTTAATGCAAGCACACCTTATATTCACATGTTTTGAAGATTTTCAATTTTTATTGGATGCATCCGACCAATGGTGAATTTGGGTGCATCTTATGGGTGTTTGCACACTACGATGACCTTATATGGATGTCATAATGGCAGTTTTTCATGTATTCCTTAGATATAAGAAAATAAATAAAATAAAATTCATTGAAATAATAGAAAAATGGACTCACTTATTTAAAGCTATCATAATCAACCTTCCAAGAATGAAAAAATAAAATCAAAATTGTGGATAGCCAATAAATGATGGACTTTTGAATTTTGCCCAAACTTTTTGTCACACCTACAAAATTCATGAATATGGACTTTTACTTTACAGTGTGTTAGTCTCATATGTTTGAAACTTTGAAATATTGGATTAATCATGTTTAAAAAACTAAATATTCATTGAATAATTGGAATGTGATTTTAATTTATTATGTTATGGACTTTTTTTAATTCCAAAAACTATAATTATTTTAAAAGCTCTTTTAAGCATTAAAAAAATATTTTGTGATATTTCATATGTTATATAGCATCACGATTTCAAATTTAAAATGAAAAAAAATGTTACTTTCAATATCATATAAATATTCATATTTTAAGCCAGTTTTCAATTACACTAAAAAAGGATTATAATCTACCGAAATTGTGACACCTTAGTGTGTTTTCACCCTTACCTTAATTATTTGTATTTCGGTGTCCTCGAATCCAAAAAAAATTTCAGCTAAGTTTATAACTTGCGAATTACCAAATATTAGTTGTTTGAATACTTCATCCATATTGGCTCAATTTTGTTTTTTCAAACCTTGCCATACATTTCACCAAGCTTCCAAAATGGTCACCAAAAACTTTGAAGATGATTTTCTAAATCTATTTAAAGTTAAGAAAAGCCATGTATAGTTCAATGACATACACTGCCAAACCTTCCAACTTGGTTATGATTGACCCTTTAATACACCAAGTTTTTCCAAGGCTCCTCATTAAGAACAAGAACTTGAATGAGCTACCTCATCAAAATGGCTTTTGCTTGGGCTTTAGACTAAATACTCCAAGTTCACCCATGCCTTGTGGCAAGATGAATGCATCCCATTTAACTTTGGCTTTCATCTTATTGCCACAATTTCCCAATTTAAATTACAAAATTAAGCCTTTGAATTGAACACACATGCCAAGAGTGGGACTTCAACATGCTAGCATGAACCACACTATCATTAGAAATACCTTATTAACAACAAATACTATGCCTACCAAAGAAAACAACTTGGTTGATTAAGTAATAAACTTGGCCTTCACAATGTGTAAGAATTTATATCAAAGTTGGCTACCTTGGGAACCTTGAATCCTACATGCACACCCAAATACTAGATGTTTTTTCCATTTGTGATCCATTTCATTCCATCCTCACAACCCAATTAATGTCATAAAGCTCCTTAAATGCCCAAATTCTAGCAAACTTGGCCCATTAATTTTGGCACCATATGTTTTGCAAAAGACATCAAAAGTAGATTTGACTTTTTCTAAGTTATTTGCATGCCCATCTAGGAAAAACATTATATCATTAATAAAGGATTGATCATGTACCTTCCCAATTGGCAAAGTGAACCCCTTGACTCCAAATTGAAAGTGGTTTAACATGTATCTTAGGGCATGCATCACCAAGATGAATAGATAAGGAAAAAGGGAACAAACCATGCCTTACCAATCTTGAAAGACATAAAGGTTCACCCAACTTTCCATTCAAATTCATCAAGGGTATGGTTCATAAATAAAAGGTGGATACCCACTTGACCCACATGTCACTGAAGCCCAATGCTTTTAACATTAAAAAAAAAGAAACCCCAATCATCTTAATTAAATGCCATTAACTTTTGATTGCTTACTTCCACTCATTCCATGGCCTCATTGGGTGTGATCATAGTCAAACGACTCAAAAACCATGTCAAATGACCGAAGAATTGTTGACCTTTTCAAACATATTTATGTATTGTCACTTTAATATCATGTTGATCAAGGAAATTTGTGCTAAATGATTCATATGAGTGTTGAAGAATTCAAAAAAATCATTTAATTTAATAAATTGAATTTTGGTTTTAATAAAGGACTTTTAAATTTTAACACCCCAAAATCAGTTTTATAAAGCATTAAGTTAAGGACTCTTTTAATAAATAAATTTTGATGGGAAAAAATTGAAATGGTGATAACCTACCATCTACATATGAAAAGCATTCATAATAAAAAATTATGGTACTTGAAACTTTTAGAAATTCAAAATATAATTTCAGAATGTTGAAATTTCAAGAATCAGTTGCTTAATGTAAATGGTATGTGTATTACATATGAACAAAGTTATGGCTTATGATACAAAAAACTAAAGCTTAGAGTAGTTATCATATTTTAACATGATTTGAAATTATAAACATTTCTCAAAATGGAACCTAAAATCTAACAAAATTTGTACATTTTTAGAAAATTCTTGTTTATTCAAAAAGAGTTAACACAAGTAATGTAATTTATTGGGGGAATTATAAATATTTTTAAGAACATGTTGCAAACACAAGAATAAATCTTAGGTTTTTCCACTACCACCCATTGCAGCTACTTGTCCAATTTGACCATTATTTAATTTATTATCATCATGCACAAATGGCAAGTGAAATTATATACTAGTTGTTTTTGCATAATTTTCCATAATGAAAACAATTACTGCATTATTCACTTGCACTGGATTTTTTCCTCCATGTTGAATTTTATAATAATGGAAATTTTTTGACATGGAAAATGTCTCAACCCTAAACTCCTTGCAAGATTGGTAATATTTTTTAATCATTCTTTTAATAACTTTTCAACTATTAACATTTAACATAAGTTGAATCAAGGTTTGATAACAAGTAGAAAATGCTACTCATAAACTACACCTTGCACTTATACAAGAATTCACCTTATTTTATTCTTTAACAATTTCAAATTGTTGGTGTGAAAATTAAGGTAACATTTGATTTTATTTACACATTGCATTATAATGGTTAATGATTTTTTTGACATCTTTTCAACTATCAACATGGTACATGAGGTGTGTTGTACATTTGTATCATGTTAAAACCATTACTCATAGGTTACATTTTACACTTATCATAATTTAATAAAACACATGCAATAACTTGTAAAACCTCACATCTTTTGAACTATGAACATTTACACATGAGTTGTCATTCATTTTAAATGTGTTAAATCCATTACTATCTAATTACATTTTGCACTCACCATAATTTTTTTAAATGAATGTATCAAAATTTGTTATGTTTCACATTAATATTTGAATTAAAAACTAAGTCAAAATGTTCATATATCCAGAGTTTAGGATCCATGTAGACCTTTATATTTAAATATTTTAATGTTCAAACTTGTACATTTAGATAAACTTAAAATTGTGCTTCTACCCTAATTTGTTCATCATTGGACAAGTTTTTTATTACGAATGTTTATGATGCCACAATAATAAAACCTCAAAAAAAATCCTTAAATTATTTCTCCATTTTATTTCTTGATGTATAAAACTATAAATCTTAGTTAGATTTTTTTTTCAAAATTGTTACCATGATTTAGCATTTGTTTTTAGGCTTGTTTTGTTATAAGTTTATGTCTAAGTATTTAAAGATGAAAATTTTCAACTATTTAAGCAATTAAAAACATTAAAAACGGTGATCTCACAATAATGACATCAATGAATTATTATTATTATTATTTTCAATTTTGTGGTGTGCTTCAAATGATGATCATTGATTAAAAAATATTTAATTATGTTTTGGCTATAAACAATCTATGGAGATATTATGGTTTTGACATTGAAATTATTAATCAATATTCATTGTGAATAATCTTTTTGTTCTTTCAAATTTATGATCTCAAAGTTTTAACAAAAATTCATTGAACTTGCATTATTCTCATAGGGTGTCACTAAATGTTGGAATTCTAAACCATGTGTATCAAAAAAAAAAATTTGGAGTGTATTATATGATTTTTTAACCTACTGTTTCTCACCTTATTATTATCCATTTAAAAAATATATACATATATTTAAATCAACGTATATTAATTATTAATTATTATATCATCTATATAAATTATATATATAATAAATAGTACCTTTCACCGAATAAATTATGTATAACAACTTTTTTTAATTTGCATATTATTATTATTTTCAAAGGAACGACCCCCCATTGAAAAATTTCTTTGAAATTTCATAATTATTTTATTTTTTCCCAAAAAGAACCACCAACTTGCGAAAATTTGCCATCAAATATAAAACCAAAAATATTGTTGACTAAAGGGCGGTGGAAGGTAATCCAACTATTTAATTTCAAAATATCACCAAATTATGTTTCTTTTATTCCTATAAAAGTAAAATGTATTGCTACATTATTAGAAAAAATAATATAAATAATATGTTGTGATTTTTTTTCAAAGTTATGTAATTAATCATTCTTATTAGTCTATAATTAATGTTGTTAAAGAAATATGATGTTGAGAAAATATGATTATATTGATTATTTAATCAATTTTTCTTCTAGTGACCAATTTTTGCCAATTTAAAGTGGGGGATAACGTAAACAATGGTTTTTCTCCCAAAAAATCAAATCATATCAAATTTTAAATTGATATTTTTTCAAAGTAATATTGAAGGATATAAACAATTTTGCACCTCTATAACTCTTTTATAAACAAATATGGGTAAAACTACTTATGGGTGATAACAATTCGAATAACATCACAAATTATTTTTAAAAAATTGTACAAAATCATATTGAGGAAAAAAAACTTACAATTCTTCAAAAATTGAACATATATTTTACACAATAAAAATATCTTTGTTAAAGATTTAATGAAATCACTTTTGGATTCACATTGAATTCAATCCCATTTATGAATATTGTAGATGAATTTACACAAAAAAAAATTGCAGATTATTTTTTAGTCATAAATTTTTATTTTTATTTTTTGGAACCCTTCATATTGCATAATTATAATTAAAAATATTTCCATGAATAGAATATTGAATAAATTTCAAGATCAGGCTTTCATTTGTAGCATTTGAATAAATTTTGAAAAAGAAAATGTATGTTAAAGTTTGAATTTGTAAACTAGTTTCATATCAAAAATAATAAAATTAAATTTTCTTTTTATTTTATCAAAGACTTGAAGTGGTTTGGCGGTGAAGACCTTGGTGCATCTCCATAAAGTCTTAGGTTTCAACCTTGATGAATGTGTGTGTTAATGCATGTAATGTGTATATACATTGATGTATCATGCATAAATATGATATAAAAAATATGTATGATGGTAGTGAATATCTTCAAAATATTTTTTAAATAAAAAATTATTATTATTAAATCACAGCATGGTGTGAAAAATTTACAAGCCGTGATTGAAACATGTTACATGATGATGTGGCATGTCAATCCACATCATATTACCTTGGCACCTCATAATATCCATGTCAATTTTTTTAATTACAAATTACTTATTGCAACATGTCACTACCCAAAACAATTAAAAAATATTCCACTACATATGTCCTAACCAACTGGTCTTTTTTTACCAAAATCATGTAAATTGCAAAAATTCCTTTCTATGAAAATGTCAAAATGTTCAAAAAGAACCCATTTGTGGTTGAGTTTTATGTCATTGTTGGCTTATTTGATTATGATTACACCCGATTGGTCAAAAAAATGTTATAAAATTTGTGGCATTTGACAAATCTAATATAATTGGAACTAATGACAAAAGGAAAAAAAATTAATGGCCAAATTTTTTGCAAGAATTTTATACACACTACCCAACAAAATAATCACACCTTTGGCACAAATTTCCAATTAAAAACGTTTCACCCTTTTTAGGGATCAAAATGACCATCTATGTTGTTAAATTGACTAGCATTTTGCCATGATCCAAGATCTTTTCAAAAGCCTTCAACAAATCAAGAGTTGTTGCTTCCATGTTTTCCTAAAAAAATATTATGTGAATCCCATCCCATCTTAAAGCTTCATTCATGGGCAAGGAGGTTATTGCTTTGGAGACTTCTTCCAATGCTAAACTTTTGGTAAAAATTACATTCATTTCATAATCCACTTTAATGGGTAAACAATCAAAATAAATTCACTTAGCCTCCATAACAACTTCATCACACATATTAGTGGAATACAATTTGGTGTATAACCTTTTTTTGGGTTGCCAATTCCTTGCCATCTTCAACCAAACCTTGAATGGACACAAGTTTTTTGAAAATTTCTTTGTGAAATTGGAAAAAGGTTTTCAAATAGGTATCACCATACAACCATTTTGCTACATAATAATTACATTGGGCCTATAATTTGTTTTGCAAAATTTCAATGAATCCTTGATGTGTTTCCAACAAAATTGCTTCAATCCTTTCATGATGTGGACTAATTTGTAGCTAGACTTTAACTAAAATGTCTTTTCATTCCAAACAACATATTCATTCTTATGGATTTTTTCCTTCTGACCTTAGTTAATACCACATTATAGGACATGACACTCTCCAAAACTACCTTTAAACGTTCCATCCAAGGGGAACTAACTTGCTCCTCCTTGAAGTACTTTGTTGCAACCCTAGCCTTGGGTTCGTGATCAAAGCAAGGGCTTACGAAGGTGCGAGCCAAAAATGTAGCCTGCGAGTCACATGTCATGTTCCCAAGAGTGTAGGAGAGTGTGAGGGAATGAACCCCCACACTCCCAAGTGAACTCCCACTTTGGGAGTTAGAGTCCCAATGGACTCCCGAATCTTCAGAGGGCAATTATAAGGGTCAAAATTCATTGGTTTGAAAAGTTTTTTATATCATTAAAAATTTCTTGGAACTTAGATGCCTACAATGGGCTCATATTATCCATTTGGATACTTAAAACATAAGTTATGGCCAAAAGAAAGGTCGAGAGTCAAATTGCCAATTTGACTCCCGACCACTAAAAGTCAGGAATCTCTCCAATTTGTTTGCATGCAAGTGGCATGCCACATACCATTGGAAAGCTTTCAACAAGGGTTATAGCTTTTCTTTAGACCTCATCTCAATCTGAGGTCTAAACACAAAGTTATGGGCCTCCAAAGTTGCGAGAGTCCCAATTTAGGGAATTTCGGGACTCCAACTTGAGAGTCCCGGGACAAAATGACATTTGGGTGCTGGTCCCATGGCCAAGCATAAAGAATACTATAAGGGGGAAGATGGTGCTTCCCCCAAGTTCGGGCCATGGTGAGTTTTGTAAGTCCGTGTTTGCTCGTGGTTCGTCTGTGCACCAAAAGTGCCCCAAATATGCACTAACCAACTTGTTTGGTTTGTGCAAGTCTGTGTGAGTAATTGACTTGCTTGTCACTCTTTTTAATCCCTATCTCGAAGCTCTAACACGGCCTTCTACCCCCGAAGTGTTACGAGCCAAGGAACGTACCCCAACTCTTCATTCTTCCATTGTGTTCACCTTGGACTCACATTTGAGTCTATTAAGGAACTTGGAAATGCGTCATCCTCTACCACACTTGCCAAAATTGATTATTGCATTTGGGATCCTTAAGCAAAGTAGTGTCAAAATATTGGTTTTTCCTTATTCATGTTTCTCGGTCTCATCCACAAAATTAATGTTACTTGAGAATTTGCCCAAAGTTGATTTGCCACAACTTAAAAATCAAGGTGTCATGTAAGCTAATTCTATAATGTGGTTGTCATTGCAATGGCCATGTTGATGTATAATTATTAAAATTACTTTTAGGTTCAATATGACCAAATTATGAGTACCTATCTCATGTTGGGCCTATTATCATTTCAAAGTTGTTTTTTTCAATGTATTATGATAGGCAATTTGGCTAAAGATTTTCAACAACTCCATTTTACACTTATGTTTGGTTTTCAAAATTGAAAAGAAAAGCTTTAACTGAAAACATTTTTGTTCAAATTTCAAGAACAAGTCTTGTTAGTTATTCAAACCTTCAACAATAACTTTTGAATGTTGTGAAGTTATTAGTTTGCTTGATAGCACCATTGATCTAAACTTTGTCACCATAACCTATTTGTCAAATTTGAATTCTTCAACTTCAAGACAACCTTTGTCAATTTGATTTCCTATTACAAATGTTTGTATCCTATGCAATTGATCTTGACTTTTCCACTCACCAAAAAGCACCTAGTTCACATCCTTGTCATGCCTTCCACAAATAATAATCCTGGCCTTTGCAAGTCCATTCACAATTGGGGTACCAAAAAGGAATGTCTAACTGAAAAAAGACTTCAAAGGACAACTTTAGATTTTTGTTTATATTACATTATTATAATTGTAATGGATTGTTGTATGCCAATAGATAAAATGGTGTCTTCTTAAATTTATAAAAATATTTAAAAGTAATTTGGGTACTATGTAAATATCATTTTGAATCCCATAAACTAAAGTAATCAAGTGTCTAAAGTACATTTTTAAAAAAGTAATCGAAAGGAATGCATAAAGTCATACAATTGATTTCAAATTTGTTGTACAACAAAAACATGCCCCTTTCTATGAAAGTACATGTTCATTGGATGAACTTGATGAAAAACTAAATGATACAAAAATTTCAAAGTCTTGAAATTTTGAAGGAAAGGGCTACAAGGCAAAAGACTCATTTTACAAACCATTTGATAAAAAAATTATGTTCAATGGGTTCAAAATGTCTAACTTTAGATGCAAGTCACATGCGTAGGAATAAACTTGCCAAAAAAACATGTTTGGTTATCCATTGAAACTCATTTTGGGAGTTTTTGGGATCTTCTACATTTTTGGCATTAAACAAAAATATTCATACACAATTATGTATGAATGTGAAAAATCACCGTTAACACATGAATTATCTTATATTAGACTATTCAATTTTTCTCACTTAAGTTTGTTTCATGTAAATGTAATTTGTAAAAAGTAGTTTAAAAAAGTTCTTGAATCATTTTTTTTCCTTTTTTGGTACCTCAATCGTGAGTGGACCCTTGCTTTGTTTATAAACTAGATGTTGGGTATTTATGCAAATTGATGCATTATCATCCACACCCCCTCTACACATTTAATGAACTCCATGTTATCGTTAAAATAATAATGATACCCATTTTTGTTCACACATAGTCCAAACAACTTCTCCACCTCATTTTTTTTGAAGTCGTTACTTGGTTTCAAGTGTTTGAGTGAAGGGGTCTTTGTTGCAAAATTCATAAAATTTAACAAATTACTTGTGAGATACAATAACACATTTGTCAAAAATGAAAGGTTTGCCATACAAGGGTTTTACATACACATTTGGCATTTTTTCGAGCTAGATTTTGCACTTGGTTTTGAGGCTCCCTTACATTTGTGACATTCTTGTTAATATACTCCTCACATGGGTATTATCCAAGTTCAAGATTTCATCATGACAATATTGTTGGTAGGCTTAAAACAACACAAAAAATAACAAACAAATGTATTTGTGAACTTAATCAATGACAAAAAGTTGTCGAATGGGCAATGCCAACTATATCGCAATTTGTGTAACCATGGCATAATTCCTATTATAAGAAAAAAATGAAAATGACACTTAAAAACAAACAATCAAAAGTCTTCCCTAAATTGTATAACCTATCTACAACCCTAGATTGAACTAAGGAGAATTTCTTGACTATGGACTTTTAAATTTGACATCATTTGTGGCATTTGGGTTCACTCATTTACACGTGAACCCTATACATTCAACAAATATCACAATTGAAAAAATACCAATATTGGACTAATATGAAAGTTTCAAAAAATTACTTAATGTTAATACCTACTAGTTGCCAAAAAAATGCCCAAACCAAGACGAATTTATGTATGTTTAACTAAGTAGGTTATTTTTCATTTTTATATTTGAGCCAAATTGGGTATCAATTATTATTTTTCTTAAAAATTAGACCTATTAGTTATCACTTTCACTATGAAAGTAATGCCCTTGGTTTTTTATTTACACAAGTTTGTTTGGTAATAATCACAAGTTATGTATAATAGTCGATTTCCAAATACCCATTTTGACAACCGTTTCTTACATTACTAAGTAGCATAGGTTATAAGGTTTTCTTTATAAAAATAAATCTTCTTTATTTGTTTTATGGCAAACATTACAACAAGGATTTCAAAATGGAACTTTGTATTGGATGGTTTCAAAACATATATGAACCATTTGGTACTTAAAAGGATAATCAAAATTTCCTTCTTTGCAAACATCTTTTCATGTATCTATCAAATACATTTTCCTACATGTAAGACTTTGGCAATTACAAGTCCTCATGTTCAAGCTTTTTGAATATCTCCAAGTTTGTTCAAGTGTGGACAAAATTCAAAATGAAAATTGAGTTTGAAAAACATAGTGCAAACACTTTTTAAATAGTATTTTTTTTGAAAAATGATTTGTTTAAAGGAATGGAAGAAAGCTCATGTTGTTTTTTGTTAAAAAGTTCTAATAGCAATGGACAAATTTGAAATGCAAGGTGATGTTCTAAAAATGTACATGGTTTAAAGATTGATAATTTGCTTGGATGAAAAATCCAAGCAAGTTATTAAATTTTGTAAGATTTCAATATTGATAACCTACCTAAATGAAAATTCCAAACATCCAAGTAGTTATCAAATTCTAAGAATTAAACAACAAACCCATAAAAGGTTTTCCATGTTCTTTATATGTTTCATACCTAGCAAGTAGTTTTTTATGAACTTTTACAAAAAAATCAATAATTACCTAGTAGGTTAAAATTAATTATGTCAATAGTTTTCTCAATAGTTGGCCAACATTGGTAAAAATTAGTGTTGGTCTTATATATGAAATTTTGATGGGTAAGTATTTGAATATGCATCCTAGTATGTAAAACCAAAATTAGTTGGTATAATTTTATGGAAAAATAAAAAAATACTTGGTTACTTGTTTGTCTCCACCAACACCACCATTGTAGTTAACCATGCCCATAGCTTTATCCTCTAAGAGATTTCCTATTTATATTTCATGTGTGAAAAAAATTGTGCTTTTCAATATGTATATGTCCACTTTAGTAGAGATTTATGAGTTAGGTTGTAAGGCCTTGTATAAGAATTATTAGGTCAATTGGATATTGATAGAATGTGTGGAAGTTGTAATATCAAATGTTGAGTTGCTTTTGAGATTATATTAATGAATTGGATTACTTTTCACCTTTTATTTATCACACCTTGTCTTGTGTTATATGGCTCTGTTTATTGAAAAAAATTCCTCATTTTAGATCAAATGTCAATGTGAATATTCAATACCAAAGTACATATCCCATACCAATTGGTATGAGATTATTGTCTATTCATGTTGATACCCATGATCTTTCAAAACATGTAAGTTATTATATAGACCCACCTAATATGTCCATTTCAAGAACATTTGAATATTTACACTCATATCTAATGTCCAAATTGAAAAAACCTTAATGCCAATATCCAACTAGTATGTTGAAATGGACATACCCACCCAACACATGTAAAAAGCCTCATTATTATTTGTGTTGTTTCTAAGCATTATAAATACACCATCCACATACTAAATGGGGGGGGGGAGGGTGTGGGGTGTGTTTTCCCAATCCAAATTTAAACATTTCCTGAGATAATTATAGCCTCCAAGAGTCTCCTCACTCAAGAAGATGAAGGTGTCAGTGTAGGTGCTTGTTCAGCTAACCACCCTGGTTAGTTAGCTCAGGGACAGGAATACAAGTTGTCACCCTTCTTTAATATTGTTTTCATTAAGTGTTTTGCTGGTTTCAACTGTCCATCAAGGACAGAGTTTCAAACCCACATAAGCTAGCAAATATTGAGAAAACAATTTGGAAAGTCCAAAGTTCCAACCCACAAAGCAAATAAGTTGTACATAGCCTAATAGGGGATGCCTGGTACCAGCCCCCATATCTAAACTTAAGATCTGAGCTGTGCTTCAGCCTGTGAAGCTGTACATGAGTTTCATTAATGCCCTTCATAAATGTGGGAATGGTCATGATGGGTTTTTATCAAACTGTCCATTTCCGATTGACTACCTACTCTTTCCGTAGTGTTAAGGTTTTTATAATTCTGATCCTGATTGGAGTGAGTACGCTTCCAGCTGCCTGCGTTTGGCGCTTGGATGGATGTTGAACTAAGCTTTTAAAATTATGCTGTCCCAGGATGCATGAGTTGTTGATGCATCGCTAAGATAAGATAAAAACAATTTGAGGTTGATGGTAGTTTCATGATACTTTGTCAAATGTTGATCAGAAGATTAATGCGTTGCTAAAATAAGATAAAAACAATTTCCTATTGATGATGATACTCATGATACTTTGTCACATGTTGATCAGAAGATTAATGCGTTGCTAAGATAAGATAAAAACAATTTCAGATTGATGATACTCATGATACTTTGTCACATGTTGATCAGAAGATTATTATCTTGTGGAGTGATTTTGGGGATCTGTACTTAAGCACATAACAAATGTTTGTGACATAATGCTGCCAGTGTAAGTTATAGTGTCGCTAGATTACGGTAACACAGTCTGTTAAAGACAAGTGTGGCCTTTGATCTCCAGAAAATTTGCACATATTATATTCCACATTTTCTGACAAGGTACGAGGAAGTAAGTTGCTTATCATAGTAAGGGTAAGATCAAAGATGTAACACTCTGACTGGTTTCTTGTGCTTGAAGCAAATGACAGTGGATAGATAGGTAGTGTCCAGGCTCCTCCGCAGGGTCAAAAGGAAGAGTGGGAGCCTGGAAACAAAATCTCTCTAAATCTAATGGACACAATTGATGGGGTACTAATAATCTTTTACCTTTGATGAAAAGAAATACCCTGAAAAGATTCCTTGTATTTTGCCTCTGCCAAGAACAGAATGGCTTGAAATTTGCCCTTAGTAGATGAATCATCCAAAGGATTGACAAATGAACAGGTCTCACAACCCTCTAGCTAAACGATTTTTCCTTTATAGGCCAATTGGGTTACATATATAGCAGTCATTACAGCACAAAATTTAATGTTTAACAGCCAAATTGAATTAGGGTAAAGGTCCACCGTGGGGACATTCCCAAAATAAGGGGAATAGGACAAGGTGGTACCCCAATATGGCCCCCAACTTTGGTTTAGCCATTGTAAATGGCAAGGCAAATATTATTGTGAACTTAATCATATATAGAACGCAAGGTGTGTGAAGGGAAGGGTTCTGACTCTCACTCCTTAAGAGTGCAAAGGATCTTGCACCTATAAGTAGGCGTCATTTCCCTTGCACTCTCAAGGATAGGCCTAATATCCCTCCTGTTGTGCTAGGAAGGATAAGGTGTTCTCCAAATTACATTCTCAAATCGGGTCACATTCATAATTTTTGCATTTCATAATTCTAACTTTTGGAATTTATGGTTTACACTTGGTGCATGTTTAGACTATAATATGTTATAGAAAGAGTGTGTGCACAATCTTTAAATTCTAAATTACAACCATGACCATCAAATTTCTTGTAAAATGATTCACACTAGTATTTGAAAATTTGGTGCAATAACTTTGCATGCATGTCATATCCTTAGGATAGGCAATTGGACTCAATATCATACCAACATCTTAATTTCATCTCTTGCTTCATGTGGAATTGGATAAGAATGAGCTCAACATGTGGGGCATGCACACTTTACTTGCCAAATCCAAGGTATTGATGCACATTATCTCCTAAAATGCATGAGATGCATTGTATCAATTCAAGTGGTGTATTCCATCCAAAGTAAAACTCAATTGATTCCCTAACTTAATGAAGTTTGCATTCTCCACTTCACGCACATACTACCACGGAAGGGTAGTTGTGAATCTTCTATTTCCCCAAATCTCACAAAGCTTTCACAAAATATTTGACAACTTTGTGAAACCAATAAGCTTGGATGCAAAATTCAAGGAACAAAAAGCATTTTTAGCAACATAAGTCATAAGTTGTTGCAAAGGCATCTAAGCCTTAGTCCCAAATTTGCCAAATTAAGAAAAACTCCAATTTAATTGGCATTATCTAATTGTACTTTAGCCACTTTTGAAAAAGATTTTCTAGGTTTGGCCTTTTGCATGGGATAGAAAACCCATACAAGATTGGTGGTTGGAACTTGGGATAATCAGATTCCAGTAGTCTAAAGCTTGTGGGTGGGAGTATTGTCCCCAGTCTCCCTTGGTAAGTAAGGTCGGCCGGAGCTTGATGCCATAGCTCCTTGAGAAGATCCTTGTTGGAACAAAAATAGGAGGGTTATAACTTATAATTTGTGAGAGGATAAGAAGTTTTGTGGGGTCTTTCTTTCTGTACCTACAGCAATTTGGAATCCTTGAACAAATCAAAACTTCCACACATCCTCTTAATCAATCATCAGCTGTGCAACATGGAAGCAACAAAATCTTTGGAGAAATCAAAACTTCCAGAGAGCCTAATCATCAGCTGCATTGAAGAAGATTTGCACAAATTTCAATGACACAAACGAAAAAAAGTTAGAACGTCATCCTCCTCCTCCTGGGGGCTGGCTCTGTACAAAGCAGGAATCTTTGCCAGTTACATGGATCTCAACTTCCCATTGTTCAAATGTAGTAGCCTGAGTGTTAGAACTTAATTGCCTTCATCATTGGGGCATTTAAGCTGACCTCTGATAATCCAATGTTAAAACATGAGAGAGAGAATTCATTGCTGTCTCTCTCAACTTAATGGAGTCACCACAGATAGGTTGATTACAACAAGCTTCATAAATCAGGTTGTATGCTGCACAGTGCATATATGAAATCTCAATGCAATTCTTTTTAATCTTGATGTAGCTATTTTGTTGCATTCCCAACAACAACACATTGCACCCAAAGATTGCATCCCAAGACAGTAATAAGCTTATAAGTGTGAGTGTGAAGTCATTCATGGTATCATTTCTCTTGAAGTACTCTGTGCAACCCACTCCAGAACTAACTCAATAACTTATCTTCATAATACTGTAGTGACCTGCGTGCTTTTTTTGTGGCAAAATTTCACCACTTGACGGAAAAAAAAACAAAAAAACTAAGGATTGCGAAGGTTCTTATGGATTTATTTTTTCTAAAAAATTTCCTAAAGTCACCAGATCCAGAGGAGGCAAAAGGTTGTGAAAATCCCCACACAACAACAGCAAGAATGTTTCCCAATGTGTTTCCATCAAGTTATCAATTTGTTCACATCAAGTTCCTCAACATGTTCCTACCTTCTTCTTAATATGTTACCCAATATGTTCCTAGTTAGCATCACAAATTTTTCTCATATCGTTTGCCCAAAGTTGAACTCTCTCATAAACCTACGTAGGTGGGTGAAAGGGAAGAATTTCTTCAATAATTCTATTTAGGGAGTGTACAACTCTATTTGGGTGGGTGTCCAAAGTTTCAGAATTTTTTTTTTCCAATGTGCCAATTGAATTGATACATTGCAAAAGTACCCAAACAAAAACCAAAACAAACTTGAACTTCAGGATGCACCAGACAATCAATTAATAGATTCAACAAAGGGTACTCTGTTAAAGTCCACCTCAATCTAGATTTGTGAGATGACATGATACTTCCTGTTACAAACAAATTTCTGATCAAATCCCAAGAGACAATCACAGCAGGAGAGAGAGAGAGAGAGAGAGAGAGAGAGAAAAAACTCAATTGTATGACAAATTTCTAGTCAAATGTCAAGAGACAATCACCAGCAAACTGCAGGAGAGAGGGGAAAAAAAAAACTCTCAAGTGTATGACATTTAGACAGTTCTTGGCCTTTTCTTAAAGCCCAGCTTACCAAGTATACTTACTGCCTCGTGCTGCAGCCTCTTCCCTTGTCTGTGCATTTGCAGTCTGCATTGATCTTTTGATGATCCTGCTAAAGCAGTTTAGAACAAAGACTTTGAACTTGGCCTTTAGTGCTTTACTGCAAAATTGTGTTGTACAGCTACCCAAGAAGACAGAGAGCGTGTCTGGGATTCATTGCTTGGCCGTAAGTCTGAGGATTTAAGCCTCCATATGTAAATGATCTTTGTTCCCATCGTGATCAAAATTAGCTAATACCATTAAATGGGGATCAGTGTAGGACAGCCCGTGTGTGGTTGCAGACATTAACCAACATAGTGAGTTTCTGGTACAAATTCGGAGGGACCTGAAAGAGGCAGCCATTTTGCTCACAAGCTGGTGAATGAGACTTTCTGATACAAGTCCAGATGTACTGGAAGACTTAGCCACAAACACATGGGCCAGCTGAAGCCAAAACCATAGACAAAGAACAAAATGGGATGAAGAAAACACGAAGATTTATGTGTACACATAAGATCCCTCCTACAAAATAAGGAATGCTCACGGATATAAGGTGCCCTCCACATACATTACAAAATTTCTCCGATCAATGTTTTTATGAGACTATGAAATTTGGGGGAAAAGTACGTTTCAAAAAGGCTCCCATCTTAGACTTAGGAAAAGGCTTTCAAATAATCATTGATTTCAAAAGTTGGAACTTGGAATATGAAACACAAAAAACGCAATATCTTTAGCTCTTCTTAATCAAAGGTTTAAAGATTACTAGTGCATGAGCTCACCATTTGAGCTATGAATAAATCCTTTGGGAACCCAATTTTGAGTGTAGCCAAATCTCAGTATTACTATAATGATCAATATGAGGAATACAATTTATCTTTTTAATACCGTGTTTTTCAGAATGTTAGTGTTCCACTTCTAAAGTCTTAACCATTGTTGGCCAAGTTATTGAGAAAACCTGGTTATTCAACCCATGTAGAGTTAACCTACTATTTAATTATTTGATTATTTTTAAACCAATAAAAACCTATTCACCCAGTACATATCTTTCCAAGAACTTGAAAGACCCCTATGGACTGGGTATTAAAATTTTCAAATTTTAATAACCTACCCAAATGGTTGAAATTTCATCCAACTAGGTTACCAATCCTAAATATAAACATGTTTATGATAGAAAACAGAAAATGAAAATAAAAATAGAAAGTCCTATAACTTACCCTACATAAACAATATAATCATGATTTTCAAGGTGGCTATTTGAGAACTGACCCTTATGCATAACCGATGGTTATCACCCAAAAAAAACAAGTGAATAGATGATTGGGGTATTTCTTTGACAATGATGGATCTAAATTTTCAAAAAAATGATATTGATACCCTGTGTAGTTAAAAAAATTTAAGAAAATCTACCCAGCCAGTTTTATTTGTTTATTTATTTATTTTAAAGCAATAATAATCGGCCAACACTGGACGAAACCATTTGAAATCTGGGTCATTGTGAAATTGCCCAATTATCAAAACCCTGGCACCCACCATAATCGCAACCTATTCTGCATATGTGACCTATGGAATTGCCTAAGGAACATAGGTAAGTAGGTAGGGGACCTAAGTTGTAGGTAAGTTGGAACTTAGTTAAGGCACTTGGTGGCTACTAGGTAGGTAAGTACTAGATACAAGTGAATTGTTGATTTGTGATACATAGCTAACCACAGTGGTTAGGCTTTGGGACAGAAATACAACATAAAAGTTAACTTAGTTAAGGTACATACTTGGTGGCTGCTACTAGGCAGGTACATACTAGGTACACGTGGATTGTTGATTCTTGATACATAGCTAACCACACTGTGGTTAGCTTTGGGACACAAATACAATGGAAAAGTTAACTAAGTTAAGGTACTTGGTAACTACTAGCTAGGTAGATTCTAGATACACATGGCTTGTTGATTCTTGATACATTGCTAACTACTTGAGAAATTGGCATGTAGCCTGGATAGTTAGTACTAATTGGGTTACCAATTAAGTGCTTGAGGAGGATTCACTGGACTGTGAGCAAATTATCTGTCATAAAATCTAGGAAAGATATTAATAAATCTGAAGCTTCCACAATTTTGAAGCTTAATGGGGGATAGGGTTTAGGATAGAGCTTAGTTTCTCCCTTCCCCTTTTTATGGAAAACCCAACTGAAGGTGAAGTGGTGGACTTCCAGAATCAAGGGTTTTTGAAATGTCATCCCTCTATGAAGACTCTCCTTAATTATTACATTCATTAAATGAATGAATGAATGAATGTGATGGGTTTAGAGCTTAGGTGATGTTCACAGTAAAAACTTGATGAAATCAAAGGTGTAATAGAAAAATAAAATACACTTGGTGAATGCCATGCCATATTTATATTAACCTTACTTAGTTTTAAATTTGATCTCATTTTTAAAATTAACTTATTTATTTTGCAGATCTAATTTCATATTAAAATTAAAATTAAACCAAAACTACAGATGAATGAAATAAAATAACAAATGAAGTAAATCTTTGGAAATAAGCAAACTATGAAATCATTTGTCTCCCCTTTCCTACTTCTAAAGCTTCAGTCCAAACTAGATAATCTAATTAGTTCTAACCTAATAGGTATCTTACTATTGTTGGCCTTTCATTATAGAGTATAGTAGCTTAAGGGATTTTGGCCCCTAGATAATAATAGGTCTATTTTTATGTGAGGATTTTTGAAAGATGATGTTTTGGCTTGTGTTGAAACTTGATTAGTTATAGAGTTATAATGATATCTTGAAGGATTTTGGTTTCTTGGTAGAGGATTTTTTTGAAATTGTATTTTTGAATTTTGAAATATTTGAATGTCCATAATTCTTCTCCCTTTGCCTTAAGGTACTTTTGAATGTAAATGGCAAGGCCACAAGTGTGACACACCCCTTGTATGAATTTTTTAGTGTGCTTGAAACTCACTCATTTCTGTTCATAAGGTTCAAGCTACATTAATATTTAAGTTGTTTAAGGGTTTAGGGTTTAACAAGGTTTAAGGGTTTAGAGTTTTAAGACCCAATTGAATGTATAAAAGTCCTTGCCTACAGGCATGGCTCAATAAAGGATTTCAGTGAAAGGGAGAGTGTAGTAGTTATATCAGCATTTTATGTTTGGACATATTCAAAGAAATTGATGACTAGGTACTTACTTCCAAGGAGTCCTTTAAAACCCAAACTATTTTAAGATGGGAGTGGATACTAGGCTACCTTCTTTGCAACTTGGGAACCCCAAAAGTTGGCAACTGGCAAGCAGCATGGCTTTATGGAAGAAGTTAGCCACTTTGACACTATTGAGAGGTAAAAAATAGATTCTTAGCATTTATGAACCATGGTTGTGATTGAGTTTTGGTTTTATGGAACATCTGAACTAGGAGCCACAATTTGAACCACATTTATCTGGCAGCATTACAGTATGGTATGATGGCAAAGGTCACCAGTGTTGTTGTGCAGGTACATATTATTTTAATTTTAAATAATAATAATCTTCAATATACCCGCCGGATATGTTATGATTCATCATATGTCTTATCTTCTTGGAATTAACATACCTTTAAAGAAGTGCACAACCCTTTTCCCACATGCAGGGCAATGTTATATCCTCTGCCTACCTGCTTTGCATGTGGGGTACTCACACATGGCCAAGGATAAATATAATTGGGAGTCTAGGTAAATAGAGATTAACATAAATAGAAGCTATATCTATATTAACCTAAGTATCACCTAGATTATAAAATATAACCTAATCCTAACTATAACTTCAAAAAAACTTACAACCCTAACTACTCCATTGTGTCTAACCTTCCATTTAGGGTTTATGTCATCGTTTTCTCATTTCTTTACAATGTCAAGTGTCATTGTTTTCTCAATGCAACTAGTGCCATTTGTTTGAAACAATTGTTGTGAAGTAGGTTACCTATTCCATTGCTTACAAGCAGCAAGCATTCAAGCCTCTAAATGTCATTGTTGCTTAAGGTTGTAAGTTGTGAGGTTTTTGTAATTACCATATAGCCTCATACAAGCATTCAAGTCTTTGATGTTGATGTTTAATGTGTGTCTCCATTTAAGAGTAAAGTTATTGTTCTTGCTTTTTGCCATTTGTCATTTGTTTTCATATGAAAATTGATTGTTGGTTGTGTTGCAATATGCATTTTTGGAAAAAGTTAAGATCAACAATATGAAGGTGACTATTGTTTGTCTTCAAGTTTGAATGATCATATCAATCAAATCTGTAGTTTTTAAAGTGTTTGATGTTCAACAACCTCAAGAGCACTACGTGCCATTAGCACCTAATGTTGGCATTGTGAACTCTTCAAATGGCAAGTCTATAACCACAATTGCACCATAAGTTCATGAGTGCAAGTTACAAGATCAACTAGTTGCTTTGCATCAATACACATTTTTTTGGATTTTGAGGGGTTGCAAATCTATTCCATGGGCCTTCTACAAACAAATGCCAACAAGCCTATTATTCCTAAAAGTGAACATGTTATTTTTGTATCATTTGCAGTTGCTTTGTTGTGGGCAATAATGTTTTCAAATAAAAAACTTGGGGCAAAAAAAAGTTGATTTCTTACCCAAATTTTTTTGGGACTTTGGCCATGAAAAAGGGCCTAATTTGGGTCCATTCATGATTGGGGTACCAAAAAGGAGTGTTTAATTTTTAAAGGACTCAAAAAAACAACTTTGGGTTTTTTTTTGCATGCATCATTATAATTGTAATGGTTTGTTGTATTCTAATAAATAAAATGATGTGATTTTAAATTTATAAAAATATCCTAAGATAATTTAAACTAACTTTGGTTAAACTACCCATGGCAATATTACAATGAGGCTAAACTAACTTTGGTTAAACTAACCACGGCAAAACTAATTATGAGGTTAAACTAACTTTGGTTAAAATAAATAATCATGGAAAAACTAAATATAGCTAAACTAACTATGGAAAATATATATATGAGGTTAAACTCACTTTGATTAAACTAACCATAGGAAAACTAATTATGCGACCAAATTAAATTTGGCTAAACCAACGCTAATTAAACCAACATTAGCTAAACTAATTATGGCTAAATTAACTACAAAATTCAATTAGTTAAGAGGTTAAATTAAACTAATAATGGCTAAACTAACACGATTATATTAAACACGGCTAAATTAATTAGTAAATTTAACCTTATAGTTAATTCCACTATGGTTAATTGACCCAAAATTAATTTACCATTTTTAATTTAACTTCTTAATTTTTTTTTAAAAATTAATTTATGCATCATTAATTTAACCTTATAATTAATTTAGTCATGGTTAATTTAGCCAAAATATGTAGTCAAAGTTAATTTAGCCATGTGATTAATTTAATCAAAATTAGTTTAGCCCAAAAAAATCTATTATATTATTAATCATTATAGTTAATCACATATAAGGATTATATATATATAATTATACTTATAATTACTAATATTATTACTTATTAATGATTTGACTATTATTACTCAATATTTATTACTATAAATAATAATATCATTCTTATTCTTCAATAATTATTATTTTAATATTATTATATTGTCATTAATTATGATAATATACCTATGTCTAGTAGGTTATTTACACATATTAATTTTTAGCCAATGCTATGTAATAATCTTATAGTATTATTAATTATTTGTAAATATTATAATTAATTTTAATATTTATTATTTTAATTATAATAATATAATAATAATTTTTTTCAATATTATCATCTAATAGATATTATTTTAAATTTATTATAATAGTTTTAATGATGGTATTATATTTGTGGTTAATAGATTACATTGGTTAACCTATGCTTTATTATTTATTATTATTAGTTATTTAAATTAATAATATTATTGATAATTATTATTATAAATAATCATAACTATAAAATGTTATTATAATTATAAATATTAACATTAATATCTATTAACCAAGTCATAATATTATCATTATATTATATTATCATTACCTATTAAGTTTTAATATTTATATATAATTAATTTAACTTGTAGGTAAACTAGGTGAATATGGTTATTTGCATGTAGGTTGCAACTACATTGGTTGCATTTGTAGCTGATTTTTTTATCCCATATTTTTTGCACTCTATATAAGTAGGTGCATTTGGTTTATTCACAAACTAAGTACCAAATGCCAGTTGGGATGGGCCAATGAAAGAAATTCAACCTTAAAGGTTAAACCCCAAAAAAAAATTCGATTATTTTAAACCTATTTACCTACCTCCCCACTTACCTATGACCTATCTACCTCCCTACCTATGACTTACCTACCTAATTAATTAAAAAATAAATAATCAATAGGCTTTTAAAATTGCCACATGTCACCATATAATTGAGTTTCACAAATGAACATGTGTCACCATGGGCAACCCTTGTAAAATAATGTAAATGTATTAAATATAAATTGATACCATATATACTATCCACATACATATTGTCATATGCAACTACTAGTTGTGTGCAACTTGTCTTATGCAATTATGGGGTCTAGCAATTGCATGTGTTACATGCAATTGAAAATTAGTTGTGTATGATAATTGTAAAATGATAGTTTTCTTCTAGTGAAATAGTCTACATCGAAATTACATATTAATTTATATATTAGGTTTAATAAATCCCAACTATATTTATATCTTAATATTTTCATGTAAGTCTAGTGGTTTTGCCTTAGGAAGTTCAATGTGATGCATATAATAAGTCTCAAAATGGTATTATCACTCCACGAAATGATTTTCAATCAAAGAGGCATTGGACCACATGGTGCCCATTAAATCCATCAATTTCCAACAACACATCTTGAGAAATAAGATGTAAATTCATGAAAAAAATTCTAGTTTATATTAACAAAATTTTCATCATTTTGACCTAAAGTTCCCTGGTACACATAATTTCACAAAATATCATGTCAAGGGGTAGAAATCTTTAAATTAATTAGACTTGCCATATGCATCAAGCTAGTAGCTTAACATAATTATTAGTGGTAGATTTAGTACCGTCCCTTATTAACAATATAAAATTTTAATATAATATAATATGATATTAATAATTTTTAATGTTAAACTAAATTATATAAAATTTCCCACCGCTTACAAGTCTTCAAAATCTTTTTTTTTTTAAACTACAATTATATAAAGATTTATTTATAATACATCATACTAAATTTACTATGAAATTTTATTTCAATGTATAGTAATAATAATATTTAATTTACCAAATATGCATGATAGGTGAATCGTATATATATTGCCAAATTTAGTAACATTAACAACATTGGTGGATGGAATTTAATGAACCTTGGAAGAAAATATTCAATTTGAAATGTTAATAATGGTTTGTGTTGGGTAGGTTTGATTACATGGGGCTTGTGGATGGACAATAGCAACAGAAGATGATAAGCCATGAAAAGGTTGAAGAGAGCTATCAAAAGTTTTTTGTGTTTTTGGGGCAACTCGGTGCCTTGTGTTGTTGAGGAATATATAAGTTCGTGTTATATATAAGGAAGTGCTTTGGGGGGAGGGTGGGGAGGTTCTGTTGCGTTGCTTTGAGCGAGGATGAAGTGGCTTTGTTGAATTTGGCTTTAGACTTTTTTGTAAAACCCAACTGGTGAATAATTTAAATTTTTGCACTTAGGTTGATAATTGTCAATTTTTTTGTAATATGTTGGGTTAGTTGATAGATGGGGAATGAAGGATTTGGAATTTGACATTATTTGCAAATCAACAGTGCATGAATTGATAGAAGAGCTAAAATAGTTATATCATGTGTATACTTATTCATAATCGTGATGGTGCTAGTCACATGCATGCACATAAAATTTTGACATGAGTTTTGAGTGTGGTTTCAAAACACCATAATTCCATAAAATTTTCATATTATATAATATCATGCCTAAAATGCCACATGCACATAATATATACTGAACAATATTAGCAAAATGTGGTTAAAAAGCACCAACATTTTGTCAAATTTTCACACACAATAACATGTTTAAAAATTAAATAAGTATATTATTTCCTGTCATTTTGTGTGACAATAGGTTTTTGCATTGTACAAATTGTTGATCTCTCATATTAATATTAGCTTGAAAATGCCACATTGATATACCCTAAACCATTTTTAATTTTTTGCAGGTCTAATTGCCCCATAGATTCCTAATGAAGCACAGTGGCAAGATTGGCACGGAAGTGACAATGCGAAAAAGACAAAAAAAAATCAAACACATGAAAGTGTCTGTTACTAAAGGCAAAAAGATGAATCAGTTACCTACAATAAGCATTGGAAATGGATGGAAAGAGTTCAAGACAACTAATGAGTTGAAAGTAAGGGACCATCTTTCACTGGAAGTAGTTGTAACAATGAAAATTTGTAATGAATTTTTGCATTTTGAAGGATATTAAGTTGAAGGATAACTTATTTACAACTTTTTCTCAAATCTAATTTAAGACCACAATGTGCATGAAAATGGCTACAAAAAAATCATTTAATTTTTTTTTTGATTACATATGAAAATTTTGTTTTTGACCAATATTTGTGAGTTAAGGGGCACCCACCAAAATAGTGGGCATCCACATCAAAACAAAATGTTAACCATGATTGACATGTTACTAGAATTTAAATGGGCTTTCAAATCAAAATATCGAGTCAAAAAATGAAATATTAAACATGTAGGTTAAACTCCAATATATTTCAAAGAACATTGTGGGAGAGAATTAATAAAGAGGGATGGTTGCCATCTTGTGTTGAATTTGGAATGTTGGTCCTTTACTTGAATGACCTTAATGATAGTTCAAAACATAACATGAAAGGACAAAGGCAAGCCCAAAAAAAGGTGATTTAAAATATATTAAATTTATTGTGTAACTAATGTCAAGTCAAGTCATTAGTTTGTCATCTGCAATATAACAAATTTGGGCTATACTATTAGGGTTTCATAGAATTCATGAAACTTAGTTGCACAAAAAGGTACTAGGCATGCCCATTGCCATGTAGATGACATTGGGCCCTCATGGTAACCACATGTGGCCCTATCATTCACATGTCAATTGCCATGTCATAGCTATATAGCGACATCATAGTGGACTTTTTTGATGGTCAAATTTCCATTAACAAAGGACAAACCACAAAATAAAATCAAATTATAACTATGGAGTGCAAAGACTAGGGTGCACAAACCTACTTTCATTAAATATAATGTGAATCCACCTTAGGCATTTAAAGTGCATGCATGGTAACATGTGGTGCTTAGACACATACATGGTGCCTAAATGAAATAACATAGAACCATGAAACTTAGCAAACAATGAAAAAACATTTTCATGGATGTTGTGAGGCATTCTTGCACACCTTCAACATGAAGATATGCACTCACAAAACCTACTTGGAAGTGGAACTACTATGTAGTTGTAGTCTAACAAGTAAAATGGTTCAATGTAATGCAATGAAGTTCACCAAGAATCTAATGTGTTGTGTCCATTTTGAAGATACAAAGACATTGTGAGATAATCGTAATTCACCATGATAGAATGTGAAGGGGCATTATGTTGATGTTCATTCAATGTCACGTTTGATGGTTAAACCCCTTTTGTTCCATTTGTCATAACATCTACATATAATCTCCTAATTTAACATGCATTAGATTTTTGAAAAGTTAATCTAAAAAGGAACCATGTTATAAAATCTTATAATTTTTTTATTTTTTTTGATTAAGAGTTAAGCCTTGGGACTAAAAATCACTTCGCTTAGATTGAGGAAAAAATAAACAATTTCAACCCCCTCTACTTCCGGCAAATGCAGCTCCCTTATAGCAAACTCGATGATGCTGAAATTTGGGGAGAACCTTCTACACCTCCTAAACAATTTTTTTTAAAAGTTTGACACAAATCCAACGGTGGATTTGGGAGGAACAACTATTTGGAATAAAACTTTAGAGGCTTTGTCATGGAAATCCTTCCATGAACTCCACTACAACACCCTTTACTCCTGGCAAGTGTAATTCCCTTATAGCCAAACCGATGCTGTTGAAATTTGGAAAGAACCTTCTACACCTCCTAAACAATAACTTTTTATAAGTTTAACACAAATCCAACGGTGGATTTGGGAGGAACAATTATTTGAAATAAAACTCCAGAGGTTTTGTCATGGAAATCCTTCCATGTTTATTTCTTGCACACATTTTTTTCATGAACAACACCTTTCCACACATAAGAACTAATTTTTTTCTCACACAATCCTTCTCTTCTTTTCCCTTCCCCCAACCCAAGAGACTCCTCTCTCTCTTGGTAAACTTCCATATTTTTTTATTGAGCTTGTTCTCCTTGTCCAATGGAAGTTTCGAAATCCTTCCCTTCAATCAATGGCCTCCTCATCTTTCAAAAGCCAATGAAAATTGATAATGATTTACCCTCCAATTGATTTTAGGATGAGAATTCTTGGGCCCAATGAGACACAAAAAATATTCCATCCTCCAATCAAATAGGATGACAATCCTCATGACTAATGGGATTGGAAGACTCATCCTTCCCCTTATTTTGGATATCTTGATGAGGTTCTTGACCTTGATCCTTATCCCTTCCGTCCGTTGACCCTCACATCCTACTTCTTCATCTTAATTATTTCAAGTAACTAACTACTAAAACAATTTATTAGTAGTAGCAAATAAACATCCTTGAATCTTTACTTGACTAAATCAATTCAATGGTTGAAGTAACATCCCCGTGTACCATTTATTCTTTTGATATCCCCTACTTATTTTTTCTTCCATGCACTAATTAATTGTAATACATAGTAAATTGGATTAAAATTTTTCATCACAAAAACCCCCGCATACTTATAGATCCACCATCGAAATTAGGGTTCGATGAATCCATTAGATCTAGGATGTTCAAGTTTTCATGAGGTTTCACCGTCACTCCCACACCTTACGCCTACCTTAATTTGTTAAATAAAAAAACCTCGCCCCTTTCCGAACGTGAATACCACATTGTTTCTACTACCTTCTTGGTTTTTGTTGATGCAGGTGAGAATTTAATCATGGTAGACGATGTCGCTATGCCCTCAAATCCTCCAATTTCACTATTAGAAAATGAAGAGCTTGAAGAAACATTGTTTAACGTGAATGTCTCTCAACAATCGCACGGAGAAGAATCGTCCAGAAGAATGGTGCGCACTCGAATCGATCGTTCGGCATGGGATTGTCAATTGTCTCCTAACCCACATGCCTTAGCAATCTATTTAGAATTTGTTCTTACTTGTGGAGCTGCACCAAAAAGGTTTGAAGAATATCAATTTGAAGACGATGATGTTCGTCTTCATTGTCGAACTTGGGTTCCCGGTGATGGCCATTATCATTAGTTGCGAAGCCCAATCAATCCCCTTTCCATGGAGCATCGAATCGAACACCTAGCTCGCACCATTCGTCGTGTTATGGAGTTTTTGCAATTGTGATCCATCCCTTTATAGTCGTTTACTAAGTTGTAATTCACTTGAGGCCACTCAAGTGGAAATGTTAATACTTAAATTTGATGTTGATTATATTTAAGAGTTTGATAAAAGTGAAAACTAAATAAACATGTATTAGGACTGCATCCTAGAAATCTTTCAAGTACATCATTCGTGCCTAAAGATTATTCTACAGACTAACTTAATATTGTCATGGCGAAATGTTATTGTTAATTATGGGCTTGTATTCCTAATATATTAATAAATCACATTTAATTCTACATCCCCTTTCCCTTTTCTACAACATAAAAGGATAATGCACTTTAAAAGGTTTACTAGGTCTTAAAATTAATTAAGCCTTGTATCAATTTAAATAAATGAGTCTTCCACACTGAAATATCCAAAGGCTAATTCAATTTTTAATAATTATTACTTAGAGGTTTATTAAGATTTAAATCATTAATACTAAGGAAAACTATGGAACTAAAGCTTAACAATTTGTGGTATTATAATCCATGACTCACAGATGCCGTTAATATTATAATTCCTAAAGTTTGACCATTGGATCATAACACTATTGGTGAGGGGCTTTCTCTTTTTGAAGGGGAAAACGCTTATTTAAAAAGAGCCCAAGTCTCCATATGCGAAGACATATGGTAGTTTGGCAAAATTATCATAAATCAAAATTACCATTCAAGGGTGAAGGTAAATGAGTAACATTTACTTTGTTCACAATGCAATGGTA
>Ga0116231_10001217_pt1 | contig 51768 bp, 42 predicted proteins | sample S1TSphgellanicum_2_FD_89695 | JGI IMG/M metagenome (GOLD analysis project Ga0116231, IMG submission 89695) | Host-associated microbial communities from peat moss isolated from Minnesota, USA - S1T2_Fd - Sphagnum magellanicum MG | ecosystem: Host-associated > Plants > Peat moss > Unclassified...
AAAAAAAAAAAAAAAAAAAAAAAAAAAAAAAAAAAAAAAAAAAAAAACACCAAAAAAAAAAAAAAAAAAAAAAAAAAAAAAAAAAAAAAAAAAAAAAAAAAAGCAGACAAAACTCATAGATAGAACTCACGATTACAAAATGACAATCAGCAATAACAAAAAAGATCTAAAATCAAAAAAGTTGTCATCTCTCACAAATCGGCTAGTGATGGAGGTGCATTACTTATGATGTGTGAAAGAAATGAACCCTCTAACTTTCTTTCTGAGAATAGTCACTCGTCTTCAACATCTGACTTTGTAGCCATTCAAATTGGACTTGTAAGTTCTTTCACTTTCTCTTCTGGCACATGGCTGCCTTTATCCACTAGCAGCTAGCTCATCATGTGTGAAATGACTCTGCCCCTTTTAGGGCACACTCAAATTTCAAACTAAAAAGTTTCTTCCCTCCCTCTGGAATTAAAACTTCTCACCTCTGATTCATGCACTTTTGTGAAACATGTCCGTCCATCATATGCAAACACAATTCTCCAATTGTCACTCACAAATTGGGTCAAGTTTGAGACAAAAAACATCATGCCTCAATCCCATACCAACAATGCCTAGTTTGGTCATCTACTACTAGCCTGACTTTACCTGCTGTTTGCAACTTGCAACTTTCTACAGCAACTTGCAGTCACATGTGTTTGGCATGCTAACGTTGTGCCAAAAAACTCCCAAACCAAATCAATTTTTAGGTTCACATCAAACCCAATTGAGTAAGTAACCCCCTCCTCCCCCCCCCCCAAAAGTTTATAATCGGGCATTAGCCCCCGTTGAAAATGGTGATAACCTGTTTTGGAAATATAAATTATTGCATGATTGGAGGATTTTTCTTTTGGGACCTCTGCTCCCACTGTGTTCCCAACCTGTTCTCTACAATGTTCCCAATAGTACTTCCTTTTTTTTGTCCCATATTGTTTGGCTCTGGTTCAACGTCTAAGTATATAAGTTTTAAAAGGGGTGTATGCTTTTATTTTGGGGGGAAGGAAGCGTATTTAGGCTTCTATGTCGGGGAGTGTCCCATGTTCCACAAGTATTGGTGGTGGGCCAATCAAATGGCTACTTCTGAACAATTTCTTTTAAAAAAATAGTGGGCACACCCCTCACTAATTTATAATAAGCACTCCAATTTTATTTCTTTGTTTGTGTCATGGGGAGCCTTTATCGAAATTGTGAGGAGTCCTTGTTAGAAATTACAATAGGATTTTGGATCCCCTCAATTCTCACTTCAATGAGAATTGTTCACTTGAGAATCGACCTATAAATTTAAAAATGAACAAAATGAAAACTTACTCAAGGTATTAAAAAAATGCAAAGGGGTTTTAGAGGTCTAGAAATAAAGGACTACCTATTTTAGGTGTAAGTAGAAAGCAATTTTATTTTTATTGGTTTTGGGTGCATCACCCCCAAAGTTCAATGCTTTCATTTCAATGTTTCACACTGATTGGCATTGTTTTTTAATTCTCTCTCACTATGTTGGTACCCATAATAATATGAGAAGGATTTCACTTTGGCTCAACTATATCCAATGCATGCCCACACTTTTGAGCAAAGAATATTGACAAACTATAGTGTTAAATCGGAGAATACAATTGAGTGCACATTTTGGAATGCACATTGTACATCTCATTGTTTAAGTATAATAAATTCATTAAGAAGTTTGTGAGAACCATTGGAGATAACCACTCATTTAAAAACTTGTTGTAACTTGAGATGTGGTTGAAATTTTTTCAAAAAATAAATTGATACCCTGAAAAGTTCTAATGAAATCAATTTTTTTTTTGAAAAAAGAATTGGACTAGGGTTTAGGTTTAAGGTATCAATTCTTACAACTCTATGAGAAAAAACCAGAACCGCCTGTTCTCAGAGAGAAATGTGAGAACTGCCCAACACTGGACTGTACAACATAAACTTAACCCAAGCTCAGAGCTGGTGTAATTACCAAGGGCATTGACAAAAATGGTGGTGGGTCCAGATAACACAAATCTGTGACTCACTTCATTCATCTGAGTCCCGGATGGTGGCGAGGGTGACGAGAAGACAAGCATGTGGGGACCCACTTGTTAACACACCTGGTCCCAGATGGTGAAGACAAGTAACACATCCGGGACCCACTTCTTAAGACATCTGGCTGGGTCCCCAGATGTGTCTGAGACCACCTACTGTGGTGGAGTTCTAAAATTGTTCCACCACCACAGTAGGTGATATCTAAACACGTCTGCTATTTTCAGTTCATCCCCACAGCCTATGACCACTTGTGTATGTGTTTGGTGTGGCCATTTGACTCCGGCTAAAACTTAGCCAGACTGCAAATATTTTTAGCAGGAGAGAGGGATGATGTTTTTAGTGGGAGAAGAAGCCATAATTCCAAGTTTAGATTATCATGCTAGTTAATCACTAATCACCACAATATACAAGAAAAATACTTATGATTTATTGCGAAAACTAATATTATTTAAATATATCAAATATTATTGTGTATTGTGTGTATGATGTAAGAGCATCTCCAGCGGTGCTGAGTATGTGATCCTGCAGAGTAAAATTGGATGAAGAAACGTCAAATATTGCTGGTTTGGCTCAGGGAAATGATTTTGGCTCAGCATAATTGCAAAGTTTGAGGTGGCCGGTACATGGCACAGCAACGCTGTGCACCTGCACAAAAGAGTGTAACAAATACAAGCGGACTGCTGCTCAGTGTTTCTGATCGGCCTATCATAATGATTGGTCCAGGTGGTTCGCTATTAGAAGTCCCCCACCTATTTGCTGTTCCAGTTTCAGTTTTATGGGTGGGTTGCAAAAAAGGAAATAACTAAACTTGGATGTGAAATATTTTTTTTGCAGGGTTGCATACTGTGCACCGTTGGAGATGCTCTACGAAAACAATGATAGTATTGTGTATGGTGATAATACACGAGAAACCAGCCGTTGAGTCAGACTGACACATCCATTCTATCACAAGCTTTGCGCTTTGGAGACTTCTTGCATGGGCTTGTTAGTTGGCTGATCTTTGTCAAGTGGGTAGTGGTGACATTGGAAACACACAAGACCCAAATAAGCAGAGTTGTTTTTGTGATGTAGCCAAAGTGACCATCATCCATGAGAAGATTCAGCCAAATTTGGCTATAACCAAGATATGATGTTTTAGCATCATTCTATGTTTTTCACTACCTACTTGAACCAAAGATAGAAATTTGGCAATTATGATTATTATTATTATTTTGAATCTTGGTGATTGGAAACCCCCCAAAATCACTTCATTTCAATTTATCTTCTTGATGAAATTTTTGTGAAGAAGTGCTTTGAGCAGCTTTTGGGTGCCCATTGTGGAGCAGGTAACATCCTCAGTGCCTACCTATGCTGAATAGGTACACAGAAAGCCCATTTCCACTTGAGGGTGACTAAGAATTTCCCTTTTCACTATTTAAAATGTTTCAAATGTATATTCTATAATGTGTAATATGCAAGCAATGTAGGACCCAAATGCCATTACCTTATAGGTATGTACAAATTTAATTTGGGCATGAATTGCTTTTGATCCACTTAGGGGGGAATTATTATTATTATTATTTTATTTTATTTTGTCACCAACGAGGATTCCCAATGTTCAACAGAATAGGTTAAATGTCTCATAAGTAATGAAGTTGGGAAGTTTTAATCAGTGTTGTATTGGCATTATTACAAAAGTGGGGTGCACTTACTAGCCTAAATCATTATGGGATTTTAAAAGTGAAACGAGTTCACTACATTGTAATGATTTCACCCTAATTAAATTTATTTCATTATAATATCATTATGTAAGTATTGTGTTTCACTATTAGTTGATAATTTGTTGCAGTAAATAGGATTATTTTTATGTTTTTAAAAATATCATATATATGTTATTTTATGATATATGTTTTATATTATTTTAGGCTACCTTAGTTATTATAAATTATTATACCTTAAATTATTATCTGTTATTTTATTTTAAGGTATCCTAGTTAGTTTATTATAGGTTTTAAAATTATTTTAAATTAAATTATTCAACTAACCTTAAGTTATTTTATTTAAGTTAATATATGTTATTTCAAATTATATTTTAGGTTATTCAAAATCATTTTACTTTATGTTCTTATAAGTTATTTTATGCTAAATATAATAACTTAAAATAATTTAAAATAAAATATAATGAGCTAAGGTAAAATAACTTAGAATAACTAATAATAACATATGAAAAATAATTTAAACTAACCTACAATAGAATAACTACCAATAGCCTATGATAATATAACCTAAAATATCCAATAATAACTTATAATAGAATAGTCACCAATAGTCGTAGTATAACATAGAATAACCAACAATAACTTATAATACAATAGGCACCAATATAATAGCCACCAATAATCATTAATAAAATAGTCACTGATAGTTACCAATAGAATAACCACCAATAGCCATTAATAAAATAACCATCAATAGCCATTAATAGCCTATGGTAATTTAGTTTAAAATAACTACCAATAACCATTAATAAAATAACCACTAATAACCATCAATAACCATATATTAGAATTGCTTAAAATTGTCAAAAATAATCAAAGGTGAAATAATTTATAATAAAAAAATAATAATTAAGGTGAAATAACTTGTAATTGCTAATAATAACATACGGTGAAATATACCTTCAACAGTAAAAAATAACTAACAATAACCTCACATAATAAAAAATAACTTAAGATGAAATAACTTAAAATAGTTTAAAATAATTGCAAATAACTTAAAGTGAAATAACCTACATTAACGAAAAAATAACATAAAATAACCAAAAATAACTTGCAATAATCAAAATAACTTAAGGTGAAATAAGCTAAAATAACCAAAAAATAGCATAAGGTGAAATAGGCTCAAATAACCAAAAGTAATTGAGAATAACCATAAATAATCGTAAATAATGTAGGGTGAAATAATTTAGATTAATGAAAAGTAATCCTATAATAACTAAAAGTAACCTAACATAGGTAGTATTATATTCACAAAAATCTTATCCATTTATTAAATTTTTGTTTCAAAAAAATAGTCATTGAAATGTTATTGAATATTGATATTAAAATGATTTTACACTTTCAAAAGGAAATAAATGTAATTATGTACATTATTGAATTTTTTTCTTATATACTCATTATTAAATATTCTCTTATTTAGTTCCTTATAGTAAGTGCCTATGTTGATTAGGTGGCCTATACCTAAGTTAGCTTTTTAACCAAGCTTAAGTAGTGACACGTGTCAATAATTCATAGGCTGAAAGTCATGAAATTATCAATAATATTATATATTAAATAATTTAAATTTAATTGATTTTCATGATGCTTAGTTAATTAACTAGTAAGTGGAATGGCTAGTTCACATGTTTGTAACAATTAACCCTTATTTATTAAGGGGTTGACCAATTTCACCATGGTAAAAATGTCCAAATTCACTCAAAATTTAGTGAAATTTAAAAAGAACCAAAAAACATTTTGGTGTAGGTGAAACTTTAATATGTGAATATGATAAAGCATATGACCATGTCATGCTCATAGAGCCTGGTATGATCGATTCAACATACTTAGGGTTTATTTTTATTATCCCCAATAAGATGCAATTTTTTACCTAAAGTGCAATGTGACCAAATTAGTTTGTCTTTTATAGTAATCATGTTTCTTACCAATTATTCCCACTTTTGGATCACATTGTCTCTTTTGTAAGATTTTGGAGCTTCATATAATTTTTAAGATTTAGAATGTTCTTACGCATTCAATGTTGGTCCATGGCACACTTTCAAGGACAACCATGAAAATTGAAATAACAGTAGTAATTGGGAGATTTTAATATTTCTTTACTACCAATTTTACTTCTTAAACACTCAAGTAAGTTGCTACATTTTTCATAATTATGTTTCGCCATGTTTATTGATATGCAACTAAATTACACTTACGGAAAAAAATGTTCATATTCCCATACCATAATACTTGGGCTAATTCAACATTGGTTATATTTGTGATTTTAAATAATTATAAATAAATAAATGTATGGTAACTAAGTTTGAAATTTTTTAAATATATATCAATCTTTGTCAAATATTTTTAGAAATAAAAATGGATTTCAAATTTAATTTATATTTATCTTTTACTTTCTAAATTTTCAAATCAAACCTTGCAATTTAATTGCACAACAATGGAGGTGTTTAATGTCTTCCATGAAATTGGGGCATGAACAACAATATTCCACTAATAGGACATTTCATGGAAACCTTGACCTACCGTAGTACTTTAACAAATTCAACACATCAATGTTGAATAATTTATTTAGTTTCAAAAATCCATTTTAGTGAATCATAATTCATTTTTTATTTTTCAGAATTTTTATTAATTTAATTTTTTTTTACAAATGACTGGATATGAATATTTTTCGTGAATCCGTTTTGATTTATATCGATTAGTTGTTACTTTTTTTGATTAGGCATGTTTGCACGTTTGGTTTTTGGTTACTTATCTTGATAAAATCCATTTCACTGATAAGTTATTTATCAAGTTAAAGTTCACATATAAAAATAAAATGTAAAATGGTAGATGGGTAGGGTTTGGGTACCCCCTTCGGGTTAAAAAATGAATATGTATTTTTATTTATTCAATAAGTTAAAGATGAAAGAAAATGTTCACATTTTGAAATTAAAAATAATAATTCAAAGGTCAAATAAAATGTCAAATTGAAAGAATAAAATGTTTAATCCAACTTTGACTAAAATAAACATGCATATGAGTGGACATTAAACATTAAGTGTATCAAAAGACAATGGTGTCATGGTCAATATTTGGTTAGTGATAGAGTTGAAAGTTAATTTCTAACTCATTGTTAAGTGTTCAAATAGACTTTTGAATTATCTAATTCTATTAAAAAACATGAAAATTATGACCCTCCAAAGTAGGGGAGTTTTCCATTTAAAATTTTAGAATATATATTTACCATAGACCTATTACTCTTAGCATATGCATTTTTATCACATGTTAACAATCCTCAATTTTATCCCATACGGTTTGCCCAAAGTTCTCACCTTTTCATTTACAGAGTTTGGCCAAAGAAAAGACTTCCCATCCTTACATAGAAACTTATGCTTTTGGAAGCATCCAAAGTTTCACATTTTTATGTGCTTTTCTTGTGATGAGTCAATTAAATTGACTAATTGCCCCCCAAAAAATTAAAATGCTGCAACTCCATTTAATTAATAAAACTAACAAACTTTTTGGGTGTAAGGCATATTTAACCCCTTTTGTGACCTAGATGCCAAAACATATTCATTTATAAATATGGATATTTTTGACATATATGCAAGATTATGAATAGGATATAGATTTTCAAATTTACATATCTTTGAATATGTGTTTTCAATTGAGTATGTTAATTTATGGAAAATGAATTAATGCAAATAATATAATATACTTTTATTTGTAATTGACAAATATTTCTGGATAAAAAGTATACCCACACAACCCTGGTTGGAAGTAACAACTTCTAACAAATAGAAGTGAAACCTATATATATATATATATATATATATATATAAACAAGGATGGAAATCCACATACAATAAGTAAAAGACATCTCGAAGCCAATGTAAACACATGAGAGGAAAACCAAAACAATAAAAGACTCCTTCTCCAATAAGGAAAGGCCACAGATGAAATGAGGCAAACTTGTGAAGATTTAGTCAAAGAGTGAGGCAAGTTAAGTTTCCAGAGACAACATGCACATGCCAACTAGTTTTCCTCTCAGAGTCTGACCCATCATCACCATGTTCTTCTCCACATTGGGACCCACCCACAAAGCTCTTCCCAACAAAGAAAGCAAAGGTTCAATGAACAAGGACATGAAGTCAATCAATGGGACGAAACACCAACAACAACCTCACCCCCACCAGTCTAACCTAACCTAACTGAGCTTTGGGTGTACCAGCACCCACATTGGTACCATGGTTTAAATCCAAATTTTCATTTGAACTATTTCTAAATACTACAAATATCCCTGGCTAGACTAAACCAGGCTCTCTCTGAGTTCAAATCTAACATTTTTTGGGGGCTTATAATATGGCCACCACCTAAGAGGGCCTCACTTTTGAAAAAAAAAGAAAAGGTGAAGGTACCAATGTGGGTGCCGGTTCACCACCTATGGGCTTTACCCATTGTAAAGCATGAGATGAACATGATCATGAACCTAAACATACATAAATCATGAGGTGAAGGAGCAAGAGGGTGAACACTTACAACTACTCCTCAAGAGTGTGAGGGTTCTTACTTATTGCTGTAACATCACTCCCCCCACTCTTACTTATGGTGCATTCACACTTGATGTTAAGTCAGTGTTAAATGAAAATCTAGGGGGCATCCTAAACAGCACCCAATGTTAAATGGGCCATAGCTTAATGTTAAGTGAATTTTTCATGGTAACTAGGTTTAAGTGCTAAATGGGTAACATGGTGTTGCGGGACTCAACCCAGTTTGCATGGGGGGCAAGACCTATCACAAGACTTGCTCTGAGTTAAGAAGCCCCATGTCCAAATGCTGGACCTGAACCTAACTCGAGAAATGCCAAGGTTAGCTAAACCTCACCCTACAATCAACCCATAGGTCTTAAGTCCTTTTTTTAATAATAGGGTTTGGGTTTAAGGCCTTTCTAGAAGGGCCCAAAGTTCCACCCAAAGTTCATGGGTGCAATAGCATTTTTCTTTTTGTTTCTTTGAAGGAGCCACATTGATTGGCACATCACCAATGTTTTTGCGAACATTGGGCGCTCCCCAATAGAAGCACCTTTTCGGACACCGGTCACAAAATAGACACAAATGTGCTCTCCTATTATCCACCTTCTCAGTTTCCGTACATGAGAGTTGGGCTTTGGGCAAACCACATAAAGTAACTCTGAGGTGCTATTAGGAACATCTTGGGCGAACAACTTGGGAACCCCATGGGAATACATTGGGAACAAGGGAAAAAAATCAACCCCCCTGCCCCCCTCCTTTATTTGAAAATGAAAACTTCTATTGAAGGGGTGTTTAAAGTTTCAAACTTTTTTTTGTGTGATATGCCCATCAAAGTGGCTCATTTTGAAAAAGAATTTCAACTTTGGGATGCATCACCCAACTAAAATCAACAAGTTGGAATTGAACTTGTCTTAAAACCATAAAAAACTAATGAGTTTTATTTTTTGAAAATATTAACTAAAACTGAAACTGAAAGGTCTTTTTCTTATATTAAAAAGACCTAAACCTGAACCCAATGGTTCCAATTAAAATCAAGACCTAACCATTATTAATTCAAACCAATGATTTGGCATTAAAAAATTATACTAAAATGGAAATTAGACAGAGTTTCAACTTTACATATTACTACATGATACAAATATAACCAAATTATATTTTTTAAAGAAAATAGTATGAATATAAGTAGTGAAGAGACCAATATTAGCAATTATTGAAAAAGAATATTGGTAGTAAGCTTAAATTCCTTATGTTTTGAAATATTCTCCATTTAAATTCCACATCAATTACAACAAATAAACATTCCAATTTGATGACATAGTCATCAATAATAGTGGTATTAAGTATCAACCACACACAAACTTCTTTGATTCATGAGGTCACAATTTGAAACTTATTGTTGTATATTTTCTAATAATAATATGTTCATAATTGGATTTTGGAAGTTGGGGGGGATATATAATCAAAATGATTTGGAAACATGTAAACTTCAACTCCTTCATATGTACCTCAGCTTCAACTCATATAATCCCAACATCACAAGCAATACCCTAGTATCTTGGCTAATTCGATGCTAATTGTATGTTTAGAAATGTTGAGGTTTTCAAAAATTATTTTTTCTAAATCAAAAAATATTGTGAAGGACAATAATGAATATTTAGGAAAATTTCATTTGTTGAAATGAAAATTTCAAAATCAATTAATTATTCGATGGACATGTCTTGAAATGGCCAAGGTACCATGGTAGTTGATAATGAATATGGAAGGTAGTCCATCACATCCCCTTATTAGTTGGTCTAGTACATGGTGTTTTCTTTCGAATTGTCATAGGTACTCACTACTCACATTGTCTAGAAACATCGATTTTTGTTGGGCCATGCTTTCTAGGGCAATTTCTTTATGTTGGGTAAAAATTGTTTGATGAGGCAATTAGGTTCTATTATAGGAACCCCATGGCACCCACATCAAGAAGGCCCTTAATGTGGTAATTCCATAATCCTAGGGATTTACCTTAAATGAGAAATATATTGACTTCCAACCTAAATGTCAACTATAATTCAATAACTTAGAAGTTAAGTTTTGAATTTGAATATGTGAATTGGGATTATAAATTGAATATGTGACATGGGGATGTAATTTACTACTATGGATAACTTGAATAGGTATGTAAAGTTTGAATAAACAAACTAAGAGGTACCTAACTTAAGTACATGATATATTTCGACTAGATTTAGAAGTTGGAGATCATTAGTTTTCTTTTGGGTGATCATTCATTATTTTAGATTGAATCATCATTGATGAGTCCTAAGATCATTTAAACGAATGTGATTCACATTTCATGAATCATATGATGAGTCATTAGGCAAGGATAAAAATATAGGATAAAAACAAAGAGTGAAATATATTCATATAACACTATGATGAGTAATCATAGCGGAAAATCTGTAATAACAGATCAATAATGATAAAAGGTTACTACCTAAATTAGGCTTAAAACTTTCTACATGAGTAGGTAACTAACATAGATTAGAATACACTTTCCTAAGTTGGTACCTAGGGTAGCCTACCTATCTATTAGTTAAGTTACTTAGCTACTTGATTAATTCCTATTGTCCTAACTACCTACGTACTTAGGCTAAGCTACCTATGTGCATAGGCTACCTACCTAGGTTAATTTAGACCACCTATATATCTACATTACATTACCTACTTACTTACTTAGCTTAAGTAACTTAGGTAGGTATGTAGGTGGTTTAAAGGGTTAGTAAAATATAAATCTTGATATATAATATTATTATAATTCTAGACCATTATTCTATCATAAACAACATGTATTAACATATATTTCTAAGACGAACCCGCAATTTTGAAAACACATCAAAACAAAATATAATATCTGCATGCAACAATTTTTATAGGCATAAAATAGTAAATATCAAATATAAAAACTCTAAACATCAAGAAGTTCAAGATGATTCGAAATTTAAAATTAAAAGTTAAGGAATGATTCAAAATCAAGGTTCATGAGCTTAAGTTTGAATTCAAAATTAACACCAATAAATTAATTAGTACATGTACTATTAATTGTTAATTAAAGTTGTTGGTTTGATTCAATCAATCAAAAATATTTTTGAAGGAATATTATTTTCATGTTTTAAAACATAATGAATATGTAAAAATACTAGCAATCACAAGAAAACTCTTCTTATAAAATGAAAACCTTATAATTCAACTCAAGAAGGTCAAGGGCATACCAATGAATTTTAATGGAATTTAATTGAATTGGTTTTTTGAATATATTTGTAGGGAGGAATCATAAACTTCTCATCTCATGATTTAATAATGAAATTCATGCAAAAATTGTTTTGTGATGAGTTCATGTTTTTTGCATTCGGATGTCATGTGTTTAAAACATAGATGATACACATATAAGTAGGATGAAATATTTTCAAATATTTGAAATGGTTGAAATGATTGGAAATATTTATACATGCATCATAAATGATTTAAATGCACAACATCTATGTGTAAAAAACACGAACCCATGAAATAACAAATTTTGTTCAAATTTTGAATGAACCAATGAAACCAGTAAGTTCATAATGCATTTTGTATAGGGGTATTAAACATTATGTTTTGAAATGAAAACTTTGAAAATGTTTCATCCAATTGGGTTCAACTAGTATTGTTTAATAAAATGATAATAAGTACATTTTTTGAATATCTTATTTGTTTATTCATATTTAACAAATAACCCTTAGGATGTAATGAATGCAATGAAATGTAACACTTTTATCCACCTAGCAAAATGCATTATTTTTATTTTCATTGGATGTCACCACTTCTCATTATATTTTCTAAAATATATGCTAGTTTTTTGTATTTTTTTGTATTGGAGTTAGGTGTACAATATTTGTACTAATATAGCTTATCAATGGTCACATAGAAAGAAATTGTGATTTTTGTAACATTCAATACCTTGTTGGAATTTTAAAATACTATAATACTTGTTGAAAATTGATCCACCAAAGCAAACTAATGCCCAAACTATTAACTATTCCTTTAACATCACCCCACCTATACTTTGGATTGCATCTAACTCACTAGGAAGTGGTGTTAAAAATATTCAAATCATGTTGCACACTTTGAGCCAATATAGTTTTTCATGTGTAAGTAGTTGTTAAATCTTGTGGTTGGTGTTATGATACATGTTTTGCTTTTGTGTCTACATGCACTTCATGGGTTGGATTTTATTGATATGCACCTTGTGGTTTTGATGATTATGCATGCACACATCCTTGAGTCTATTCTTATTGTTGTGGTTGCTCTTGTGTTGATTTTGTTTTATCATCTAGTTGTTTTCATGCATGTGCTTGTACTTCCAATTCCATTTGATCTTACTATGGATCTTGTACTTAGGTGTTGCCATCTCCACCTTTGATTTCTAAAGGTTGTCCTTCATGGCTTCTTCTTGGTGATTGTGATATCTAGTTGTTTATTAGAGATTGAAAAATTCTATCAACTTCTTCCTCTTGATCCTTTATATTTTCGGTGGTTCTTACATGAATTGGGGAAATGCATTCATGTATATTGCTAGTTTATTTCAATACAAACTTTCATCCCTCCTTAACTTAATGAAACCATTTTTAATCTCCTTCTTGGTCATATCCTAAATCTCTTACCAACAATTTACAAGTTTTATCTCCAATCTCAAAATTGATTTACCTTGTATTTTATAATAAATCACATCCAATTTCAACTCTTTTACTTCCATCAACCTTTGATGTGCAATGTATGGCTTTAACTTCTTTAGGTTGTCAAATTTGTAGTTGCAACATATTGTATTCATTCTACATCTCATGGAGTCCCTTGGAACTTTCAACTTTCACTTGAACTGCCACTTGCACTTTTTAAAAAGTGCAATTTGGATGGCTTTACATGAAATTTTTCCCACATTCTAAAACTACATCCCTTAAAGTGAAACTAAACAAAATTGTTATGTCAACATCCTTAGTCTTCACATTAGCTTGAATAACTTGAAGACCTTCACATGAACATCAAAATAGACTATTCCAAAAGTGAAAATTGAGTACGGCAATGTTTTTTCTTTGGTGGTAGGAGTAATTGGAGGAGTAGTCACTGGAAGGTATAACAAAGCATGGGTAACATGTATTCCATGGATTTTTAGTAGAATGTCCAATCCATGAATATTGGATTTTAAGTACAATGTCCCATCCATGAATTTCTAGTATGATTACCAATCTCATTAATAGTACCACTTCCCCCATGGTCTCCATCTCCTAAGGATCCACTTATTCCTCTTGGGGGTTCACCACCACCTCTAAGTGGTCCTCCACTTCTAAGGACCCACCACTTCTTGGTGGTTCATAACTTTTTGGAAATTATCCACTTGGTTTATCCTTTTTGACATCCTATTTTGTTGGTAATTTTTTTATTAAAAAAATTCTATTTGGATTTAGAAGTTCATCATCCCTTAGGAACAATCCATTCAAAATTGTCATTACCAAAACATTCATGGGACATGCATTACTAGAATATTCAAGTATGAGTAGAGATGGCCATTGAGATAAGAATTTTTCATTGATGCCAAAGGGTTGGCATTCCTTCAGGAAGGACAAATGGTCCAAATGGAAAATAATACCCAAGATTGAAACTCTTCTTGGTGTAAGCCATTCCCATGTACTTTATTGGCAAAGTTGAAATCTAGATTAATATAATAGAGGAGTTCCAACTAGTTGGTGGGAAAATCCCCTTTTAAAGTTTGGATCAATGGCTTCTACTTGATAGTTGCTATTGGAGATATTGATATCGAAACATAGTTTGTGTAAAAACATCTACCAAATTGATAGGAACTAAACAAAGGTAAGAAATCAAAGGCACTAACTGATAGAACAATAGGTACAATTTGCTATAATATGTCTAGTCTATTGGCAAAAAACCATAGTGACAAGAAAATATATACCCATTGCAAAATGAGGGGTAATTGAAATTTTAGTGTTCCTATTTTCCTTGTGCGTAAGATTTATATTTGAGGGAAAACCTATTTGTTCCCGATTGAAACACAAGTTATCAATCTTACAATTTTTTTTTAGTGGGCTAACTAATTTTATAGATGGAAGTTCTCTTGTTTTGAGTTTTTGGGAAAGGATTAAGCTTGAGTGGTATATTAAAAACTTGCACCAACTCGCTTGAATCACAAAATCAATCCTTGTGGAATTTTAGTTCCAATGTAATTCATTGATGTTTTTTTAGTAGCTCCATACTACCAATTTTTTCAATGTGTCCCATTTCCAACTCCTCCATACACTCATATTCCACCTTGTTTAGTTCATCCTCCATTTGTGTTATTGAAATCATGCCTTCTAATTCCTTATCATTTGTCAACAAGCTTTATCCACTAATGTTGGCTTTTACCATTTTTGCATTATTTTGTAAAACTTGTTGCAATCTTTTTTCATACTACATGTAACCACAATTGGCATATTGCAATATGCAAGTACTGTAGTATGTGAGTATTAGCACTTCTATTAAAAAAACCTTTTTTTCCAATAATGTATTAAACAAGGCAATAAACTTGTGTTGTTTTTTGAATTGTTGAAATATCCTTGGATTCATCAATTCTCCTTTCAATATTTCTCTTCAAGTTATAATCTTTTAGTATATAAACAATAATTTTTTTCCAAACCACATAATTACTCTAAATATGAATTATTCAACTAAAAATTTGGTTATGCATTTGTGATGTGGTCACCAAATGTTAAAGGCACTTGATAGAGTATTGAGTTTGGTCGATAAAAATAAATATAAAAAATGAAATATATTCCTATAACATTGTCATAACTAATCATAGTTGAAATTTTGTAATAATAGACTACCAAATCAATAGTGACAAAAGATTATTGATTTCACACAATTGGCAGTTACTAGTTTTATAAATCAATATTAACACCAATTATCAATTTTATGAAGTTTTTAATATTTAGCGGTCGAAGGTGAGAGTGGTAAAAATGTGTATTAGTAGAAAAATTGTCTTTTGCAACTTGTTTTATGCAACTACACATGTTGCATGCAACTCAAAAATAGTTGCATGTGACGAGCTCCTCTGGCTCATTACATGGTGTAACTAGTTTCTGCATTAGGACTAGGTAAGTAAAAACTGAAAACTAAAAGAGAGAAGGGAGAAAATTATGCGGTATAATGCCCTTCCTCTGGACCAATGAGAAAGTGACACATCGGACAATGCAATCCAGAAACCGATTACGTGACCAAGCACCCACGTGTGCACAATCCATAGGCTACCCAGAACTGAGTCATAAGGGGTTTTGAATGGATGGTGCACTGGTGGTGTGGTGTGACTGTGATTCATCCATCCATCCACTGCGAAGTCATAAGTCTGAAATTTTTTTAAAAGACCGGACGACGACGACGAGGGGGTGACTCTTAGACTTCCAAAATTAGAAAATCCCCGAAAAAAACCAGACTTTCTTAACAACAAGAAAAAGAAAAGGTAAAGAACCACCCCAACACTCACTAGTTTTCGAGGCACCGTGTACACTGGTCGGGTGCTGGGTCACAGAAGCAAACAGTGGAGACGGACAACTACCATGATGATACGATATGCTCTTGCAAGTGGGATCCATCCCACTTTTAGCAAAGCAAGAAATTTTTTCTTAAAAAAAATTAATTTTTTTTTTCCCTATCTATGGCCTAGTTTGTGCTGGCTTGACATGGCAAAGGCATATCCTCTACATGCGGCAGCACGTAAGGGTGACATGATGGCTTATAAGGCTTTTTTTAATTTGTCGCGACTTGGCCCAACTTGCTTGGGGCTGGGCTAGGCTGATACTATCTAATAAGTAATTTGTCACATGGACATTGGTGTAGTCTGCATACATACAATTATTATTATTTTATTTTTTGTGGCATGTGCGCACACACACTCTCTCTCTCTCTTTCTGTCTCTCTTTGGCTTCGACTTGTCATGAACTTCTTTTTTCTTTGAAAGTCACGATGCACACATTGTTGTTGACTTGGTTTTCGTTGGTTTTCGTTTGCTCGGCCTTTGTTCTCCTTGTTCGACAATGGATTTTTATTTATTTATTGTTTGTGCACCCACAGGAAAAAAAAAAGAAAAAAGAGAAAAGTCATAATACACTTCACAAGTCCCCCCCCCCCCCCATCCTTGTCAAAACTTGTCTTTTGACCATTTTTTGACACACCCTCGGTCAGTCTGACTAGGGCGTTCCCAAAATAAGGGCTCCTAAATCTTTGGGCATCTTATGGTTAGAGGAGCTTGGGTTAAAATATTTTAAAAATAAAAATTGATACTAAAAGAATTGGCCCAAAAGAATAGAATATCGTTGTGATTGGGCCCAAAAAATGCCATTCATTTGGTCATGAATTAATAATCTATGATAATTACATATTCTTTGAAATACAATTATTAATTGAAATGACCTTTTATATTTGTCATCAAAATGTTTTTTAAATGACCCAAAACTGAAAATAAAATATAAAATCCCTCTTGTCTATTGTTTATTCCCTTCCATTCAACACAACTACCACAAATGTTGCGTTTTCTTTTTATGGTGGTTCTTTTTTCCCTCAAATGAACCACTTAGTAGGCCTTATTTACACTTTCCACAACATCAATGTTAATTCCATTGCCTTGTTGAACAAATGTACTCTTGTATTTGTATCAATAGAAATCCAAATTTCATGGATAATTTCATACATCGTACAAATCATGTGATACTTTTGTTAAAGAAAATCTTTGAAGGTTTAAACAACAATAAAGTTATTCATAAAAGGGCAATAGCCCAATTTGAAATGGGGAAAATCAAGCAAAACAAGGTTTGAACATGAAATTTTACAAGTAATATTTACACAAGGACAAAAGAAGTAAAGTGAAATTTGGTTTTCCATCAAAATGGAGGGGTGAAAAGAGTTTCACCTTAAGTATCTTGTATCACATGTAGAGTGTCCATCATGTGTATTGTTCTTTTTTAAGAGAGTGAGTGAAGTCTTTTTTTGTGTTAGACTAAAAGTTCTTTGTGGGAAGGAGCACTCTTGTTTTTATACAAAGAATAAAGAGTGAGGAATTTCAAAGGAATGATGAGAATAAAGCTTTGAGGGAGCAATGCATGTGTTCTTATGATAGATCAAATGGGTTCTTTCACAATGGCTAGAACAAGGTAAGGTAGAAACACAAAAGGAGTAGTGTGCAATAGATTTGATTTGATTTGATTTCATTGTGGGGTGTAACTTTGAAAGAACAAAGAGGATCATGGAGAAACTTTGGTGTAAGTTTTGGAATAGAGTGTGAGACATTTCCATGTGTATGTTCTTTTGCTAGTGGGCAAATCAAACTAGGTAGAAACACAAATGAACATTTTAAGCATGTTTAAGTGTGTTCTTCTAATCATGGCCGAAAGGAACTCGCATTTCATTCTAAGGTAGAACAATTTAAAGGAGAGGAATCATTTTGGTGTGTGTGTGTGTTTGACCAAGCAAAGGTAGAATGGTCTTGTATCTACTTATATAATATCCTTGGGTGGTCGTCCTTTAGGGGTCAAAGTGCAGTGATGGCTTTAGATGACAAAACCAATTTTGGTCTCCCTTTTGTTTTCTGTGTATTGGAGTTATCCAGAAAGTCACCTTATTTTTGGGCCTGCTTCCACTCCCTATCCCCTCTTTCTGCCCACCAAGAAAATGGGAAGGAAATAAAACATACATTAAAGGATAATGGGAAGGAAATAAACCAGGAGCTGCACACCATCCTTCTGCTGAGTCGGACAGTGCAACTTTCTGCCCACCAAAAATGGGAAGGAAATAAAACATATATTAAAGGATAATGGGAAGGAAATAAATCAGGAGCTGCACACCATCCCTCTGCTGAATCGGACACTGCAGTTTTCTGCCCACCAAGAATGGGAAGGAAATAAACCAAGAATGGCCCTCCATGCATGTTCCTATTTAGATACATTTTGGCCTCCTCCAGTGGTTCCAGAAATGCTTTGTAGTGCCCATTGATGATGGGTTCGCGGGCGCAAACTTCTTGAGTTTGGGAACCGGGACATCATCATCACCACCAGCACCACCTGCTGGGAGAGTGCATAAGGATTTAGAGAATCACCGATCCTGCTTTCCGGAAAGTTTGGATGAGTTTGAAGTTTGTCGGTTCTGATGGTGAGCAAATCCAATTTGCAGAAGACTTTGAAAAGCTTGCTGATCTTGAAGAGTTTTTGGAATATGAGGATCAGTTGCACCTACAGATAATATATGTTATTCCTTTTATGGGAACACACACCTTAGGTGTTGCTGAGTGCTAATTCTTCCTAGATCGTCTCTACAACTTCTTGGGCACGGGGCTGCCTGATCCCGACTTGGACCGGACGTACATCAATTACCTCCACAACATTTGTCCTGACATAACTAACTCTTAAGACCTCTGCTTACCAATGTGGCACTGGACTTCAGTTCATAGTTTACATGGGAGCTGAGCTACTTCAAGAACGTGGGATCAGTTCCAATTTTGTTGTCGATGTGGAGCAATCAAGAGGAAGTTATTCGAGAGTTATTGGATGTGGATATTGAGGACGGTAGGACTCTTGGACTTTCCTGAGCTCTTTCTTTTTTTTGTTCTTTTCTCTGTCTAGTCGGAGTCAAACTGCACTTTTTACGAAGCTTTGTTTTGGCCTCCTTCAAAATTTGGTAGTGAATTGTTGATGATGATGAAAGAACATGAAAGTAGATATCAAAAGTTTGCTTGCCCATATATAGTGTGGGTTTATTCAACTGCTGTGCAAATGATCTTCATGTGTGTTATCTGATGATCCTTCTTCAATGTTTGGAAATATTTTTGATAGGGTTTTTCCCTTCTTCATTTGGCAGCTTTGTCATTACTCCAATCCTTTGCACATGGTACCTTGCTTTCACTAGCATCCGTCCCTCCATCCATCCAAGGCAAAGAGGGGGAGGGCGCGGGCCCTTCTTAAATTGCAAAACTCCATTGTTTCCGGGAATTGCCCATTCTACCTTATTTATAGCATAATAGGTATCCATCTTGTTATGAAGAGGTATTGGCCCATAATAAAAATTTCAGGTAGGCACTGAGGAAGGCTCGGTATGCAATCAGTGCAGCCAATTTTTTCTTTTTTTTGGGTTTTGGGGAGAGGGGGAAAGGGAGAATTTTTTTCTTTTTTCTATTGGGGGTGGGGGTCCCGTCATCCACCCATGGAATGGAGGAGACAATCATGTGGCAATTTATCTCATAGTAAGGAGGTAGTTGCCAGGAGCGACCAACCCCAGGTCATCCCTAGCAGTGTTGTTTTTTATTTTATTTTTCTAAGATTTTTTGTTTGTAGCCACAGTGGGGATCTTCCATTGAAAAATGTGGTGACCTTCCTCAAGAAGATTGTGCCAAAACTGGTTATAAAGCCGGAAATGAAATAAACAACTGTAATCATGCTTCTATATCTTTGACTACACACTCAAAACCAACTAAATATATTTGATAATTTTGTCTTTTTTTGCTCGCCCCCCCCCACTTTCTTTTGGGGGACTTCACAATGTCCGAAGGTCATGGGTACCCACTAGTTTTGTCATATCAATTTTGGTTTGCTTCTGTAATTTTGATTTGTGTGTGTTTTACCAAACTAAGGTAAAATAAGTTTACATTTTGTCAAATAATTGGGAAGAATTTTTTTGATTTGTTTGCGCAATTTCAGTTTGTGTGTGCCCAATCAAGTTTAGGGGGAAAAAAAGAAAATTGCATTTTGTTAGAGCAATTTCAAGAAGAGGAAGATTAACAATTTCAATTTGTTGCGCTATTTGCCTAGTGCATGTGTCCTTGATTGTGTTTTGTTTGTATGTTTATATTTTGTCTAGATTTCACTCTTCTAGTTTTGTGTTGTTGTTTCCAACTTTGATGTGTGACTTTGCATCACCTTTTTTTCGTGCAATTTGTATTTGTGTCTTTATGAGAAATGAGGATGAAACAAGAATTAGGGTAGTGAATCTTTGAAATGGACCTTAACTTGGGTTGATGCCATGGTTATTTTTTGTTTTGGATTCATCTCTTGTTTGGGGGCTCACCCCCACATTGAGGGATTTTAAAGGTGATAACAAAGTAAGCCTAAGACAAAAGAATTGGATATAAACACCCACCCAAACACAAAAGGATTTCTTAATGATAGTTTTAATAATTCTCATGAGAATAAAAAAACCTCAATACTCCAAAGCTTCAAGCAACTATGTTTTTGCCATTGTTATAACTTAGGTGAAAAGTTCAATGGATGAAACCTCAATTCAAACTTGAGTTGACAAACTACTTTTTTATTTATTTTAAATTTAAATAAATTTATTCAATAATATTAAATATAAATAATATAATAAACATATTAATATAATATAATAGAATAATTATTTTTTAAAAATATTTTTTATTCCCTTGTGATTAACACCACAAATATTTTATTTTATTTTATTTAAATTTTTGGAAAAATCCATGTGCAACTCCAGTATTCAAAATTATGAAACATAATGATAATTTTTTTCTAAAAACCACCATATTTATTTACCTATTTATAAATTTATTTATTGACTAAATGTGTAATTGAAAAGAATTAACTGGCTTTTAAATGGAGTTAAAAAATTTCAAATAATTGTTTTTTTGGGGATTACAAAAAAGAATTTAACTAATTATTCATTATTAAAGTCAAAGTGCCCTTGATCGTACCACGGCATTACACCGTACCGTACACACGTACCAATCCGGTTCGATAAGTGTGAACGCGAATGAAGGCTACATATAGTTCCAAGTTCCAACACGGTTCCCGCGGACCGGGCCGGGCGGGCGGACGCCTGGCAGCCCGGTTTCAAAGGGCCACCAAAGTCGTCCGTCCAGTTGGGGTGATATCCAGGTCCGGTGGGATTCAAGGCGGGCCGTATCAAGGAGTCAGCAACACCCGGTTGTCTCGCACGGACCTGCGCCTCCCCTGACGACGACGATTGCAGGCAGTAGGGAGAGAGGGAGAGAAGGGAGACGGAGCGCTTCGCCCGCGGTGGCTTTCGCGCGTGTTTTCTGATGAGAAATTTTCCGTCAGGCTTGCTCGTCTAGCCGTGTGACACACGCAAGTGAATAGAGCATAAGCTGGGATTTTCGAGAATATAAAACTCGTGCGTTTCCTGCTTCGTTTCGGGTGCTATTGTTGCCAATTTTCAAAAGAGTGACGACAGCAGAGGAAGAAGGAGAAGAAGAGGAAGACGATGAAGAAGCTCCCAGGAACGTGGTTCGTCATTGCCGCCGCCGCCGGCAGACCTGGTTTGAAGCGTTGGGCGGGAACCTCTGGTTTGGGCGATGTCGTGTTTGGTCGTCTTCGTTGAAGGTGCTGGAACCTTCTTCTTGTGGCGTCCATCTTGAGGTGTTTTTTGCGCGGTTGGAAAGAAGAAAAAGAAGAAGAAGATGAAGAGGTCGTGTTTTGGTGGTTTTCGTTGAAGGTGGTGGAACCTCTTTCTTGTTGCGTCCATCTTGAGGTGTTTTTTTGCTGTTGGAAAGAAGAAGAAGAAAAATCAGAAAGAAGGTGTGTGTGGCAGCATCGTTGGGGGCGGTTTGTTTTCGGTGGAGAATGGTAGTGAGAAGCTGTAGCGACGAGAGTTTGCCTAATTCCTAGGCTGAACGTCTTTCTTTGCTGTCGTTTTTTTTTTTACTCTCTCTCTCTCTCTCTCTCTCTCTCTCTCTCTCTGGTGTTGATCGGTGTGCAGCAGGAGTTTCTGGTCGTTGTGGCGCTCAAGAGCGTCCTTAAAACTCTTTGCAGGAAGCAGGAAGGCTGGAAGTGGATGTGGTCGATTGGAGCGTGTCTCTGAGGGTGGCAGGAGTATTGTGTCCTGTGCTGAGAGAGATTTGGACTAGAGAATTGAGGCGGCTGCTTATGAGGTGAAGAAGAATATCACGGTGAAATAGTGGCAACGCCGCCGCGCGCTGTTTCGGATTTTGTTGTCTCTTTGTTCTACCGTTGGACACCTAGAATGTGTTTGTGACGCGTTGCAGCAGCAGAAGAGAGGGAGAGAGAGAGAGAGAGAAAGAGGATGAAGATAAAGCCGTCGAGTCCCCGCGTGTCGGCGGCGATAGATTTGTGCGACATGACTGTGAAATGCAGGTGCCGATGGAGGTGGACGAGCGATGGTCTTTGTCTCAAGTGCCATGACAAGCTACAACTTCGAGGCTGCGGGCTGTCTTCCACTCTTCTCTTCTTTTTGTCGTCGCTTCTGCTATTCACTGCGCTGGGGATTTTGTTCGCATGGCTTGCATTTCCTCCTTTCCAGCACCGCCCTCTGGACGGCAAAGGGATAGCAGGCTGTCAGCCCGACAACGAGGGCTCATGGGCTATTGGTGTCTACAGCGGAAAGAGCCCTTTCTCTTTAGAACCGCTTGAGATGGTACTACTCATCTTTCTTTTTTCCCCTCTCTCTGAAGCAACACCTTTTCTTTTGCTTTGTTGTCTCTATCGTCACAGTCACAGTCACGTACAGGTCCAATTGCATCCCCTTCATCACAGATAGGCCTTTTACCAAGGTTTTCTCCAGGGTTTGGTAAGTAATTCAGTGGTTGATTGATATGTAACCTGCTGCAAGAACAACTATGGATATCATCGTCAGATCCTTGAGCTCTCTCCTCTGAATCTACAAATCTTGTGCATGTGCTTACTTTGACTCCAAGCTCAGGATAGAGAGAGTGTGTGTGTGTGAGAGAGACTAGAGAGAACCATCACCTTCTGAATCATCACTGGAAGCAAAGTCCCAACATAAGAGATTTTGGCAGCTCAGCCTAAATCTTTCTTATCTCTCTACTTTTGATTGCAATTTGAGAGGAAAAAAGTTTTCACAACAGGGTGTGTGTTGAATGGCTGGAAATTTTGGGCCTGCTAGAAAATTCTGATTTCCCACCCACCCCTTCTGTGTGAGACCACTTTGGCAGTGAAGGCCAGAATTTCTTTCTCTGTTACAGTGGTTGTTTCCATTGAAAGGAGTGGTTGGAATCTCTAAAAACTTCTTGGGGATCAGCCTCTCTCAGTAAGTGTCAAAAAGCTTCATCATACATCCTCAAAGAAATGGATAAACACCTGTAACCCCTTTCTGAGCTGTGGAAAACAGGATCGTTGGTTTGACAACCTGATCAAACCTAATAATCACCTACCAGATTGTTCCAGATGGATTCATGTTACACTGTTTCATGCTCCTCCCATGTCCCCATGAGCTATTTGTGGAACGGGAGTTTGACTTGAGAGTGGGTCAACCCAGGATCGTCCTGTGTTTGATGTTGCCACCACCAGACATTTTGGAGAAAGGTCTTCTTTCACTGGTTGAAGTTGTGGAGTTAGTTCTTTGATAATAACTCATGTACAAACCCTCAATTTCGAAAGAACCATACAACAAATGGGTCTTGCTGAAGATGCTTGAGTTGGCATTGAAAACACAGTTCACACTGGCTAAAGATTTGAAGATATCAGTAAATTGACTTGATTCTTTGTAGGAGAATGTTCGGAGCGACAATGGAGCAGCCTGGCCTGTGGCAAATCCTGTATTTACGTGTGCCTCTGTGCTCGACAGGAGTTATCCTAGCAATTTTGTGGCAGATCCCTTCCTTTATATTCAGGTAAATCATTTACCCTAGAAAGAATCACTGTGGACAGGTCATGCACAGTGGGTGTGTATGGCAAAATATTCGATAAATTCAACCTTCAGAGAACTCTCATCCAGTTATAGTGTTCACAGTCTGCATTTGTGCTTGTGATGCTAACCTGGCCTGGGTATGAGAAAAAGGGACTAGGTTCTTTGTTTGTTCAGGAAAGGGACCAGATTATGTGTTTTATTTATGTTCTTAAGTAGCTCCCCTGCAGTATGTCCTAGGGACCTAGTGTGTGGTAGAGGGATGTGCCCTTGAACTTCACTCTATAAGTTTCTGAGCATTTGATGTGCAGCTTAAATTAGTGACCAAAACCTTCAAAACAGGCAAATGTCAAATTTGAAGGATCCTGAGGTGGAACTGTACTTTTGGAAGGTGCACTGAAACACACTGGGCATTTTAGCTACATCACATCATCTGAACTGCATCAGTCCTCAGCAGTGCACAATGGACAGTTCAACTTAAGTATGAAGAAAAGTAACAGACCTTTGAAGCATGTAATTATGTTAATGGGTGCGTTACTGAATGTAGTGAAAAGGCAAAATGAGAGTCACCATTGACAGACCTGCAGTCACTTGACAGACTTTATCTGTGTTTTTCAGCAAAGACAAAGAGAGTGAAGTTCTTTTTAGAAACAAAACATGTAAGTTGTCCTGATTGGTGGTTTTGTCTGTGGCAGGGTGCAAAAATGTACATGTTTTTTGAGTTAAAGAACAGTATCACAAAGCAAGGTGATATAGGGGTGGCAGAGAGCACAGACAATGGTGCCACATGGAGCTATGTAGGAATTGCACTAGATGAGGAGTGGCATCTATCATATCCCTTCATCTTTGAGTATCATGGCGAGGTTAGAGTTCCTCAATTATCTCAACTCCATAAAAACATCCTTTAGTTGGCTTCAAACTCAGTAGGAAGCATGTTATCTGGTCCTTCTGACAGGTGGTTGTCATTCTACTTCAGATTACCTCTAATAGCACCTTGTATGCCAAGTGTGGTCATAACTTTCTTAGCACGTAGCCTGCACTCAGCAATGCAACATCTCTTGTTCCAATTACATGTGCAGATATACATGATGCCCGAAGGTAGCAAGAAAGGAGATTTACGGCTTTACAAAGCACTTGAATTCCCACTGCAATGGAAGATGGAGAAAGTGTTAATTCACAAACCTTTGGTAGATGCTTCAATTGTGGAGTACAAGGGCCAGTACTGGATTTTTGCATCAGATTTTAAGCGATTTGGAGCCCAAAAGAATGGAGAGCTTGAGATTTGGTGTGCACCAACTCCTTTGGGCCCATGGCATCAGCACAGAGACAATCCAGTGGTCAATGGAGGGAAGAGCCTTGGGGCTCGAAGTGGAGGACGTCCATTTGTTTGGGAAGGCAATCTCTATCGGTTTGGTCAGGATTGTGGGGACTCTTATGGCCGACGTGTCCGTGCATTCCATGTCATCACTCTCACTGAGGATGAATTCGTTGAGGTGGAAGTTCCTCTTGGAATTGAAGAGTCAAAGAAGGGTAGATATGCTTGGAATGGGCTGCGGTACCATCACATGGATGTTCAACAGCTTCCATCCGGCAATTGGATCGCTCTTATGGATGGAGACCGTGTTCCTTCAAGTGATCTATCAGTCAAGTACACATTAGGCTCTGCAGCACTTTTGGTCCTATTGGTATTGAACATATTAGTCGGCATCTTGTTTGGATGTGTACGTTGTGTGTTCCCTTCAGGATATATGCTGCCATCAAAGCGGGGTGATACTTCATTACCTTGGACCCCACCACAGTTGCTTCCCAAGATATACAAGGCTGCAATGCGCTTAAACAGGAGCAGTTCCATTCTCAGGGGACGAATGCGCATGAGGTCATGCATGAGGTTTCTCCTACTACTAGTTATCTTCATTCTTTGTGTTTGTGCAGTCTGCATGGTGGTGAACTGCTTCTTTGGAGGAAATGGGGCAGAAGAACCATATCCTTATGAAGGACAATTCTCACAGTTCACAATGATTGCCATGACATATGAAGCCCGGCTGTGGAACCTCAAAATGTATATCAAGCACTACTCTCGCTGTGCATCAGTGCGTGAAATTGTGGTGGTGTGGAATAAAGGCCAACCTCCAGACCCACAGACAGAATTTGATTCTGCTGTCCCTGTTCGAATTCGTGTGGAGCCTGTAAACTCTCTTAATAATCGGTTCAAGCCCGACCCATTAATCAAAACACGTGCTGTTTTTGAGCTTGATGATGATATCATGATGACCTGTGATGATGTGGAGAGGGGGTTCAAGGCATGGCGAGAGAACTCAGACAGACTCGTTGGTTTCTACCCTCGTCTGATTGATGGTAGCCCATTGAAGTACAGGAATGAGAGATATGCCCGTCACAGAAAGGGGTATAATATGATTCTCACAGGTGCAGCTTTTGTTGATAGTGAGGTGGCTTTCAGTCGGTACTGGAGCAAGGAGATGGACACTGGACGTGCCTTAGTGGATGAGCTCTTCAACTGTGAAGACATTCTGATGAATTTCATTCTTGCAAATGCAACCTCTGGGCGTGCAGTTGAATATGTGCATCCTGCTTGGGCTATTGACACATCAAAACTCTCTAGCTCTGCCATCAGTCGTGACACACAGGGACACTACAATAAAAGAACACAATGTCTACTGAGGTTTTCTCAGCTGTATGGTGGAGTCCCTTTGAAAAAATGGGAGTTCAACAGCCGGAATGATGGCTGGGATTCCTGATACAGATGCAACATCCAGCCCATTATGAGTTGCATATTTTCTCATCCTTGTTGTCCTCCCATTTGTATACTATCATTTATTGCCTGTTTTCTCTGGCGTGTTATATAATCCTTTGTGTATATAAGTGTCACACTCACTGTGTTTGCATCTTCCACCTATGGGTCTACAGCTCTGGTAATGTCTACCTTATGAATCTTTTGGCATTGATGTGCATGTGAAGTATCACTTGGTGCAACAGAGTGGTTGGAGATGCATGGCAGTCATGGTAACAGGTGATGCCAATGGTCTTTGTGATTTGGATCATAGTACTTTCATAGAGTCTGCTGATACTCTTTGGATTGGGATTACTCTACTTGGCAGATTGCTTGCTTAACTTGTGGCTGTTAACGCCATTCATATTCAAAGATTGTGCCCATAGGAATTTGGAGAAGGGTGGTTCTTTAGGGGGAAACTTAGACAGTAGTGGTTGGTCAGACTGTATTTCCTGTCCAATATCTGATAAGTGGAGTTTCCTTGTATGGTTTTTCCTTGCTTGAGAGTTACTTGTCTTTGGCTTGTGAGAAGGCAAAACATTTCATCTCCATACAATTGTTCCTTCACCCTCTCTAATGCATCTAGAATCTAGAATCTTGGGTTTTATGTCACTAAGCTTATGCCTAGTGGCATTACCAAAACGCAGACGCCCTAACATTGGGGATTTACCATACACAAAGAGATGCAAAAACCTTGAGAGGAAGCATATTTAGCTTGACTTGATGGAGGAAGATGAGTTTTTCGATTTGAGGAAAATTTGACACAGGCTTATTTGTATAGGATTCTCAACATCATGTTTCAATATGTATTATTATCAAATGCCTCCTTGACGACCAACATTACTACAGGTACATGCATTGACTGCAAATCTGTGGCACATGAATTATTAATGTACTTTAGGGAATAGTGATTACATGGTGGTGGTGCAAATCATCAATGCACTTCCTAGTTCTTATGACACCTTTACAAAACTCATCTTTGGTGAGTTGACACTCCCAACCTTGCACGAGCTCATCACTCATTTGCAACAAGAAAGAAGCCTGCTTCCATAAAGCACCAGCAAATGGAGAAACTCGAGTCCTCTACATTAGAAAGCACGTGCAAAATCGACAAACAAACACTTGAGGCTATTTGTTTTAGAATGTTGGATAGAACTAAGTGTAGCCATAGGACAAATGTAGAGGATTTGCACAAAAAAATGTGCAAAAGATAGCAGTAAACATGGTTACTATGTGAGTGCTTTCTCAAGACCCAAGACTTCACATCAACTCCTAGTATCACAACTTCCCCTTGGTGAATGAAGTATTTATAGATGCCCTAGATGTTGGATGTCACTAGAATTAGAACAAGCTCTCTAGTCTTAGATTTGGTATGTTAACCCATGAAATGGGTGATGCATCATTGTTAAATGATTTAAAGATATCAAGTGACAACTATAATGTAAAAAAAACTAGGGGACAAAGTCTTGTTGTGCAGGGAAAGCAAACTTGAACTTCAAATTCATTATTACAAAAAATGCATTTTTATGTGTTTATTAGTGTGATTCCAATGATTAACATGGTTGAATTACTTGTCCAAAATGACATTAGGGAATTTATTTGTTCGTTTCACAACTATGCCCCCAAATAGGCATGTCTAATATGATTAAAATGATTTCTTTCTCAATCATATCAAATATTAACATATGTGTGTGGCATGTGTGGTGTTTATGTGTTTTAGTTGCACACAATTCATGTTTAATATAAGTCACTCCAAATGCAATGTAATTTACGATATGTTAGATTTACTATATTTAGGTCATTGATTATTTACCTTGGGAAATTTATATGCCTAAACATGTAGGTGTGTAAACCCTTCGCCTTCCCTAGGTATTTAAGGTTTGCCCGTTTCTCCCCCTACTACCCCCACCCCCCAACATGTAAGTGTGTAAGCCTTTTAAAAATGCAAGCATGCAAGACATATTGATCAAGAAGATTTGAAATGGACTTTTGATGTTTATAATTGTGTACATTGATGGAATATGTCATATTATAGTACTTAGGTTGGTTGAACACAAATTAATTATTTTTTGAAATTGTTGAAAATTTTGGAAAATAAGTGTATGCCATGCCAAAAATCTAAATGAAGATTTCAAGCACAATAGCTTCATAACTTAATGTAATGTTGAATTGTAAATCATTATTATTTTTGTTGTTGAACATTATTGAAATGAATAAATAAATTCTTATGAAACTTTCTTGCCAAACAAGCCAAGGTACTAAGGTAATTTGAAATTGTTGTGGGTTGGATAATGACTTGGCTTGTCACTATGGGTGTGAAAGAATGAATTCATAATTTGAAACTTTGTTCATGCTTACGCATGACCTCTTTGCATAGGCAGCTACTAAAGCAAAAGGAAAAAAAAGTGTTGGGATCTTGGTCTTGAGCTTGCAATCAAAGTTGAGGCATGATAATGATCAAGTTGTTTTAGGAGTTTAAAAAAAATGAATTCCCACTTTGGGTGTTAGGAATTGGAAATCAAAATATGTCATAATTAATTGGAACAAAGTTTGAAAGCTCAAACTAATGTTGGGCACTTCTCATTGGGATCCTTAGTTCTCATAAATCGATTCTCACAATGAAAACCGTTTGATATCACATTTTGTGATAATTGAATCAATGGTTCTCACCCAAGTGAAAATTGAATTATTGAGAACTAATTACTTTGTCTCAATTTTTTAATAAAAAAACCAGGTTGATTCTATGAAAAAACTAGAATCTAGTTTTGACAATAGGAACCCATTAGTGAATATGTACTTGCCATCAAACATTTTTCAATATTTTTCATTCTTTTATCAAATTGAGCGATTTTTGTTTCATTGACTGAACATTATTCAAATAGAATGATTTTTGTCTCATTGAATGAATAAACTAAAATGCTACAAATGTTTTTTTGACATCACAAGTAAAGGAACAACCCAAAAAATGGGAAGAGGTTGAGTGATAGTTTGTTTAAAAATTGAAAAAAAAATTTTGAGATCTCAAATTAAGAGAAATCTTTACTTTAATCCATTTTGACTAATTTTGAACATGATGGGTGCACCAATTAAGGCTTTACAAAATTTCTTTGTATTTTAGAAGGAAAGATGGAACAATTCAAGATTTTAAGCTTGAAATCCTAATTTGTTTTAATTCAACCATCATGGAACATTACACCATCTTACACTTAACACCTCATATTTTCGCCCATAAAATTTGAAATCCAAATTGTGAAAATCAAAAATGAAAATTGAATGTTACCACATTTTTAAAAATTGCTTTGTTTGAAAACCGACTTGATTATATACATACCATGATCAATTTTCATAAGTTTAAAAGCAATCTTTTTTTAAGAAAAAACCTTGTTCTATTTAATGTTGGGAAGAACTAAAATTAAATGTTCTCATAAAAACAAAAAGAATAGCCCAACATTGGCCCAAACCTTGTCCAAATTCTTTTTTTTTAAAGACCTTTAGAAAAGCCTTGAAAACCAAATAACTAAAGTAGGTTTGTGTGTTAAGTGAAAAAAATTAACGAATAGAGTTTTAACATTGTCTTTATGTTGCTTATGGCATATGTGTGTGTAAAAAAACATTCTAATGAAAATTAGCAATCAAGAACATACTTAGTGAGAAACTAATTAGTGAATGGTGAACAATGAATTGAGTGGTTGGTCCATTCTATTTTTCATTTGTGATTTTTGTAGCAATTAAGGGCAATTGCAAACAAAAGAAGCAAGTGATGAAATTCTCCCATGTGAATGGAGAGTAATAAAAGTGCATACAAAACGCAAATGGTGATGGTAGGCACAACAAAGTGGAGCTACCATGTGCGCAACAATAGGTGTTCCCAAGGCAAAAACCAAACTAGGTAGTGAAAAAAAACAACGAAATGTTACTCACAAAGGCTATGGTTTGCAAGTGCCAAATCCTACCAAGTTGGCTACTATTGGTGGTGCTAGAAAATCATATAAGAGAAAGAATTAAGGTTCCTATTGCCTATTGTTGCTAAAGGAATGAGAAATCTTCAAAAGGGTTTTCTCATGTTCTTATTCTATGTTTGAACAAGTTTGAAGGATCATTAACCAAATCACATCTATTTGAAGTGAATAGTGATGTTCAAACAATTGTGGTACATGATCAAAATTATATCACAACTGATTGAAGCTTGAGTGGGAACATAATATTTAGAGTGTTGAGGTTAATGGAAAACACAATTGGGTAGATGCCAAGTTTAGTGGACATGTGTTGCATTATGTAACAAAAGTTTGGGGTTTTTTTTAAAAAGGCAAGGCTATCATTTTAGTGGTTTTAAGTTGTCCCTTTTTTTTGGTTTATGGGTTTCCCTAAGGTAGGTGGGATTTTCAATGGAAGCCCTACCTCCTTTAACTCTTGGGCCTCCATTCATTTTTAATTTAGGCAAGCTTTTTGGGCAAACAACTAGTGTGTTTTTTCTTTGTCCCTCAGGGGTAGTAGGGCAGGGGCTCAACATGACATCCCTTGTTCTAGTTGTGTCATTTTGTTTTTGTAGCATGGCATGGCATGTCACCAGAAGCATTGTCAAATTTTTCAGAATCTACATTCCGATAACACCCCCAGCTTTTCATTCCCACCTTTAGCCCCTTCTCCCCTTGCTGCAACTAGGGTTTGGGTTATGGCATTGGATCCCCTTATTACTTTCCATTTGAATCTTCTTCAACTTCAGTTATATGTGCACATTCCTTTTGTTTTGCAATCAAGAGGTGTAGGTTGTTTTTCTCATTCCAACTTGCATGAAACCCATTTAACATGTCTACTTGGCACCTATTCTTGTTGTTCTTTCAATGGCATCTTGTTCTTCCTCCTCATGGTGGAATAGTTGGGCATAGGGAGATTAAGGTGTGCCTTTGACTTTTATCTGAAGACTAAGAGGAATTTCAGGTAGAACATCGTTTTCGAACATGTGTGCTTATGACAATTTTAGGATTCATTAGTATCCCTACCTTTTTTAGTTTTTGTTTTAGTTATGCCCCCTCTGTTTTGGTTAGGATAGAGCTTAGCCCTAGGGTGTGCCAAGGAATTTGCATGTGCAATTAGGGCTTTCACCCCTCTTACTTTAGCTTTAGCATCATTAAGGATGATTTGTGCATTGCAAGACCTACATCTTTCAGATTTGTATTTTCCATGTTCAAATTCCTATTGGATTTTCAGTCAAACAAAAACATGGAACTTTCCATGGATTTTTTTGGTCAATTTTCTTACACATGTCCCATTTATCAACAAGAAGTCTATTAGGCATGGTCTCCAAGCATCCTTGGGATTCTTTCAACCCTAAAGATTTAATTAATGGTTTCATTCAACTTCATCAATTAAATTCCCATGCAACAACTTGCCACATCCCATAGTTCGTGGTTTGCATTTTTGGTGATACTAGGCTTTTGGCTTTGGCCAAGCCTTCAAGTGGCATCCAACCAATTATAATGGATGAAGTGTTTTATTTGCTAATTAGTAGGGCTTTATGTTTGCAATTTCACGACATGTTTTTTTTTCACCTATTGTTGCATCAGTTTAGTGTGGTAATTAAGGGTGGTTGCAAAGTAGTGGCCTATGGTATTCAAACCACTTTGAATGTCCACCTCGATTGGGTGGTGCTTTAGGTGAATGTAGTGAACACCTTCAATATGATCTCACAAAATGTCTTTTTCCAAAAGCTTTGAGTAATAAAAGGCTAATTATTTCAGCTTTTCCCTTTTGTTCGTTCCTATATGTCCTTTGGTTTCCTATATTCTTCAATCATCATTCCCCTTTGTGAAATTTTTCTATCATCTTTGCATTTGTGGACACTTGTCAAGGTGACCCCCTTCAAGGGCCTTTTTTGCACTTGTTCATTTTCATGTTTTGCGTGGTTTTTCAAACATTTTCCCCTCTTGTCTTTTCCCTTCTTTAGTTAATGACACCCATATGCTTGGCCCCGTGTAGTTTCCCTTGTATTCGATCATTTTGTTTCCCAGTTAGTTTTTGTGGGGTTGTTTGTTCAACTTCACAATTGTTCTGCTTGGGCCCCTTTTGGCTTACCTCTTGGTTCACCTTCTTAGTTGGTTCTTGTTGCCCTATTAATGACATTAAAATCTTGGGCATCCCTTTTGGTTCCAATTCCTTTTTTTTATCCTTTTTGCAAAAGGTTTTGGATGAGAATGTTCATGTTAATGCACTCCCAAAGTTAGGGGATGTCTAAGTAGCATTTGGAATCCTCTCTTGATGTTTCATTCAAAAGTTTTCTTATCTTTTCATTCTTTTCTTTTCTTTTGTGTTTTTGGGGTCAACTTATTGATTTCGATTCAACTTTGTTGGGAGTTTTTTAGAGTCTTTTGGGCCTGGGTTCTTATGAGTACCATCAAGCTCTCCTAATGTGATGATAGTTTCTTTTCATTTCTATTAAAAGGTTAAGTTTCATTTATGCAAAGGGCATTATTCTAACAACCTATTTAGTGAATTGGGTTCTAGTTGCCCCAACATTGCATTTAAATTCCGGTTGGACTTTTGCACGTTGTTATTGGAGGTGATAAGAATAAACAACTCAAGTTCATTAATTTTCCATGCCCATTTAAGATTAATGCAAAATATTTTTCCTTTAGTGGCAACGATGTGCGTATCCCCTTTTGGGCAGGTTTGCATAGTGTAGGGGTTGCCATGTTATTGCAAGGAGGCACACACCTAGGACATTCACCAGTCAGATACAAATTATTTTTGATGAGCCACAAAAGGTGATCTTGATTACTAATATGATCAAGTAAGTATATTAGGTTCCATTGTTTCTACATTTTATCATTGAAATTTCTTCTTGACATTGCATTATTTAATCACCAATTAGTTGCAAAATGCTTTCAAAAAGTCATATATTGATATTGATTATTGATCCCACAAACTAAATTCTAAACCTTGATCATCAAGTGAGTCTATCAACTTCCATTGTCGTTGCACTTGTCATTGGATTTTTTTTATGAGATTGCATTATTCAAAAGTTGGAAACATTCACCAATGAATTGCAAGATACTTTGAGTGAGCCACAATTGTTGATCTTGATTGTTGATCTCATGGACTAATGATCAAGTGAGTAGATGAGGTTCCATTGTTTATGCACTTTGCCATTGGATTATTCAAGAGCTACAAACATTTGCCAATCAATTGCAAAATACTTTCAATGATCGACAATTGTTGATCTTGATTGTTGATTTCGTAGATTGAATCTTGATTGTTAGGTGCATACATTAGGTTCCATTGGTTTCACACTTGTCATTGTATGTTCTTCTTGAGCCTATCTTCACACATGTTATATGCACTATTTAGTAGCCAAAAAAGCTATTGTGTTCAAGGTTTTGTTGTCACATGTCTTACCTTACCCGATATCTAGTAGCCCCATGTACTTTAAGTGTGGGAAAAAATGTAGCCACTTGACCCTAAAACACGTAAAAAAAATGTTGCCATCATGTTATAAAAAAAAGATCACTTCATTGAGCCAGGTGTAGAGCTAAGTAATTTTTGCATATCTGATTGAAATCCCTAGCCTAAAAACAAATACACAACCTTGGCATACCACCAAAAGCACATGGTAGCCATCCACATTACTTTGATCATTTGGAAAAAAAAACCTTGCTAACAACTAAAAATTTACTCGCTCTCTCCATACATTTCTATCAAGGGACTCACAAGCAGTGGATTTCTTTTTCTTTTTCTCCTTCAAATTTTTATGTAACCCAAGTCAGCATCATCCCTAACAAGATGGAGCCAAAAGTAGCTATCATCCATAACAAGATGTGGAGGAAAATGGTCTCATCTGTAACAATTTAGGGGCTTTTTGCTATTTCTGACAGCCTAATGAAGAAAATGTTCTGATCTCCCCCAAAAAAATCTCAAAGCAACAAAAAAGCAGCAAAATCAGTGATGTTTAAGGACTTTTAATTCTTAAATTGACAACAGTGGAAAAGTTCACTGATGATTGATCATACTTAAAGGGTTCTGGAAAACTTGACTTGATTAAACTTCAAGCAGGCTACTCAATACTTGTAGAGTTTACTGCCAACGAAATACTTTGCCTTTAAGGTGGTTGGAGAGCACAGTTTTGGTGACATGAAGCAATTGGTCCAAGCTCGAAAGAGCAGTAACTTGATCAGGTATGATAATTGACTCTGGATGTTTCTAACCTAACTCTAAGAATTTCATGCAAGACATGAATCTCAAGCATGTGTTATGATATTTTGTGACCACTACTGTAGGACTGATGACATTTTGTATGTGCATAACAAGTCAGTGCACATGATGCACTCCCTGCTAGAATGTTCCTGACATTTACTTAATACCAGAATAGCAAGTGCCTGAAATCATTAGTGATTGTTTCATTCACAAATTTGTAATTGAATTCTGTCTGAGCTGCAGCAATCAATTTGATATTCTTATGAGCAAAATCTAAACTCCATTTAGAAGTTCCCAACTAGAAAGAAAGTAATGTGGTGTCAATGGCCAGTCAGATATGAATGCTAAAATAAATCAATAATGTACTTTTGTGCAGGGTTGTAACTTGTAAGGTTTGGACACATAAAGGTTGGTAGAAAACTCCTGGACTGAATACAAAGTGGAGAAACAGTTTAGAACCCTACAACTGAAGCCTGTGACACTAACTCTCATACCAGACTGCTGCTTTGCCAAGTTCTCTACCAAAACCATTGCATCAAAAAATTCTCTTTTGGATTTAATTTGACTTTGTTCTTAGATAAAAGGTTAAGAACAGTGCATTTCAAGAAAAAAGATGAGCCTCAACAGCAAGTAGCTCCCTATAGCTATGAGACACAAGGCTGAACTTGTCACAGATCATTTTCTGTGTTCAAAGAAGAAGGCCATTAAGTAGCCCATCATGACCTAGGTGTTTACGAACTTCTTTGGCAAGCTTAATGATGTACTCATCAACACAACCTGCAGCATCCAGCCAAAGCACAGAAGTTAGTTAACAGTTCCAAGATGAAGAAAGATCAGCACAGAGTATGTTCAGAAATTTACTCACAGCTTCAAGGAAAGGAGTAAACCACTATAATGTTGACACAGCCACACAAAATCATCAAAATAGTTGCTTTCGACCAAAGGACATCAATACATAAGGCTCATGGGTCATCATAAATAGCATTGAAATAGCTGGCATCTACAGAGAGTAACATACCAATCTCATATAGAGCTTCTTCAAGCCGAAACAGGTACTCATAGTTTGGACCTGCTGGACCTGCAGCCTTTGCAATTTGACTGCCACATCCACACAACAAGGTCAATGGCATGTCGTCAACCACCCTCTGAAGCTGCAATGCTCTCTCCCTATGGATGCTAACACATTGACATATTGCATCCATAAGGAGCATCCATATCAGTTGATCTTATAAGAACTTTGGATTCTTACACCCATTGACTTGGATTCTTCAACAGGAAGAAGAGCTCACCTTGCAATGTCTTCAAGAGGAGCAGGGCCTAAGTAATATTGGTTCTTTGACTTGTTTGGGCTCCCTATGTACACAAGAACAGAGATTGCTCGTGTGCAGGGTGAGTCCTCTGTGTAGAAATCAATAAATGCTCTTTCATCATATTCAAATTCCCTCATTTCCAGATACTGCAAGTTGAAAACATCACAATAAATCAGGAGATGCCCTTGGAGACAGTGCACAACTTTGAGCTTCAACTAGTCACAAACAGAAAAAGGAGCTTGCTTGACCTCTAGACCCTCCAACATGTGCCTCAGAAGTGGAGAATTGACTTTGCTCAATGACTGCTTTTCAAGGTGGTCCATAAGACTTACAGATAAGACAAGCTGCTCTTCATCCTTTCCAGATACACAATATGCAGCACCCCACTGTTCACAATTGATTTGAAGGGTGAGTAAAACCACTAAATGAAGATAGAGCGATTATGGGCTCTCACTTCTGCAACTAACATAAGACAGATAAGATAAGCCAGTCCTCATCTTTTCAAGATACATGAAATGCAGCACCCCACTGTTCACAATTAATTTGTAGGGAGAGTAAAACCACAAAATATGGAGCCATTATGGGCTCTAAATGCAGCAACAAAACACTTCAATGGCCACTCAAAAGAGTTTTCAACTACCAATATGTGCTTCACAGATTGTCAAGCTCATTTGTGTAAAGAACCTTCTATCGTAGTTGATACTTTACTCCAATTGTTTCTCAGTTCAACTGAAGACCATGTAACTTATTTGGGCTACAATCTCACAAAGTGAATTCTGACAAGAGAGAAAAACAGAACTCACGGTTACTTCTCCCTCTTGTCGTTCAAGGGTGACTGTCCGGCCTGGGCTTTCTCTTGTGCCCCGATGATCTGTGCTAGCTGCAGCAGATGAGAAAGTGTCAGCAGGCAAAAGATTGGTTTGGAAGAGAGCTTTATGCTTAGAAGATTTTCTGTATTACCTCGTCTTCACTCACAAGGGCATGCCTAGGAGAAAAGCTTCAAACAATCAGACAGGTCAAAACGAATTTGCAAACCCCAGTTCTTTAAATGTGTGTATTGTACACAGCACAGGACATTGCTCAGCTCTCCCCTAGACACACTAGAATGAACCTCAATATCCATGTCGTACATGAACCTACCACTCTTCTTCTAATGCTTCAATATCAGGGGCCTTTACCAACAGACACAGGTACACCAGCAAAACATTACACCTTCCATACATCCACGATAGGACAAGGATACAAATGCACCTTGATGAAAGACTCGTCGATAACCCTTGATGAATCCCACAACTCGCTCATCATAATCAAAGCCTGCCTTCCATACTAGTGACCCATAACCAAACACCCAGAGCACCATCTCCTCTCTACACACAAGTCCAAAATCAGAGCATCAACACCTGGTTTCTATTGATGATGAAAGATCGTTTTCATTGATCATACTCAGGAACTCACATTCTGTATGCGAAATGCAACGACACGCCAACGTGCTTTCAAAAGCATAGAAGGACGTGTAATATGCAAAGGAAGAGAATACCTTACTCCAAATGACTAGACCGTGGAGTTCAAATTTCCCCGCTCTTCAAAGATCTACAACTCTTATACCCGAATCTGTCTAGCCCTTCCAAGTCGGAAAAAAGGCGCCTGAGCGCAACACAGCTTCCTTCCACAGAAACCCGAGAGAAAGATCTAGGATGAACCTTTTCCAATGTGACAAAAAGAAAAGCTGGCCACACAACCCTTCTCCTTCCTCTTATAAAGCGGTCCTTGACACCACCACCACAGCTTGGGTGCAGAAGGGCTAATAAAAAAGTGCAGGAATCAAACCCCAACTCCAACAACAACGTCTTCCAACAACAGAAGACTAACAACAGCTCCGGTGGTTAAAGTTCCCACAACCAAGACGCCATTTTAAGCAAAGGCTAAAGCTAAATGAGAAGCTCAGACAAGTGAAACGTCCACAACAACAAACCACAGCTCCATCGACGATTCACCAAAGGTAATCAGGGTTCACAGAGCAGGGCTAACTTTCTCTTCAGCTTTATTGCAATGACAGGCAAAGGAACAGAGGATTAGACAATTCCAAGAGAAAGACGGAGCTAGAACAACCTCACCAAGCTCCTCAGCGCCCCCAAATCCCCACCCGCACGCCCCACTCTAACCACCCCCACCTTTCTATTCTCTCCGGAAAAGTCGACTCACTGATCTCTTTGCGACTTGTCTGAAGACCATAACAACTCTTTAAAGCGGAAGAAGCAGAGCACCTTCACTTACTACAACCCAATTTTAGTTTTTACAACTTTGCGGATTCAAGTTGCGGTAGGCTAAACACAACCCTATAAACCAACTTCATTTCATATTCACAGTTCCATTTGAGAAATTTTTAACCACGCCTTTTCCCTGTCAACTCAGAAAATAACCCCCTTGTCCAGTCTAAGGGCCACTTTAGACAAGGGTCCAAGGACCAAAAGCCCAGGGACCAATGCACTCCTTCTAACAACCACCTTGTGAGGGTCCATAAAACCAGGCATGTTAGTTAACTCTATAATTGGTCAAAAATGGGGAGCTGCAACAATATCCTCAATTCATAGCATTACACAGCAAAGGGGCAGAGTCTTGAACATTCCAGTAAAATATTTCCAGTCTATGAGGAGGCCATGTGGAGGGCAACTTACCCTCAGCAAAGTTTCTGCAATAGAAGAGACAGTATGTACAATTTTCCATACAGGAACGAAATTGGGCTTGGAAGGTACCTCTAAAAACCTTCTGTACAAGGTGCTTCCTCTTCTATGAAATTCAATCACAGGTGATCTGTTTTAATTATCATATGCTACCAGATCTTTACACTGGATAGGACCTGAAAGGGAGTCGTTCTCAGAATTTGGGTCTCACTCGAAGCTCTTGCCTAGCACCAAGTCCTCTTTCCCAAAATGGCCCCATTCTTGGCCCTTACCCTACATTTAAAGCACTCAAAGATATATTCGGAGGGTGCCTTCCATCAATGAATATCCCTCCTAGAAAAGAGTAGAGATCCTATGCCTATGAGTAGGCATACATAAATTCCCACTCCTAGGCCTCATGATTTTTGCCTGTTTGAGTTCATGATAGCATTTGCCTCATGCTTTATGATGGGTATTGTCCACAGATGGTGCCATTCTGAAAATGGGGGCTGGACTCCACAACTTCCTCCTTCATTCTAGGCCCTTCATTTCCACCCTGCTGGGGCTTTACCCTACATCTATAATTCACAGCCCAAGTGATGATTATGTATCCACTTTTTCATATGTTTATGTATTCTTTCCAGAGATTCCTGTGATAAATACAATATATAGTCCATCTATTTGTCTACAATTGAGGGGTGGGGTAGTCTAGTGGTGGTGAGAATTTTGCAATGATGTCTCTGTGAACTATCATGACCCACTCTACGGCTGGCATACCTAACTCTGAAGCTCCTTTTGATTTGATTACTGAGCCACAAGCAGAATACATGCTTCGTGAACGGTGGTGAATTCCCTCCATGCAATGAGTTGAGAAGCCTATGGTACAAAAAGATTCAGCCCTATAACAGACCGACAGATCTGGGCCAAGCATGGGTTCTGAGGGCAGGGGCTTTTGTACTAGAGAGCGGGCAGGCTACCGATCAGTGCTGATTGATTCTGGCTGCAAAAAAGGACTGACCCGCGGGCGTTCTCAAAGGCCAAAGGGCAGGCCAGCTTGCATATCTGCTCAGCTCACCCAGTCTGCTCTGCTTCATGAAGGACTAAACACGTTGGTCGTGGAGGGCAATAAACAAGCCATTAGAGGGATAAAATTGATGGCTAAGTGGTGGAGGAAAAAGAGCAACCTTGTGCATCAGCCCTGTTGTTTAGCTTCGGCATCAGTCACGGGCTGTCAAGCTTTGGGGCCAGGCCTAGCTAACTTGTGTGCATGTGCGGGGCTCCCTTAGAGGGTCTATTAAGAAATCCCTGACTTTAATGTACTATGGAATGTGCTGGAGTATAGGCCATTGTGTCTGGTAAGGTGCCTGTGAGGAATTTGGGCAAACCTGGTAAGGTGAGCAAAAATTTCCAAATTGGCAGCAAAGCAGGACAATGGCCTGTACCTGGCATGTTCCATAATGTAATGATTTCTATGATATTCACAATGGGAATGTGGATTTAGGAAATGAGCATGTGGATTTTGCACAATGGGTACCTGGATTTCTTTGTTAGGTCAGGTACACCTTGAGAGGAAATGTCCATTGCCCCTTGTAAGGGGACTAAAAAGAGATAGAAAAAGCCACATGAAAACTATTACCTACTATAGAGCAGGGCTGGTCCACCCAGTAAAGTGATAAGCCCGGTCAAGGAGACCGTGTTCAATCAGGTGGTGGAGGGTTCTGGCAGGGCCTGTTCCAGAGTGTAGCTGTTTACTCCCCCCCCCCGTTGATTCACACCACAAGCACGTGTTCCCTCAGAACATAACAACCTCTTAGTGTATTTATAGGGCAGACTACATTTAGTAATCAGAATTACAAAAAAAGCCCTAGGGCAGAGGGTGTGAGATTGTAAATCCTAAGGTGCAAGATGTAAGCCAATAAGATCTTTGGAAGGGAATTTTTGTTAAAAAAAACCATTGAATACCTTGGTTGTTATGCAGGGTAAGGCCCTGCTCTCAGGGATTTACTGCATGGATGTTATTAGGCTCCACCCTTGGTGCTCACACAGTAATTCCCTGATAGCAGGGGTCCTTACCCTATTCAGAATTTACTTTGTTGGACTATCGCATTCGATTTTTATCTTATTAGAACTGATTTCACATTAGGTGAACTGGTTTTTTCGGTGAAAGTGTTTAGACTGTTTAGATTGGAACCGATTTTTTTTGGTGTTAAGAGTGTGGACACAGTAGGTAGATGTACAACATCTTAAACTATTGGCAGGGCCAGCATGTTTGTGATGCCTCATTTACATCGCAAGTGGAACCAGCAAGTGACCACTTGTCCCACCCAGGAACAGAATACAGACCTAAAAAGGCAGTTGAATATTTTAGGTACCCCAGGCTCTTAGGACGGTGTATTAGCTTAGGCCAAAAATGGTGACAAACAGTTTCAGGATAGAATTTTCAGGCCATCCACCAATGAGGTGGCTCAATGTGCACCCCCAGCAGGGCCCATGGATTTTCCTTTTGCTTGGGGAGGTGTACTTGAAAACAAGAGGGAAAATTAGGGATTTTTTTTTTTCAAGGGCAAACAAGTGGCCATTATGCAGTGTAAGCCTGGGTGAGGAGCCTAATGGGAAAATAACATGGAAAAGCAGTTCTGTATGGGGAAGGTAGGTTTGTGGTCAAAATAAGTATGTAACAGGAACTCATTTTGCAAGTCGTTCTAGGTTCACCGACCAACACGAGCCTACAAGAAGAAGAAGCTGAGAAAGTTATAGAACATACGAGGGTCAAACATCGGACGAGTCCACAACCAGATTTTTAGCCAAGGAACTCAAATTTCACCTCAAAAGGTTAAATTTGAGGCGTGAATTGCAAAGACAACAATCTCCTACCCATTCTTCTTTCTATGGTTTTATAACATGATTTTTCTACCATTTAGTAGGACCTACTCTTACAATTACTAACCCATTCTTTTCTTCCTTATTCTGTTATAAATTTAATATATTACCATGTTTAAAAATAATAATATGTTCAATTGATTTTTTTTGTAATTGTGTAGATTTAGACATCTCGTGTGGATTATTAATTATGCAATAAAGTTGTTGGGGGGGGCAAGATCAGCTTACTTAATGATAATAGGGGATCAAATGTGTAAGTGAAGCCAACAATTTTACAAAGAAAAATAACTGGGACCCAAACTAGTTTTCCACCAAAATTGGTGGTAAAACTAGTTTGGTTATGTGTTTGATGTTTGCAAGAGGTAGCTAATGCACACGTGTGAAACAGCCAGTGAATTTTTTTCCCCTAGAGTGTGAGAAAACATGAGAATTTGTGTGTCGATTTGTGTGTGTAAAGACAACTTTGAAGTGTGATAGACCAAAAAGTTTTGAGCAACAGGTTGTGATTGCAATCAGGTTACAACTATGAAGGTTTGGTTATGGAGCTTCAAAAAGTGCAATGAGGGAAAGGTTGTGTAGCTTCACCAAAGTCATTACAAGTGGAGAGGTGGAGCTACACTAAAGAATGTAAGGCTTTCTTGGCGGTGAGGGTTTAGGGTTAGCCTCTTAGCTCCAACATTATGGTGTTAGTAAAAACTTATGCAAAAAGCTATGAAATCTTCTATGATTGTTATGATAGACAATTCAACCTTTGGGGGCATTTCTTCTTGGTTGTGTGGTCTAACTTTGGTTTCCTACAGACACCATGTGAGTTTCCACCTTGTTAGCACACTCCCTCAATCCATCAATTTCTAACAAAACCCGTAGCCAACTACTAGAATTGGTACCTTGCCAAAATTCTGCACATACAATTCATGGCCATTGGCAATTTGGTGTCTAGTCTCATGGATGCCATAGTTATAAACCATATCTTTCCACCCCTACCTTTGAACCCCTTTATTTTTCAATGTTTCCATAGAGTGAACAAAACATGGTAAAGGGTTGTAGGCCAAAGGATGGTGTGGAATGCATTTGAAATTGTCTAAATTAATCATGATTTCTACCTTCAAACCATCACCAAAAAAAAAGACTTTCCTATGCAATCTCTTCAAAAGAATTTGGAAATTGAACTTAAATGTTCAATGGAATGCTTGAATGCAAATGATACCTTGTTAAATGAATGTGATTTGGACACATAATCATATTCTACCTCTTGCTAGGGTTGGAATTCCCTACATAAATGTGACTAGAACAACATATGATACCTTGCAATGTAATGTACATAAAGGGAATTTCATTTTTGTGTTCAATTGTTTGGATAATTGTGTAAACATGTGGTACTACATACCTTTTAATTAGGATTTACTTATATGGACAATCCTTCTTGCATTACATTTGAACCTTCTTGCAATTGATTTTGGAAGTTCATATGCATTTTGGCCTTTCCTACAATTTATTTGGGTTTGACCTTGGTGGTGTTCATTTGAGTTTTGATGAAATAGACCCATCACAAGGCATTAACAAATGGTCCTCATGTGATATTGCTTGTGATTATTTATTAGGGTATGGTCATGGTGGTCTTCATGTGAATTCTAATGAAATAATCCCCTAAATTGGCACTATAAGTGGTCCTTTTGGTCATTTTGGTTATGATTATCACTTGGGAGTTGGTCGTTGTGGTCTTCATATGAACTCTAGTGAAATAGTCCCCTACATAGGTTGTGCAAGTGGTTTTCTTGGTCATCTTGTTGTGATTATGGATTAAGAATTGGTCATGGTGGTCGTTTGGTGAATTTTGGTGAAATATACCCTTGCATTGGGGCATTGCAAATGGTCATCATGATGATTTTAGTGTTGATTATCAATTAGGAGCTAGTCATAATGGTCTTTTAGTAAATTATGGTGAAACAAACCCTTACATTGGATTTTTTTCATTTTTTCCAAACATTGGTGTCTTATGGGTTCCTTTGTGCTCTTATGACTATGTTGGAACAAAAACAATAGCAATTGGGGAAAAAAAATCTTCCAAAGATTGCTCTCTTGTGGCTTCCTATGTGTTTTTATGACTATGTTGGAACAAAATAGTAGTAATTGGAATGTGTTCATTTTTTTCCAAGGATTGCTCTCATGTTGCTTCCTATGTGCTCTTATGAATATGTTGGAGCAAAAAAAATAGCAATTGGAGATTTTTTTTTCTTCCAAAGATTAGGGCTTCCTATGTGCTCTTATGCATATGTTGAAACAAAAATAGTAGCAATTGGAAAATTTTCAATTTTTTCCCAAGGATTTCTTTCTTGTGGTTTCCTATGTGCTCTTATGAATACATTGGAACAAAAACAATAGAAATTGGAAAATTTGATGGAAAATATTCATATGTCAAAATTGTTCTAGTTTATGTTATAATCTTTTCATTCTTTCCCCAAAAACTTGGCATAATTAAAAACAATAGATGAACGTGCCAACCATAATGTTCTCAAAAGGCAATAGAATGACATTGATAGTACTTATACCCCACCCAAAGTATTGAGGCTATTTATTCTTCTTACATTATATGCCTTGTTACATGAGTCATCATCTACTCCACCATCATCATCTAACTTAAGCCCTAATTTTACATTTACATCAAGTGGCAAGGCAAAGATGAAGGTGGAAGTATTATAGTCATAGTCCACTAGCTTTGCCCCATGGCACACAAGATAGTTGTCAACAATAAAGATCAAAGAGTTCTAATCAAAGCAAAGATGGAAGTTAGCATAAAAAAGAACAAACATGTTAAGTTTAATAAATTCAAAATATTTAGAATTTGAGGAGTTTTAACATATGCAAAAATTTAAACAAAGATTATTAAAGTGTTAAACTTGTAACTTGAAGTCCCCATCCCAATCATAGTCAATTTGATCTTCAATTTGGTCACCAATGACTTCATATGTGAATTCTAGGTGATTTCTATGCAAGAAATTAGTAAGAATAATTACAACTTAAAACAAATGAATATATTTTTGCTTATGGAATCAAAACATTCCATTCATTTTTTCCATTTTCATTTCAACCCCCCAATTCCTCATCCACCTTCACTTTACACCCTACATACATATTGTTGTATGTTTGCACTACACCTAGGTCATGCTCAGGGGCAAGTTCATGCTTCCCAAGCTATCACATAACAAACATCTTTTCACCCGTATAGCTTGGGTCCCCCAATAAAAATTCAAAATACTCATAAATATGTACAAAAAATTAATGCGAGTTTTTGTACATGTTTGATTTGAACAAGATGCTTACATCATGAAAGGAGCCAAAATATCCATTATCCAAGTAAATGAACAATCCGCAATGGTCCAAGACCACTGTGTTATTCGTAAAATGCATTTTCTTCTACTCGTTGAACCATAACCTATGGGCGGCATTGTTATAAGGTTTGTGGATATCAATGATAGTCCCATTGATAAATTTGATATAACTTTAGAATTTGGGGATGTGCATACCAAGGGTTGCTTGTTCCTTAATAAGAGGCCATCAAATCTCATCACCTATGGTCTCATCATTGCATAATATAATGAAAATTGCATCATCACATATTGCAATCTTGTTCCAATCCCACGAGAATGTGTCATACATGACTACGTTGTCATGTTTCATGTACAAGATGAATTGTAACATTTGCTACTTTAGGTTCAACTAGTTAATCACCTTGTCACAATGCAAGCCTCAATAGTGGATCTTGCATGGGCTTGAATGCTGAGTACCACTAGTGTTGTTAATTCATCAAAGTTTAACAAATTAAAATTGTTAAAATTTTGAAAAAACTTGTAATTGCTCACATTTTGACAAACATGTCCCAAACATTCACATTTCAATCAACTAATTATCCAACATTTGATTCCATTTCATTTGGATTAAACAATTCCAATATGTTAACATTCGCAATTACAAACACAAACACAATTTGATGATGCATGTGAATCTTTTAAAACATTTCTTCATCATTATTTTATGAAGAGTTGTTGAAATCACCCATGTTAGAAAAGGCATCACTACCCAGAAAAATTCACGAAGCACAAAAAAAAACCCTAAAATAGAACCCCATGATTGGGGAAAAAAACTTTGGATTAATCAAAGGGGGTGAAAGTATCCTTGGGTGGTACATTGACACATTCCTTTCTTTCAACAAAAGTATTCAACTTGAATCCAAAATGGGAAGGATAGGGAATTGATGAAGCAAGGAGTTGAATAACTACCAATGTGGATAAAAATTTCAATCACATTTGGATGTTACTTGTGCACTTGTTAATGCATTACATTTCCAATATTATGGGTTACACTCATGCACTAAGCCCTAGATCCACATGCATGCAAATATTAGGATCTCCACTTGTTAACCATGCACCACCAATGAATTGAAAACACAACAATAATTTTTAATTCTACATAATGATAGGGTTTGCATCCATAGATCCTTTTGGATTAAAAGCAACACTAAAGGAACTAAGTCAAATAAACATATTGCAAATACTCATGCCTTGGGGTGGAGTTGCCAGATAGATTATGGATTCAACTACCATTACCATTTCTATTTAAATACATCCATAACAATATTATAATTCAAATTTGTCCACACCATAACTCATAGAGAACACATCACTAGTAGAAAAACCCTATTTTTCTACTAGTGCATCAATGTGCACATTAAAGTGAATAGTAGACCCCATCATGTGACCCTTCAATTCATGAACTCCTACACATTGACTTCATGTATTAATGACATAACACACCAATTAATCCAAACCCTTGAAAACACATGTGGTTAATGGCTTCAGGGCAAATCCTACTTTGTGTAACAATTATGTATATTGAACACTATCAATGTGCCATGCATTCAACATGTCAGTTGAGCAACTAGTGCAGGATTTGGTTGTATACCTCCACACCTTGCACCTACAACACACTCTGATGAACAAGTCCAAGCACTGACTATAGTAAACTTTTGTCCATGAATTCTTGCAAGCTAGACAAACCAAGACCTTTTGTTCATGAGAAATATAAAAAACTTGCAATGAAGAAAGATCTCAAGAGTGAAGCTTATGGAAAAAATGTTATAAATTTTTTTTATATAAATTGAACTACAAATTACCAAGGTGCTACATCAAATAGGGATTTTTTCAACAATCTTATGATGGTCAAATGAAAGGAGGGAAAATACCTATGGTAGCCACTTTCAAGACTTGCTTTGATGATCATGCTTGATATGATTAGAATTGCTACCGGGTCCAATAATGGCAACCCCAAAACTACCTCACATGCATTGCATGGAAATACACATAGTATTGTTACATCCATGGAACACAAATTCTAAAACAAATAGATCAATGCAAAAAAAGACTAAGATTGGAAAGATGCAATAGGGTCAATATTAATATAGTCAGGGAAAAGAAAAGGACAATAATGTCTACTATAGGCTTGAAGGAATTGAAGATCTAAAAGAAGCAACATTACCAACCTATAAATGGTTCAATTGTGACTACATGCAAAAAAATTTAAGAACATTTTGTACTTTATGTTTGCTTGCATAGACAATACATAAGTTTTTATAAAAAAAATACTCTAATCAAGCAACATGTTAATTAATGGAAAAACATGAAAAATCCATGCCTTACCAACACAAATGAGTGCCCCTTTTTCTTTCAAGAATAAGATGAAACAATAAAAGATATAACATCATTTTGGTAATGTCAAGCATTTGCCTGGAGCAAAACACTCCCTTATTTCTCTCCTACTATCTTGGTGACCCAAAATAACATGCCACAACACAAGGAAACACATAGTTTGTTTGATTAAAAACTTATGTCAGTTGCACATTGTTAAGAAGTGTTCAACTCAATTGCAAGCTCACATATGGAAAAATTACAAAGCCAAATGAACCACATATTGCAAACACTACATCACAATACCAAGTCTCTCCAATTTGCAACAAATTTCACCTTGCCGTGGTTAGCATGGCCCAGGATAATGACAACTAGTGGGCAAGCAATGAGATGATCTAGCCCTCATCATCAAGAAATTCCATTGTCTTCTCAGTCATATTTTCAACCTTGAGACTACCGGCCTCCACAACTTTTCAAACTCATGGCAACTAAATTTGAAAGTTTCTTAATCCAATGTCTGGTTCACTATGGTGGCAACCCCTTTCTTGAAAAAAATCTTGATAATCTCATTGTCATTGATAGCGAACTTTTGAGCCAACTCTTGGCATGAAAGTTTGTCCTTGCCAATTCAAGTATGTAAACACATATGGGTGTTGTTGTTTTAGCTGATTTTGCACACACGGCTCTACAACTAGCCTTATTCATCGTCTTGCCACCCTTGTGAACTAATGGTGTTATTGGAATGTCAATGTTCAAATCTACAAAGACAACATCTAGAAATTTTTTGTTACAGGCAATCACTTTTCTTTTCACACTGTTAGAGGGATTGTTGGCCTTGTTGTGCCAATATTTTTTACCCTTTTAAAATAGAGACCAAGGGAAAAACATTTCAAAATCATTACCATGGAGAAGAAGAAAATCCAAATAGTTTTCATCAAAAGCTTTTAAGCACCAACCTTAAATGGGGGAGCTTTTGTAAAAGCTTTGGTAGGCACAACCATGGGAATTACAATTAATGTGGCATGATTTACATTTGTTCAAGCCGATGATGAAATCCTTGGCCCCGTTCCAACATCTCTCAACACAGGTCCCTGTACTCATTATTTCATTGCCATTTGCAGGTGAAATTTTTGGTCTGATTGTCGTAACAACTTCAACACTAGGCACTCATGGCTTCAAAATAAGTTTTGCTTGAATTGTCAGGGAAGGAGGGGTTGTAAAGGCATTGGTTGGTTGGTAGTAGGTGTTCCATTAACACCTATGGAATAAGAAGAAGTGTTTGCTTCTACTTGATTTTTCTTTAACACACAAGTTCTTTTCTTCTGCCAACAATGTTTGTTCACTCAACTTTGCTTTTTAACTTATCTCTAACTCTCCATGCACCTAGTTGTGTTGCTCGTGGCCCAGGTCTCTCTACACCATTCCCCACTTGTTTACTACTATGGTTTTCTTCAATTCTATTCCATGTTCCAAGCTTTTCAACTTTCTACAAAGTTTACCTTAATGAATCTATGGCATTGTAATTTGCTACAACATCAACAACATTACTTTTTCCCAAAGCAACTTTGGGAAGAGGAAGAAGAATATTATTGTCAAGTTTCAATTCAGAATTGGTTGGAACTTCATTGCATGATCCATTTGCACTACCCGTGGTAGCTATTGTTTTTTATTATTGTTGCATAGAAGAAGAAGAAGAAGGAGAACCCTTTAGATGAAGGTTCAAGACAAGTTTAGGAGCACGTTTCAACAGGGGAATGTCAATGTCGACATCCTGAGACTTCACAGTCGGTGGTTACATTGTGAAAACAAGCTTTGAAGCTAAAGACAGCAAAGGACTTCCAACATCCTCATCATCTCCTAATCCACCTCCTTCTACTAGTCTTGTAGAAATTAAGGCTTTCATCAAAGTGTTTATACACTTGGTAGCATGTTGACGTCCTTTGGACCATTTGAAGGAAGAAGAAGAAGACCTTCCCCTTTCCCAAGTAAACTATGTTGAACCAAAACTCTAAAAGAAAACCTTAGATTGGAAGAAGAAGTAGCAAACAATCGAACAACAGATGAAGAGAGAGAACAACATTTACAAATTCCACAAATAACATTTTTCATGCATCCAATTTTGCACTCTTGTTTATCACTATTGCATTGCATCACACCCTTACCAAATCCTTCTTTCTTTACAAACATAAGTCTATGCATACATACATAAATGTGGTTTATAGACATCACCGTTGCAACATATAATGTAGCCATCACCATTTTGTTCTCACTTCTTCCAAACTTCATCTACAATCAAAATCACAATAGGAGTATCTAAATCAAAATCCATAAAAGCTTAAGTCTTGATTTCATTTCCTATTCACCAATGCAAGGAAGATAAAATGCACAAAGCCCAAAAATAGGGAAGACAGAATGTGCAATAGCTAAAGACATTTTGAGGATAAAAATCAAACAATTTGTCTTTTCATAGTTAACAATCAAAGATGTGTCCTTTTGTATCTAAAAAAATTAGGGCACACAAATATACATGGCTTGAAGCCATAGATTCTAGATAAATCTAAAGAAAAAGCCCTTTAAAAATCTCAAAAAGAAACCTTGCAAAGACCCTAAAGCAAGCCTTAATTGTTTTTTAAACCCTAAAAGAACCACCCAAAAAACCTCAATTTTTTTCAAAATGACAACTTTAAAAAAACTCTAAAACAAACCCTAAAAGAAGCTCTTAAGAAATCCTAAATTAATTTTTTAAAAAGCAAGAACAAAATGAGAAACCCTAATAACAATAAAAGTAAGAATAAATGAGAAATCCACTTGGAAAGAAAATTTTAAAACCTAAAAACCCTATGCATGTTAAAGCCCTTGGGCAGGGGCCATTATTGGATTTGAGGTGTTCGAAATGAAAAGCAAAGCTTTATCCTTTGCCCTAGGGATTTAAATCTTTGCTTTTCATTTTGGTGGTGGGGAATAATTGAACCAACTTCATCTATGCGCACAAGAGCATGAGTTTTTTCCCTTTCATGTGTGGATTGTTTGTAAGAGCCACTCTGGTATTGCACACTGGATATGAAACCAAAGGTTATCACAAGTTGGTTACACTTTGAGTCTTTGACACCCACCTCATTTGTGGACCAAATTTTGAAACCCAAAAACAGGAGAATTTGTCCCACTAAGAAAAGTTATACAAACTTCTAACGAGTTTGCTTTACCTGCAAAGCACTCAGACAGGATTCCTACTGTTAAACTGATGTTGTTTATAGAACGGACTTTCCCTCTGAAAGTTAGGGAGGGAACTCCATTTTTCAATGGGATTTTCCATTTTCGAGCAAGATCTTTTCAAGAAGGTAAACCCATAGCCTGGGGCTTTACCAAAATTCAGGACCAACCTTGGCTACTACTGCCTTGGGGTCCCTTATTTTGACAAAGCCCTGTCATGCGACTTTACCTTACACTGGAAGACCAATTCTTGTGTTTGTAGTGCAATCAGAGGCCAATTTACCCAACATATTTTTCCTTTGCTATTTGTGGGGGCGTTTCAAAAGATGGAATGCCCACTATGGTGGATGTTTCAGAGAAAATGGAATGGTCGCTCTAGTGGATGTTCGTTCCATTTTTTTGAAATGCCACACATTTTTTTAATGCTTTCCAATGATACCCATTGGGTATCACAGGAAAATACAAAAGTATTTACGCTCGATGAAGCCCTCAGCTACTAGCTTTACTGGAACTAGGCCCACATGAAGTGAACCCTAATGTAGACTCTTTTATTCTGATAAAATTGGGAGCCTCGAGCTTTATTTCAAAACAAAAATCGCTACACCAAAACCCCCCCCTAAACTAAAGAAAGAATTACTAACCTCAGACAGGTTTGTCGAAGAGTCATGTATTGAATCTATAATTGTTTTTTTTAAAATTGTTTTCCAGTCACGGGTGCTTCCTGATCCCATTTGTGAGTAGGTAGCTAGGTTTCTATTTTCTACCTATTGAGGAAAAAGAAGTGTAGGAGAAGGTTTCGTAACTGGTACCTTTTGGATTTGAGGTCCTATCCCTGAAAACGTTCCCCTACGTGAAATCCAGCTTGATTTTTCCTTTTGCTTCTTTCCAGCTCTTTCCACCAGCTTTCCACTCCTTTCCGCTTTATGTCCTTATCTTATATATAAATTCACTACGTCCCTGACGGAGCTCGGGTTTCAGGCCGACCGGGCCCGGCGCTAATCGGAGGGCGGAATTTCCTGTTCCCAGTCTGTGGGCAAAGCTATTGGAGGAAATT
>Ga0116231_10001218_pt1 | contig 51764 bp, 33 predicted proteins | sample S1TSphgellanicum_2_FD_89695 | JGI IMG/M metagenome (GOLD analysis project Ga0116231, IMG submission 89695) | Host-associated microbial communities from peat moss isolated from Minnesota, USA - S1T2_Fd - Sphagnum magellanicum MG | ecosystem: Host-associated > Plants > Peat moss > Unclassified...
AAGCCAAAAAACGTACTTTCTGAAGGAGAAGCGGAAAATCCACACAGCAACACCCCCCGAACAGATTGCGGAAAAAATGGAAACCAAAACGGCAATCCTGTCTCCCCCCCCCCCCAAAAAAAAGAAAAACAAAGAGAGAGACAAGAAGAAGAAGAAAGCAGCGTCGCTGATGTCACAGTTGAGCAAAAGCAAATTGAGAAAAGAGTTCCAAAAATTTCACCTCAACAGTCGCTGGAAAAACTCCTTTGCCAAATTCGTTGCAAGCTCGCTAAGGATCTGTCTCCCGAAAGAACAAAAGCAGGAACGGCAACAAACGCAGATCCCTGAACTCCTTCAAGATCACGCCTGAACGACAATCACAGAAACCAAATTCCCGATTCTGTATTCCCAAACACAAGAAGAAGAAGAAGAATTCTTCAACGGAAATCCGACCAGGCTTGCAATATATTACTCAATTTCATAGAAACAACGAAAGAGAGCATCAGAATCTTCTTCTCCTCCTCCTTTGACGAAAACACAAAAGATTGACAAGTTCACCGCGGGAAGAGAAAAAATTCCTCCTCGCAGTAATAACCACCAAAAAAAATTTCAAAAAAATCTGCGAAGATAGGCCGAAGAAAGCAGCGAGATTCTCTCACGAAATTCACCAACTCCAGTCCCACGCAAATTGTCAATTCGCAGAACCATAATTGCCACAATGCGCACGACACAAAAACACGCGCCAAAGACGGCAAGCACGAAGGAAGCAGCCGTGGTCGCTGGAGAGAACAAGGAGAGAGAGAGGGAGAGAGAGTAAGTTACTAGTAAGAAAAAGGATGTCTTGTAGGTTACTAGTAAGCTACGAGGCTACAGAATCCCTTTTGCTTACTATACCTAGTAACCTACCAACTCCTTTAGCCTACTGGGGAACTGGCTCATAGCCACTTGGCAACACTAGGGTAGGTACTTGGGACCTGCCTATTAATTTCTATACCTACTATTTGCTTGCTACCTAGTAACCTTGCGAGTCCTTAGCCTACTGGGGGAACTGGTTCATAGCCACTTGGTAGGTATTTGGGACCTGCCTATTAATTTTTGTACCTAGTCTTTGCTTGCTATCTAGTAACCTACCTAGTCCTTAGCCTACTGGGGAACTGGTTCAAGCCATTTGGCAACAATAGGTATGTATTTGGGACCGGCCTACTAACCTATTAAGTTTTGTATTACTAGGTATGTAACCTACCTACTTCTTAGCCTACTAGGGGACACGTTCAACTCCACTTGGCAATACTAGGTACTTGTGAGCTGCCTAATATCTTCCCCCCCCTCCGCCCCCTTCCCTTTGGGCCCCAACCCACAAAATATTGGGCATTGTCACATGGGGTTTGATATCAATTATTTTCAACTCCCCCAAATTTAAGCACCCTAAGTTTAGTCCCTCTCCTTGACTTGGGTTTAAATCATGGGCTTTACTTTGCAATATACTATTTACAATAATACTATTGTAGCTGGGTTTCATAGATTCGTGTAATTGTCACTTGGGAGGAGAGAAGAGATTCCGGCCTTTCACCCTCAAGCTCCTTCCTTCTTAAGCTCAACTGCTCTTTCAAATGTGGAACAAACTTGATGGAAAATTCCCTTTGTTATTTGGAAGATTCCTTAAGTGGAATTTTCTTGCTCCAATGAGGTTTGGCATAAATATCCCTTGGGTGGGGGTTGTTTTATTAGTAGGGGGGACCTTGACCATTGATTTCAATGGATCTTCATAGAAAAACCCTATGGCGCGAGATATGGTTGCTATATTGGGGAACGTTTTGTTGTTAGGGCATTACATCTTGGGCCTAGACATCCACCTTGAGTTTTGTGGGCAGGTATAATGCCCTTGTAGCAAGGCCTTCCCTCATAATTTGTGTCATGAGGTAAGTTAGCAAATAAGTAGTGTACAAAGTTGCAAAATTCCTATTGACATGACCAAATTTCCCAAGAGTGAAATATATGACAATGGCCATTGGTCAGATGCCAGGGCTCTCAGTCACCTGGTAACTAGTCTGGGTCTTCCAAATGGCCATTGCCTAATAAGGACATAACATGAAGAAGATCCCACAATAGGTTGGGCTGAATGTTAAGACTTTTGTGAAAAAACTTCAGACTTTTGGTGAATGTTCTTTTCTGATGGCTTGAAGTGCAAGTTTAATATAATACAACATGTTTGACAAAATGTATGTGTGTCATAAATTTAAGCTTACTCTTCACAATCAACAACACCGACGTCACATGACTAATTTGTGAGCTGACAATCTTGAACTACGGCTTTAGTAGCCAAAAGGTTTAAGATCATGAGCATGAAAGTGTTGTGCAAGGTTTAAGATCCAAAAGGTTTAAGATCATGATCATGAAAGTGTTGGGCCAAGGTTTAAGATCCAAAAGGTTTAAGATCATGATCATGAAAGTGTTGTGCCAACCAAAAGGTTTAAGATCATGATCATGAAAGTGTTGTGCCAAGGTTTAAGATCCTGGTCATAATGAAAGTGCTTTGCCATGGTTTAAGATCATGATGATGACGACGATGAAAGTGCTTCGGACATGGACAAGTACCAACTTGATATAGCACATTTTGGGTAACAAGTAACAAACCCTAAAAGAGAGACAAAGAGGCCGCCTTCCAAAAGCTTGTAGCTAGTAGAACCAATTTCCAAGATGACAGATAAAGCCTTGTACCAAGGCATATGGTGGTGGTGCACCTCTAGGACATAATAGTACTACCATTGCAAAATGGGAACGGTCCCACATGTAGGCCTACAACCCACTTCTGAAAGGAGGCAGTAATAATGTGTCCCACACTTATCATTGCAAGATGACATATGTTAGGGGCTTATGATAAGGTTCACCTTGTGCTTTATGGGGAATAAGGCCCAAGTGTGGGGGCATCTTCAACTTATCCCAAGGCTAGTGATATTTTGGGAATGCCCTCACACCTTGGGATATGTTGTGAATGTCCCCACCCTTGGCCTTGACCATGAAACTTTTGTTCAAGAGGATCCACACCCAAAAAAACTCTTCATAAGCACCTTTAAACATCCAAAGCACATCAAATTCATAAGATATCATGTGTAAATCCATCCACTATCATGTATAATCCATCCAACTACAAGCACTACACAGTCATCACTTCCAAAATTGGCTTAGGGTTTACCTAAAGTGGTGGCCACCGTCCCCACACCAACAAGTACAAGCACTACACAAATATGCATTTCCAAAATTGGATTAGGATGTAAAGTGATGGCCACCTACCCCAAATTTGTTGAACAAGTCTTTATTCTTTCGGGGATAGCTTTGTGTTCTAGCTTGGAGTATTAAAGAAAGAAATTAATCATCCTCTTATAAACCCAAGATTGTTATAGTTTGTTGAAATTGGGAATTTGTCGTTATGATTACCAAGGCAATAAATTGCCCTCCATGTTGTCAAATTTGTTAAATTGAAAACTTGTCACAATTGCTAAAGACCTTGAGAATTATAAAATTGAATTTATGAGTGCAATGCTCTTGCCCAAAGGGCAAAGTCTCAAACTGAACAAAATTCAAATTTATGTGATGCTACTCATAAGTGGAATCTTAGTCCAAATGTTTAACAACCCAGTAACAAGTTATAGACAATTTTCAAATTTTCATTTTTTTTTGGAGAATTAGATTGAGTTACCATATTTCATTGACACTAAACAAGTTAGTGTGGATAGAAGGCATCCATACAAGGTTGATGAAAAAAAAATGCAATATTCAAAACTTCGGATGAGAGAAAAATGAATTGTCAAATATGCACACCTAACGGATCTCTACACACAATCAAAGAAATCCAACATTTGTGACAATTTTGGGGCACCTTGATTGTTCTTAACACCTCCCACATTCCCCATGTTCTTCAATCAAAGTGGTTCATTTGACCTTCAACATTTTTCTATCCTAATCCTTAGCCCTCTATCCTCAAAACTTGGAATATAAAACTTATGTAGCATGGGCATATATCAAAAGTTGTTCTATTCCGACCTTCTCACCTTGGTGAGCTTCTCAATTTTTGGAAAGCTGAAAGTATCTTTAAAGCAAGATTGAGAAATCACAAGGGAAATCACAAGGGACCATGTGTCCTTTACCAAATAGGCATGTTAGGTTTTTGTCTAGGAGGTTCTAGGTAAGTGACTTGATAAGGTCATGGCCCAAACTAGGTTGCTACAATGTTTAGGGGTTGAATGTCACATTGTGTTGATGTATGCCTTCTTAGGTTAACCAATTTTATTATTTGAAATTATACAAAATGTAAGTATGTGCCATAAAAGACTAGTGGTGATTTTAATGTTTTTAATCATATCATTAACAATCATTTGATAAAATATTTAGCACTAGTTATAGATAGGATTGTTAAAAATTGTGCAAACTATAGAAAATTGATTTAAAAAAATTTTCAAAAAAAATTTGTGTTGAAATTGAAATTTGATGAAATTTTCTCCCAAATTTTTCTTAAATAATCAAAAATTTGCAAAAATTCATCACCAAAAAAATCACTAATAAAAAAAAATCATAAATTAAATTTATTAGCTTCTCATGATTAACTCCAAATCATGCAAGCCCTTAAACACATGGATGACATACTATTTCATTAACAAAACCCCTTGATTATTTCAATTGCACAAAGAAAATGAAAAAAAAATGATGGAATACAAATTAATGATCCAATTTGTAGATTATGTCCTAAAAAATGCATCAAAGACCAAACAAATTTTATGTTGCACTTTTAAGGGAGATTTTTTATATTGATGCATATGAAAATATTGAAATGCCTAACAAATCCAACCTTTAGTTTGTTGTGTTTGAACATATCTTTAAGGTAATGAGAAGTGTTATCACTATGTTGATCAAATTTGCCACACATCATCTTGTTGTGGGGTTTATGGGAAGGTTGAATGTATTTTGAATGCAATCAATGATCCTCCACCACTTGAATATATGGCGTAGGAATTTCTTATTTTCCACCCATGACCAAACACCATTGTGAATGGGGATGGTAAGAAAGCAATTTTAAGGCATAGTTTTTGTTTGAGAATCATGCCAAATGTTTTGCTATCTATATACAATTGAGCAAGAGTATCAATTTAAATATTATCTTAGCACTTTCCAAGCTTTAATACCATACCTATCGTTTCACTTTGACATAAATTCATTTTCAAAAGGGAATGTAAAACAGAATAAAATTTTAATTAAAAGGATTGTTGAAAGCTTGAAAAATCCAATTGCCAACTTGTTGGGAAACAATGGCTATCCTAGTCACTAGTTGTAATCTTGGAATATTAAAAACAAAGCTCTTGGATCTTTTATTTGAAAAAATAATAATTTCATAAATTCTATCAATTATGAATGGTGAGTACGATATATATCATCATGCAACATTTCCATGGTTATTGTTTTATGTAAATCGAATCCTTGTGTTTCATCTTTCTTATTTTAACATTTCATCATCTCTTTGCCTTTTTATTATAATTATGTATGCACCTTGTACCTCAAATATCATATCCTCATTTATATGTATTTAGGTCTTCATGTTTGGATTTGTTATTTGTGACATAACTAATGAATACAAAAAATGGTCAAATGTTAAACATATGTTAAAAGTGTGCAGGTCCGAATACTTTCAAAATCACTTAATGGAGATGATTAAAACTTGTTATATTGTGATGTTGTTGTTCTTTTATTTACCAAAATTTGACAACCAAATGAAAATTGAAAGTATGATAATTCTTAAATAAACATCTTGAAATATCATGCACAAATGATACAATATAAAGTCAAAGGTAAAGGTCTAGTGACTATTTACTTTAGTATTATAAAATACAAATTGCAATTTTCAAATGTCATATTACCATTCCATCAACTGCATCAACAAATTGGCTTAAAAATACATCAAGGTAGATTCCATATTTTTTCCTATAAAAGAACATAAACATTTACATTGTGATTATTAAATTTTTATATCCAACCATTAATTGACATTAACATTTAACAACAATTTAGAACTAGTCTTGGTGTTCTTGGGAAAACAATTTTGAATAGTTCGAACATATGTAATTTTACATCAAATGTGTGTCCCAAATGCTTTGGGGGCAATGACATAGATGTTCATTTAAGGCACCACAACATTTTGATTTAAAAAAGTAACCATTCTTAACCCAATTTAATTTAATGTCATGGCATTTTGTTGTGGTAAGAAAATTTATTGCCATGTAAATAAATAGTATGAACAAAAAATGAGGAGGTAATTTACTATGTATTGTTATATCAATTGAAAAATTTCCCTTCTCTTTTAATCCATTTTAAGTGCAAATTATGTCTCCATTCATGATGATTTTTATTTTTCGTGTAATTTTTAAAATGTTAATGAAGTAAGTATAATAATTTAATTATCTTGGAATAGAATTATGGACTATAAAAACTTGATTTATGTCAAATTGATAATCTATTATCACATGCTAAGGTGTAGTGATGAAACAATGTTGAATAAACTTTTCCTTTCTATAATTATTATAATGTTCCATTTTTGGAAAATGAATTTATATTTTAGCTTAATTCAACTTAAAAAGTCTTGTTACTATCAAAACAAGGTTTAGGGTTTTAAGAATCAACAAATTATTCAACTTACTTTTTTTTTCCCACAATTGCATTATCCCTTTGTATGCAATTTACAAAAGTGCTTGTCGAATCCAAATACAATGTTAACTTTATTTTAAAATTGTCACCCTTTTGTAAAGTGTGTCAAATGTATAAAAAAATTGTAAATGGAAAAAGGATAGAGAACATTTAACCTATTGAAATGTCCTTAGTCCATAACATATGTGAACCTTCTCCAAAAGCTTTGGAAAAAATCCCTTTGTGTAAAAGATACTTTAGAAGCAAAACTTGAAAAATGGGTGGAATATGGGTTTAGGGTTTAAACTAATATTGCTTGGTTCTTCCTTTTGAAGAGAACCTCCAATCTTAGTTTTGTTGCATTGAATATTATTTTGAAGGTTCTTCAAGTGTGGGTTTGAATTTGGTTCTTCAAATTTCTAAACCTTGTAGTTCCAATTTTGACACATTTTTTCAATTTGAAAAACCTTTATGCCCAATTCCATGTGCACATGACATTCCCCAATGCTAAAGATTATATATATATATAGAGTTTTACTACAAATGAAAACTGGGGTTTTCATTGATACATAGTACCAAAATTAATTAGAACTATTGCTCACTTAAAAAATTCAACCTACCAACTTCTCAAAAAAGTTCAAGATGTCTTCCAATGTTGTTTGAACTTTGTGTACATGTTAAGTACATTTAGTATATATAAAAAATATATACATTTCAAGTGTAAGTTTAAAATTGTGCAAGGTTATTTCATGCCATGTAAAACAAAATAAGTGTAAAATTGCATAAAATAATGTAAACAAATAAATGAACACAACACAAAACATATGCAATATTGTATTTTTTCTTTGATTTTCTCTATTCAAGGACAACAAATGTGAAAGTGGAGCTGATTCAACAAAGAAAGAAGGAAAAAGAAAGGGAAAAGGGGAAAGGAATAAATGATAGGCATGAAGAAAGAAACAAGAGGTAGGTAGGAGAGAAGAAAAGGTTAGCTATGGAAGAATGATATGTTGCAAAACTTGTTTCATTGTGGTCTTAATGGCTCTCTGATGTTCTCCACTTTGTCTAAAGGTTATTTGTGAGTGCAATTTGTGATGTTATCTTACAACTCTTTGCATTTTTGAAAGCTTCAACAATTGACCCATTTTAGGTGAATTTTTTAATCTTTATTCTTTCTTTCTTTTTGGTCATGTTGTATTTTTTGTTTTTGATAATTGTTTTTCAACTGCCTTTGTTTTGGTCTTACAAAACAAGGTTTAGGGTTTAAAACAAGCTCCCCTTTGTTGCCCTTCATCATCTGCAATTTTTGCATTTTTAAATGCTGATGTTGTGGTCATCTTGCAACTTTTAACATTGTTGCAAACTTCAACATGTTTCAAGTGAGCTCTTGCTTGGCATCTTGCTTTCATTGTGAACTTGCCTTGCTTTTAGAAATCACAAGCACCCATGAAAATCATGAGGTGCAATACCCTTTTTTTTTTTTTGCAAACCATAATCCCCAAGGATAGAGGACAATGAAATATCCTCACAAGGATATTGCCTTGACATTTACACTTACATGACAATTTTTTTACACAAGGCATTGTGTAAGTTTATCTCATAAATATATGCACATCCTGCAAGTGTAAGTGAAAATCCCAAACTATACACGTACACAATTTTACACAACGTATAAAACTACTATTTACATACAACATTAGTGTCTACCTATAGAACCTGAAATTATGGTCGAGCATTTTTTTTCATGATGTCAGTTTTGATTCCAAATCTAACAAACAGCTACTTTCAGAGTCCAGATTCAAACAAAATGCTGCCAGCTTGGAGGTCACAAAACTCTGGGTTTAACACTGCAAACCAAGGAACCTGCCGACATTGGTTTCAACACAAGGGAAATGGGATCAGATTGCGACAACAAGAAGTCATGCCACATTGTGTGTGCAACCTCTTTAGGGTGTTCCTGTACTAGTTCTACCTTTGGAAGCTAGCGCAGAGAAATTACAAATCTATGAGGTTTTGAGATCAGCTGCTTGGAACTCAATAGTATGAAGACACATCAGAGCTCAATCCTGAACAATATAGATGCAGAAGCTGTGATTTTACTTGGGAAGAGAAAATTTTGTATTCCATACTAAGTGCAGCATCTACAAGGAAGCAGTCCCTTCGCTTAGGCCAATACCAGATTACACAGATCCTGAGTTTGGGTTTAGGGTCCTGGGAACGTTGAAAGGATTGGATTCATCTTGAAATTTGCACAGCTCATGCCCCTCTGCAGAAAGGCAGTCTATGGAAACTAGTTACCATGCTTCCCAAAACGTCGGTTCCGTTTTTGGTATTCTATCAATGCATCTTTCAACTGGGTTTCCCCAAAATCAGGCCACAAAGAATCAACAAAGAAGAATTCGGAATACGCAGTCTGCCAAAGCATGAAGTTACTAATGCGCTGCTCCCCACTAGTTCGAATCAAAAGGTCAGGGTCACGAGCTTCCCCCACCCAGCTTGTCTGCAGCTCCTCATCAATGGCTGCCTCTGTCATGTCGGATGAACTTATCTCACCATTTTGCACTTGGCCCATAAGGCGCTTGCAGGCACTGACTATGTCCTGGCGGCCACTGTAGCTCAGTGCTATGCTGAGTTTGAGGCCTGTGTTGTGCTTTGTGCTCTCTTCTAAGGTTGCTATCACATTCCTGAGTGATTCTGGTAGCATTGAATGGTCACCCACACAACGAACTTCAATGTTCTCCCTGATTTCAACCAACCATGAGACATCAATCCACATCATTAGTTCCCCAACCATTCCTGCTGATGCGTGCTACAGAAAAATCCAGTGGAATGTGATGCTTGCATATGGATGGTGCTGAATGCAGCCTGACAAGCTACCCAATCTTTTCATCTGGAGTTCTCATGCACATACAATACTAACAAGTCACTAAATGAAAATACTTGAGAGCTAGGTAACTAGCTGTATAGCACTCTTGAGAGCTCACTAAGAAAAAAAGATTCAGAGGAAAATAGCAAAAGGAGGAATCATGTGCAATCAATTTGGGTGACAAAACTCGAGTAGTTATTAGTTTATGCGAGTTTCCTGACAGTAAAATTTTGCAGCAGAAGGTTTTCTGTTTGTGTGTATAGATAACTGTTTCCAGAGAAACAAAAATCAACACTATTGCAAAATTGGTTTCTTCACCTAGTATTATCAGATTTTTTACAGTACACATAAATCCCACCTTTCACACTGAGCACTGTTTTTGTTGAAAACTTCACAAAATTGTTTGGCAGACCATGATGCAGTGGGAGTGAGAGTGGGTGGGGAACTTTTGAGATTTTCTGGGGGTAGAAAAAAAAATTGCCAACTCACGCAGCCATAGTGGTGAGATGCTCCCGGGAAAACCTCTCAAACAAGTCCATTAAGAAATCAATCTCCATCTGCACAACAATCAGCCACCCACCATTCCAGTTACAAAATTATCACAATAACATCAGCATCTTTTTTCCTTTCAAAGTTTTTGCAGGTTTTTATCGAAACCTCACAAAGAAGATCACTATAGTTGAGGATTGCAATAATGCTGCACTTGGGGGCCTTGTTCGAGGACTAAACCCTAAACCCCAAATCCTGTACAAGCTCTTTGTTTGCAGGTTTCACATGACCGACCTTTGGGCGAAGCCAATTCTCGGTGGAGAAGGCAAACACGGTGAGCACTTGGATGCCCCATTGTTGTGACAGCTTCACAACTTCCCTCAGTGACCGCACTCCAGCTTCATGGCCCACGCTTGCTGGCCATCCTCGCTTCTCTGCCCAGCGTGAGTTGCCATCCATGATAATGGCCACATGCCTTGGCATCAGTGTCGGGTCCAGTTCTATCGGCAATTCCGGCATGTCAACCGGATCACAACTACTAGCCAGCGCAGTGATGGTGACGACTCCCGCTCGACCTAACGGACGCAACTGCCTCAAATTCCACCGGATCCGGGCAGGTAGACAGAAAATCGAACAATACCCATTCGTGTATGAGGCCCAGGGATACAACTCCACGGAGCTCCAACTGTTGTGGGGCGGCAGATTCCGCTGCTGCGGTGATAGAGAGCGAGGAGAACTGGAACCAGCAGAGAGAAAAGATGCAAATGCCAAACCCCGAAGCATCAACGTCTGAATCTCTGCAGACAGAAAGCCAATTTGAGCTGGAGTATCAGAGCCAGATGCTGTACCAGGTACGGGAGGGGATCCAGGAGCTGAGTAAGGGAGCAACAACCATGACAACGCCCCGCATCCGAGCTCCAACGTCGCCACTGTGTTCCTCCTCCTCCTCCGTTCTCGCCTTTCTTCCTGTGCGCTCAGCGCGCGACGGCGTTTAGGGTTTAGAGTTGCACATTCCTGATAGCAGAATCATCTGGACAGATCTGATTGCAGAATCACCTGCACATTCTGCACATGATTAAAACACGGGCAGTTTTGAAAATTTATGTTACGAGATAGTAATAGACATCCCAGGCCTGGCCATTCTGCCCGAGAACATTTCTCTGAGGTTGTTACATAACGAACCTTTTTTTTAATAATACATTAATAATAATGCTTATAGGCCTTGTGTGTTGCTAGGGACCTATCTTGGATGTATGTATGAATTAGTAAACTATTTCAGGTTAGGAATAAATAAAAGTCAATTAATTGCCATCACTTGAAATAAAACATTATATTTAAAGAAGAAGATATCAAATAATGTAAAGATTCATTCTTGAAAAGGATGAGTGTTTTAGAAAACTAGTAGATGGCATAATATTATTCGCCTAATGATAATATCTATTAGATTTAAGTGAAAGGATGAATAAATCATCCATTCTTCCTCCATATATTTAAGGGGTTGTGGGGTTGGGCTCATTTTCAATTTTCATGTTGGTAATATATCATAAGTTTTGTAATAAGATTATTATATGTAATGAACTTATGATACAATAGACTTATGTGTTGTTTTGATTGTGGAAAAATTCACAAAGGGAAAATATGTGTATTTTAGTGGCTAATCCTCATTCGGTTAGGGTGATGAGCTTGGCATTGGGTGTAGCCCACATATGCAGCAAGTTTTAGACATGTGCGTGATCTTAACTCAAAACATGTAAGTTTTACCTTTTACATTTTATGAAATTTTAATTCCTTCAATTTGCCTTGTTTTAGGAGGACCTTATTTTTAAAATAACACTAATAGGTCTGGACCCATCCTAGGCTATAGGTCCCCAAAGTCATCACTTGATGCACAAAGAGTCAAGATGTGGTTTACTTATGAACCAAATTTTTTTAACTTGGGTTTTGTTCATGAAACCAAACTTCTCATCAAAACCTCAATTGTTAGATTCAAAGTTTACAAACTCAGCACTTTTGAAAAAACAATTCAACTAAAATCAAGCCAGGGATCATAAGATGGCAAAGCTAGATTGAGCTCATATAGGATAAGCATGTGTTGCCCATGGTTGGATTTGAAACTTCACCAACCAACACACACAAAAAAAATAAAAAATTTATGCATGTATTTTAATGTGACACAATGATAAAGTTAGCTACTCACAAAAAAAAATTCAAGCCAAAATACATTTCTTCAAATAAGAATGAAATCTTGCAACTTTTGGAATGAGAATGTCATGATCCTTGAAAAGAGATAAAAAATTCAAAAAGATCTTATTTGATAGAACTCTTGAGTCAACTTGTAAATGAGTTTTCAAAGTTAAAATGACAAAGTTATGAAGGAGGTCTAGGGGTGAGGTTTTATCCCTTGGGTAGTCCACTTGTCACCCCCCACCCCGCACCACACATGTGAGAAAGTGGTTGCATCTGGATTTCTTGGATGTGGTTGGGTAACAAATTATTGGAAAGATACTTGATGTGCGACTCAACCAAAAAAAATTTTTTTTAAAAACATTTACATCTTTGCTATCTAGATTGATTTAAAATACAAAGAAAAATCATTTTTGACTCATCTAGGGGTTATTGAGATTCATGTTTTCTTTTCATGTAATAACCAATTGATTGAATTTTGCCCAAGAAAATATTTGAAGTATGTGAATATAATCACACTTCCCCTAGGCAAAAAATTAAGGTTGTGATCATAAAAAGTCTTTATCCATCAAGGTGACCAAAAAGGGTTGGGGGCCTGGGGGGATCTCCTTGGTAGAATATATGTATTTTGGTATTCAAGCTTATACATCCCAACCAAAATACACCAAATTGGTCTGCCCTGACACCTCGTACAGGCCAAACCCTAGGGTGTTATCCCCCCCAACCCTCTCCCACAATCATTCAATCCTGAGTTTGAGGTTGAACCTAGGAACAAAAGAGATTTGCATATGACTTGTACTTTGCCAGGGCATGGCAAAGCCTGGCAGCTTAGGGCAAGGGAAATGGAACAAAACTTCAAGCTCAAACATGACTCCTTGTATAGGTACTTACTTACTACTGTCAGAAGTGTCACTCTGATAAAAAAAAAAACTGGGCAATGGGATGAAGTAACAAAATAGGGGTATGAGTGAACAGAAGTTTTGTACTCAAATGGAGGACTCCTCTCAAGCGTACTCACAAATTTGACACTAAAACTATGGTTTTGGCATGTATAGTCAACCTCTATCTGCGATGGGTCATGGAAATGAACGAATCTGTGATCAGACTAAGCACACAGATTAGTAATTCGGGTTGTGATATTAATCTGCTGAACCTACACAGGACATTAGAACTACAGCTTTTGAGAGAGTTTTATCACATAGAGCTTGTGGAACCTGAACAGAGGAAAAGAAAAACAAACAAATCTCGAGTGCTGTATATAACCCACAGCACTTGAGTCATATGAACTTCATTGCAATATCTGATCATAGCATCTGATCTGCCATTTGTTATAGAGCTACTAATGTACAAATGCTCCCCATACTGGCAGTTTTTCAACAAGAACAAATCCAAGTGCATAATTCCAGATACACAAAATGACTGAATTGAAGCAAACCACCAGCATGTGCATGAGAGAAGAGTTCCTTGAACCTGAAGCAAGTTTTGTACTAAACACAAAAGTAGTTTTATGACTGTGATAGCACATCTCTGTACATAAATTGAGATTACACATCAAACTTGGTGCTTTTGTGAGGTGAGTCAGAAACACATCATTCAAGATGTACCATAAAAAGTTTGCTAAATGAAGTACTATTGAACTTTGGCTCTCTCTCTCACTTCTGCTTTTACCTTCTTTGTGATCACTTCCCTTGTCTTTATTCATTACAAAACACAACTCAGGGTCTCATGGAATGAGAGCTGTGTCGTACTCATAACTTAACTGGAAGTCTCCACTCGAAAGCACACTCCACACCATCCCCAGTGTTTCAAGACCATGACATTATTCACATGCAAACTTGAAAGGAGGGAAAAAGAAAGTAAAAACAAAGAATAACAGAAGTCTGGCTGATTGCATCATCAAATTGCAAGAACTGATGTTCACCAAAAGCAAGGCAGCAGCTGAGGTGAGCTAAGTTTCAGTCTGAGGCCACTTGTTGCAACACTTCTGCTGCCCAGAAACAAGTTCACATGAAATATGCATCCAAAAGTTTGCATTTGGGTTTACTAATAATGTCTGTACGAAACCCATTTCTTCAAAACATGAGCTCAATGTGGTTCATTTGGAGTCAGATGATGGACTTTGTCAGTGATGATGGCTTTCAAAATTGCATCTGTTGATATTGCATCCAGTCAAAAATTTGCTCCAAAAATTGTTGAGCTTCTATGTCATTGCAATATGGCTCCAAACACTGTTGAAATGCCATCTCATCCCCTTGATTTTCCTGCACATGTTCATGCCCCCAATCTATCTTTAGAAGCAACCCATGAGAACTGCCATCTCTAGTCTGAGCAGCTTCAAGCATGTGGTTTTTGAAAAGAGTGTAATCAACCTCAGACTCTTGTATGTTGTCATCTGCAATTGTGGAAACGTTGTTGTGTGGAATTGTGGAATCAGACAATATTGGAAAAAGCTGATCCAACTCCATATCAGACTGCACATTTCCTGTGTTGATCCCCTCACATGGGAGAACTGGACACTGATCAAAGAAATTTACCCAATCTGCACAAGGTACTTGACCTTCTTCTTCTGCATTCAGGTTGAGAGCATTCTCCACATCCCATGAACCACCTGAGTGCTGATCATCCTCATCCACAATATTCACATGATTTGTGGCAGCAGCTTCCTGCAGTGGAGCTGCTTCCAGTTGATCAGCGGCTTCCAGAGTTTGTGAATCACCACCAGCAGCTGTCCCATGTGATGATCTTTGCTGTGGCAGATGTTGCAGTTCTTGTGTGTTGGGGAAGTCATCTTGTCGAGTAGTGTCAGGACCTAGATATTCACTGCAGATCTGATCCAAATCGGAGCTGGGATTGTTGACACCTGCAGCAGCAGCAGCTCTCTGAGCTTGATCCAGTTGCTGCACATGATCCAGCTCAAAATGACTGCAGCCTTCTTCAATCTCGACCTCCTGCTGTACCGGAGCTGCTGCGGCTGCGTTGATGAGTCCGCGACCGGGATGAGTCCAAAGGGGAACTGCATCAGCAGATGTACAATACCCAAGAGTCGCGCACCTCGCTATCTCTTGTATTTGTTTCTTCATTTCTGTGGGAGGAAGCTTGTCTAGTTTTTCTAGGGGAAGGAGAGAGGAGAGTATCCGCGGGTCAGAAATCACGCAAGCTGGTGGCGATTTGCCGCAGTAGAAGACGCCGACATTCAGTGCAACACAAGCTTGTCCAAATGTATCGTGCACCCCTAGGGTGATTCTTTCGAACCCCAGCAATTTCTGCTTTGCAACTGCCACCCGAATCTCCACCTCCCATTTCTTCCTGCGATGTCGGATGCCTCTCATCGTTCTCTCGGCCGGCGCCGCCCCGGCCCCAGCTGTGGGAAACAAGTTTCCAGGGACCGCCGAAGAAGAAGTAGCGACTGTATCCGCTGCATCATTCGCCTTCTTCTTTTTCTTCTTGTCATGACCATGTCCTTGAGAAACAGCTCGAGTGTTTTGAGGACGTTCGAGACTGTCAGTTTCTGGTGCTTGATAGCTGCACTCTCCTCCTCCTCCTCCTCCTCCGACATGATTCTCGACTGCAATTAGTATGCTCTTCCCGCGATCAAGAACACGGGTGGCGCCTAAAGGCGTATCTGAAGTTTCTCGTCTTCCAAAGATTGGAGCTTGTGGACTGCCAGCTTGCTCAACTTCTGAAGCTTTCGGAGGAGAACATGACCTCGAGCAAGCTCCTCCACTACATCGTCGTTTCCTAGGAACTGAGGAGGAGGAAGCAGCTGATCCTTTACCACTCACTCTGTCCCTTTGCAATTTCTTGATCTTCTCCCTGTATTTCGCCTGCAGGGAGCTAGGAGGATCCCATTCTGATTGGCCCGGATCACCCATATCCTTGGATTACCAAGTGCTTACGCGGCCAGAGCTTTTGTACTTCAGCTTCTTCACCTGATCTCTATTGATCAGAACCGCAACAGAATCGATACAGAGTCTGGAATATCACACACAGATCATGAACTCGAACACACTAGAAGCAGCTTCACCCAACAACACCACGAGAGATGACTTGCAGGGAGTTGGGACGGGGTCGAGCCCTCAAACCTCATCAATGTCCATTAGTCCCACGTCCGGCACATGTGTAGCTTGTCGTGCTCGTGATGAGCTTGGCAACTCTTCTCACGCCTTCATCCAGCTGAATGATCACGCCTTCGATTGCTGCACCTCTACAGGAATGATCCCGATACATGCAGTCAACTTAGTGCGATCTAGTAGACTTCAGGCAAATTGCAGTCTAGTTTCGCATTAGATTACGCCTACAAGTGTGGCTCTATGTATATCGGTTTCGAAAGAACATCTCAGGAACAGAAAGAACACTGTAAGAAAGTGTTGTTGTGTAAGCACAATGGAGAATCAAGTCGACTGCAAATGGTACACTTCTTCCATGGACTAAGAAGAACATGAACTGTATCAATGACATAGCGAGAGACCAGCCATGACGAAGATGCCTGAAAAATGGCAACTCAACACGAAACAAAACACCAAGGATACAGTCTAGATTGTCTTTGCACACATCAGAAACTAGCTGCACTAGACACAGAGGTTGTAGTCTACAGGACGAAAGAAAGGAGCAAGAATCGAACTGAGAATGAACATCCCCCCCTCAGAAAAAAGACAACCCGCTTCAGAGTCTCCACACTAGTTTCGCATTCCATTACGACTAGTGTGGCGTCAATCGATTTTGGAAGTGTTTTTCGAACACTGTAAGAAAGTGTTGTTGTGTATGCACAATGGAGAATCACATCGACTGCAAATTGTATTCTTCTTCCATGAACTAAGACGAACATAAACTGACATAGCGAGAGACTAGCCATGACGAAGCCGCCCGACAAACGGCAACAAGACAAGATTCAACAAAAAAACTAAGGATCATGTGAAGTCTATTCTCTTTGTATACATCGGAGAAACTAGGACACAGAGATTTTGGTCTGCAGGACGAAAGAATGAAAGGAGCAAGAATCCACGAACTGAGAATGAAAATGAAACTGAGAAATTGAAACAAAAAACAAAAACCAAAAAAGACTCCATTGTTTTCAGAAAACTCCAGGAGGAAGAGAAAGGGTACCTGCTTATTGTATATCATATGTGCGAGCAGGAGATGCCTTGATCAAGGAGACCAGAAGCAAGGGTGTGGGAAGTGCACCAAGAACGTATGAAGGCGTTGATGTCGCGATATCAACAACATAGACGTACACAGCCCAGCAGCAGCAGCAGCCGTGCAGGCGCGATTTCTCGTGGTCACCTCATCCGCCACCGACTCCATCGCTTTTATTCATCAGGGAGACGAGGAGATCCGTCGTCCTACCGCCTCTCTGTCTTTCTCTCTCTCGCTGGCTCTAGGCTATGGTGATGGCCATCGCAAACAGAGCGCTCTCTTTGTTTGCCCGCTTCGACGAAAGTGAGAGTCTCGTAGGGCCGGAAAATGACGGAAAAGTGCAGTGAAGTCGACGGTGCGCTTGTTGTGTCATGTGAATGAATCGGGGTTTTATGCAAAGGCGATGCTCCTTAGAAGGGCCAGTTGAATGGCAAAAGAATGAAATTTTTTATTGACCTTGCCTACAAGGCAAGGATATTGTAGTTAGATTCATTATAGGGTATAGTAGCTTAAGGATTTTGGCCGCTAGGTAGTAAGTCTATTGTATATGAGGGATTTTGAAAGATGATATTTTGGCTTCCAAACGAACTTGAGATTAGTTAAAGAGTTATGATCATCTTGAAGGATTTTGGTTTCTTTTAGAGGATTTCCAAAATTCTTCTTTTGCCTTAATATACTTTTTAATGTAAACGGCAAGGCCACCCTGTGACACACCTCTTGTTTTTTTGAAAGGAGGGAAAATGATACAAAAAGAAAGCCCCTTGCAAAATGAGAATGCAAATCCACCCAAAAAGAATGAAAAGTTTGGGATCACAAGAGCAGTTGAGAAATGAGACCCACAGAAAACACCTAAAACAAAGGGAAAAAAATTGGAATCAAAAGAAAGCCCTTGAGAAAGGAGATGCAAAAACACCAAAAAAGAAGGGAAGATATGGGATCAATAGAAAGGTCTTGAGAAATGAGATTGTAAAAAACACCACCCAAAAAGAAGGAAAAAAAAATGGGTTCAAAAGAAAGCCCTTGAGAAATGAGATTGCAAAAACACCCAAGAGGAAGGGAAAAAAATGATCATTTGGAGTTTAGGGTTGAACTGAGCGTTGGTTCGTAACCTTACTTGGAACTAAGCCAAGTCTAGGTATTCATGACCTACAAAAAAACACATTTTTTTTTAATTGTCTATTTTTTAATAGTGAATATTGAGCCATGGGCTTTTTTGTGTTGCTTATATTTTGTTGTGTGGGTTGTTGGTGTAAGCATCTGGGCTGCAATCCAATGCCTCATTGTCAAATTTTGCAGCAGCCAATTAGAAAACAGTTGTTGTAGGGTAGTTATCAACCTAGAGAACTCAACATAACAAGCTCTAAACCATGCTTGTAAGCACAGATGGTTGGTTTATCATAGATATCAAAAATCACAAGTCACATTATGTTTGACATTGAGAATGAGATTGACATGCGACATTGGTTCAATTCCTTGAACTTAGAAACCTGTGAAAAGCCCCCATTTGAAATCTCCTCAATTTTAACAACTTACAAATGTAGGCCCACAATCTAGCTTTAGTATGAAATCAAAACATAATTAAAATTCAATTACCGTTGACATTGGATACAACCTTGCCACAAGAAAGTCGATTGGCTTGTGATCGATGGGCTCATGGCTTCAAAACCTATGAAATGTTTGAGTTTGGTTTTCTTAAAACTATGAATGGCTACATTTAGCATGTCTTCTTTAAACCCTAAAAAAGGAGATGTTTGGGTGTTTCATTCAAATGTTGGGGTAACCAATGAGACCATTCAATCCCCTTCATGTGATCTATTTCCCCCAAAAAAACATCTATCAAACGAATGAAAGGAAGGAAACAAAAGGAATTTTGGGTACCTGGATAATGGGTTTCTTTTCCTAAAACCTGGCTCCGTGACCATCCCCATCTGCCACATTGTGTGACTTTATTCTACATGATAGGCCCAAGTGCAACATGTTCAAACACACAGAAAAGAGTAGTTAATTAGATGATATGGTTAAGAAATGGAGCAACCAAATAATTGAGTATTAATTGATTTATGGCTAATCAATTAAGAATTAATCTTGGGAATATAGTTTTCTGAGGTGGCAAAATTGCCTTAGTGCCAAAATAGCATACATAAGTAGGTACAATATGTTAAAATACATCTAGAAATTTGGGTGGGACACTTGGCATTTTAGTGTTAAATCGGATATCTGAAATCTAGGATCTGATTCATAATGCTTCAGTTGGCTTTGGACAATGTTTTTGCTGTTTTGCTGTAAAAAATTGAAAAAATATTGGGAAAATGGGTTTTTCATTGTGAAACATGTTTCTTCACAAAACTTCAAAACTTTTCGTAAAATTAATTTTATTTGGGAAAATTTTATTCAAAAAAAAAGGAGCTAATACACATTTCGACAATTATAATGTTCTTGTGACTATGATGATGATATGGTAACATGTTACAACAAATTGTTGCAAGCTCGTGGCTTGGTACAAAAGCTTCATCCCATTAGTTGAGAAAGCTTGCAAGATGATAAGGGTTGAAAAACCCTACATGTGAGTGCCGTAAATGTCACGTATTCATTCCTTCCGACGAAACATACGTAACATAACTGGTATTGGGCTCAATTGGCATGTGGCAATACCTTTGGTATCATGATGCACGCTGTGCATTCCACAAAAATATTTGGCTTCTTGACTTTTGATGCCATGGTACTGGTCTTTTTTATCAAGGAGTTGCTATATGAAGAGGTTGTCAAGAGGCAAACCTGCAAATTAGCAAATGGCTTCAAGTGAGTTGGCAGGTATCATATTAAAGCAAGCTCCATACAACTGTGTATCATTCTCAAGTTGGTGGCTTCATTTTCACATTAATAGAAACAAAGTGTGTAACTAAGAAATCTGAAAGTTTTATTAAGTGTTAAGTAGATTCAGTCCAAATAAAATTGATTTATGTGTGGAGTGAACCAGCACACACCAGTATACTTGTGCAAGATGGGAAACACTTTTTCATAGAATTACTGTTGCACACGTAATTGCAGTGCTCAGCTATTGAGCCATTTTTTTTTCCAGGTGAAATTTTGCCAAAAGCAAACTAGAAAATAGAAAATTTGAAAATGAAATGATTTTGGAGGGTTTCAATCACTAGAAGTGGGACAAAATTTTGAAAATCATCAGATTTCTTCTATATTGGGTTTTGGGTGTGTAGCCATGAGTAAAGAAGGTTGTTTAAAACTTTTATACTTCATATCTGATTTATAGCCACATTTGGCTAAATCTTCCTATGGGTGATCACCATTTTCTCTACATCTTCCTGCGGACAATTGCCACTTAGGCTACATTAAAAAAAAAAAATCTTAAAAACAGGGTGGCTACCTACTTACTACTAACCATCCACATGCATCTACCTACTACCTAGCAGTCGGCAAGTGCCTGAGATACCTACCTACATAGTAACCACATGGGGTTATTATGTAGGTAGGTATCGAAGGCCATTTCATTACCTAATTTCCTTTGAAATTTTATTAAGGTGTCTTTCCAGTACACTTTCTCAAGGTGCACCTTGCATTTCCTTTAATCCTAACAAGGAAGATAAGATTTACAGGTGTCTTATAGAGAAGTGTGGGATATAGTTGTTGCTAATGAGAACATGACAAGTGTTGTCGGAAGGAGGACTTTAGGGGACTTATATTTCTGAACCCTAGCCACACCTTGAGCTTCAAAACTTCCTGCTAATGGAAACCTAGCTACTGGACCTACCAAAGCTGAAGGTGTTGTAATAGCTTCTCGATGGAAAGGTGCTCTTAAACTTAGTTGTAATTTATCCACAACTGATGAACCACCAGGACTGAGTCGTAACAGGTTTCTATTGGATGGTGCACTGGTACATTTTTATTTAACCTCCAGTTAACGGTAATTTTATGTAACATCCAGTTAAGAGTGTGAATCCGATGTTGATTTTCAGTTCACTTTTGTTTCCAGTTTATGAGTGATGAGAATGGGCTGTCCAGAGTAACGTCAATAGATTTTACCCATGTTTTTTTTTCAACCCACCGCCATTTCTTTACCCTACACTGGATCCAGTAGGCTGGCACTGGTGTTGGCTACTTTTTAAAACCTTTCATACCAGTTCAGTCCCGGTAACAGGTCCAAGGTTTTTTTGGACTAGTATATGGAAGGTATATAACTGGTATTGAATCTAGTATAAATTCAAGAGAAGGCTAATATTGCTCAAGTACCTAGCAGACTGGTACTGGTATAAGGCTGGTATTGTCTCAACTCATACTGGACTGGTAAGGTCCTTGCTACCAGTCTTGATACTAGCATTCATGCTCAGCACAGGCCTGTATACCAGACCAACACTGAAAGAAAACCCATTATGAATCTTTTGTTTGCACTTTGGTCCTTTCTTTTTTCTTCTCTTGTTCCCTTGCCCTGTGTTTTTCCCTTATTTATTTATTTATTTACTCGTCACTATCCCACAGGCACATTTTGGAGAGCATTTTTAAAATTTTAGCATTACTGAAGTCTAAAGCAGTGAATTCTTTTATACCAATTTTTTTTCTGTTTTTCTGTTTTTATTGAGAAATATTTCGGAAAAATTCATGTTCACCATTTTTTTTTCAATTTCGCAAAATCAGAGAATCGAAAAAAAAGCAAAGAAAAAGCCAGTGATCCAAACTTCCTAAGCAGTAATTTTCTTTGGACAAAATTTTCTGTTTTTTTTTTCACAAAAAATAAATTTTTGAGTAAATTCAAGTAAATTTGCTAATTTCTGGAGAAATTCACCAAATTTTGATATCAAAAAATTGGAATTTTTTAATAAAAAAAACACCTGGTTCCAAGAGATGGTTGAAAGGCAAAGTCGATTAATCTAAGTTCTACTAATTTAAGTTTCTGTCCAGTTTATGTTCATTACTTTTTGGAATTTCACCATGATTATTGGTGTTTACAACCTCCGTGTACATATTTATGTCCCTTTTTTCTTATTCTGCAGCTACATTTTCTTCATTCACACTGTCTCACTTTTATAAACACACCACCCTAGAATTGAAAAATGTAGAAAGGAATAAGAAAAAGGGCGAATTTACATGATGTCAAAAATCGACTGCCTGCAATTAGTTGGCCATGGTGTTGGGAGGTGTGTCCTGAAGGGGTGGAAGTTGGGAAGTAGCTAGTGTGTCACGAGACCCACTAGGAAGGAGCAAAGACGGAAGCAGCACACAAAGATAACCACAAGTTGCTGCACATACATCTGTTGAGTAGTCTGGACTGGCATACATTTCCATGGAGGGCCATGGACCCCACACTCTTCAATCTTGCTCAACTAACAAAACGCTTTGCACCTTTTGGATGTCCAATTCACAGTAGATGTACCCACCTCTCCCGCACTTCTAGAATTGGGACCTGCTGATCTATGTTCACCTGATTGGTTCCCACTTCACTTCAGGCAGAAACCCACTCCTTCATCTTTGAGCATCTCCAATGCAACCCATCAAACTCCTCTAGCAAAAATGGCGTTGTTAATGAGTTTGGAGGTATTTTTGTTATCTCTGAGCTGTCTCGATTGCAAGAGTGTAATATGATTTATCAACTCGTCTAGCATGCTCAATCAGATAGGTTCACTGAAAATCTTTGCATCTCCCACTCAATTTGCATAGCCTTAACTTGAATTAGAAGACCTGTTCTTGGAATTATTTTTACAATTATCAATGAAAAAAAAAAACAAGCAAGCACATAGCTTGTGCAACACAAGGGAGCTCAAGAGAAAAAAAAAAGGCAACAAGCCTGCAAAAAAGGCTGAAAAAAAGGCAATGAGCCCACTAAAAGGGCAAGGAGGTTAGGTGAAAAAAAGGCATTAATGTCCTGCAACTTCTGCAACTCTAGGGATGTCATGTGATTTGCAAATGAAATGTCATTTAATTTCATGTCAGTGGCTCATGTGAAGGTAGCTCCTACAAAACTAACTATTCTACCCTTCGTTGAAGTTTTTTTTCTTGTATATGTGTGGGTCCCTACAACATGCCATTTGGAGGCTAGGGTGCACCAGCACCCACACCAATACCTTCACCTTCTTGAATGATGGCCTTTAGTGGCCATATTCAGCTTAGGAAACTTTAAATTTGGACTTATTAGAGACCTTGATTGACAGGCTAGATTGGGTGATCAAGGAATCTGCCACTTTTCCTTGTCATTGTCAAGAAGGTATCAACATCTAAGGTATGATCTTAAATTTTGTTCTTGTTTGTGCTCTTGGGTGATTTTTTTGATCATGAGGATCTGCGAGGACAAAACAAGGAGACCATTGTCAAAAAAATTACCACATGATGGAGAGGCTGTGAGTGCAGCTTCCTTTTTGTCTGCACCAGATCGCCCTAATGATCACACCATCCTTACTGCGGTACAGATTGTATTTCTGCTGTTGCACTATTCTTTGCCATGTGGTTCACTGCAGAAACTGGCTGAGAATTTGATACAAACAAGTTCGCAGATAAGCAAAATCCTCTTGGGGAGATTGTGATGTTTTGCTTGAATAGGCAGACTGAAATTTATATTGCATCAATATGATCAAAATAACCTAGTTAATGGATTTCATTTACCGTAAAAACCTCCCATATTTTTCTTAATGTATTTGGAGGTATATTTACAAAGCACAACAAGCCTAATGAGTATGAGCTTGGCAGGATAGGCCACAAGGGCTCATTCCGTAAGGTTTCAGGTAGGGGTCTCGGTAGGGGTAATATGTACAGAATTGGCGGTGCTGCAGAATCAACAGGAAGTGCTGATTCGGCCTTGGAATTAGATTACAGGGGAGCCTTTTTAGGAAGTGGAGGAGGGACCTCAGATCAATGGCATATGATGTGGAAATAATGGGTCAAAATGCCTGGCTATTCACCCAAAAAAACACCTTCATCACATTTGGCTAGGTCCCACTGAAAAGTGGGTAGGTGACCTTGTAACCAAAAAAGAGAGGGTACACAAACATCTGCTTCTCACATAACCCTACTCCTATTATAAGGTCAGTAACTCATCTCCTGTCAAACAGGCAGTATTACAGCAGTCCGATTCTGGGGCCCCACAGCTTCTGATCCTCCATTATCAGATGGTTCTTAAGAAGATGCACACTCACCAACCTACCTATTCTGAATCTGTTACAGTAGTAGTCCTTAATTGCTACTGGGGAGAGCGGCATTCTTGTATTGTGAGCGCAAGATGTTAGTAGGGTTGTTTAAAGTCAGAACTCTCAATGTTCATTCAGTCTGTGATGAGCTGTTAATTCCCTTCTCCCCCCTCTACATAGATCAATGCACAGAAATGCTCGTGCTAATACTTGACACAGATCAACTTTTGGCTATTAACCAACAACTGAACCAGGTATGTCAAGTTGGTTTGCAAATACTCAAGAAAGGCACAAAATTTTATAGAAATATGGATTTATGAATGCTTACTATAATTTCTTCCATCCTATTTCTCTCTCACATTATGCCCAGTCCCAAGGATACCAAAAAAAAAGGTTTTTGGCTTCCACTCAGGTGTTATCATCTACCCACTGGATTTCCAAATAAGGTCTTCCCCAAACCCGTACAGATGTAGTTTTCTATATGCTTCTAATTTTACAGCCCATACCATTTTTAGGCGTCATTAGCCTTTAGCATCAACCCTTGATCAGTCCTAATTCTAACCAGAACACAGAGCCAACTGTCATATAGTCACTGGTGTAATGAAAAAAAACATAGCAACTATCTATCCTATGAGCTCACTCTTACCACCAAAAACTGCACTTGTCTTTTACCTGGCAACCAGGCCTCTTTCTCCTTCGAATCTTGTCTCTTATCATCGTCCAATCTCCTGCTCTTCCCGTCTTCATTGCACCCATTAATTGCGCTTGGCCATCCATCTTCAGCTGCCACCCTGTCTCACATAACACAAAAGTAATAAACCTTCCAACTCACAGCCACTAACAAACAATGAAAAGATAAACCCCATCGCCTGCATGAAGAAAGAAAGTTGACGACGATTCAACACCTAAACTCTAAAACGAATATAGCGTTCACATTATAAAAACCTAAAACACTCCCTGTCTGATCACTCCTTGTTCGGTCACAGCCTGGCCTTTAGTGGAATAGCACCATTAACTTTTGTTAGCAGATTTAACTTGTTTTGAATCACCAAAGGTGGTGTTCAGTTACCCCTGATTTTGGTGTGCATCATGACTATGTATATTTTCACATTACCGTGACCTACCTAATGGTTGTCTTCTTGGACATGGGTCCTTCCATTTTATTCCTTGTTTTTCCCTTTTTATTTGGGTGCTTTGGTTAATCTATGGTTGGCAGGGTTTCATCAAAAAGGTTGGAAAATCTTGCCAAAGAAGGTGATAGCCCTGTAGATCTTGTGCAGCTGCGCAGGTGCACAAGCAGCTGCTGGCATCACCCTTCAAAACCGCCAAGTAGCTGCTATTTATAGCTAGGTTAGTTGAAGTGAATTTGGTTCATTAAGAAGAAAGGAAACTAAAAGTCTAGTATAATAAATTAATAAAGTCTAATGCTCCAAGAAGGTGGCGACTGTGGCTTGTCGGAGAGTTGCAACCCATGTTGGGCGGGTATGGAACAGGGTGCCCAGAAGCGGGTTGGGTATCAGTTGCTTCCTTTTTTGGAAGAACCGGCCAAGTATATACCGGAGATACCCGGGATGACTCCTGTCCCTTTGATTATCACTTTAAGGAGAACCACCCACTTAAGAAGCATGCTATAAATTATAAATTATAGCAATATGAGAACGGTTCAAGATTTTTTTTTTAACTCAAAAACAATTTTCAATTTTAGAGGTCTAGGATTAAGGGGCTATCTACTCCAGGGATACGCAGTATGAATTGCTTTTATTCATTGGTCATCATAATCTTGAAGCATCCCAAAGCTCAATGTTTTCATTACAATGGGTCACATCCAAAGCTCAATGTTTTCAGCATAATGGGTCACATCCATTGACAGTGTTTTCCACGCTCTCAATATGTTGATTCAACTAGTTATGTACCAACAACACATTGATTTGAGAAGGGCTGTCCTTTAGTTCATCTATATACAATACATGCTCATACTTTTGGGCAAAGAATATGGGACCAATAAGGTATTAAATTGGAGAATATTTTGACTGCACACTCTTTGGATGCACATTGCACACCTCATTGTTTGACAAGAACAAATTTAGTAACTAGTTCGTGATAATCGACTGTTTTAACATTTGGCCAGAGTGAACCAGCCTTCATGACTGCACCAGTTGGCCGTTCTGTCCACAAGATGGGCTGTGTTTTTCATCTTCCTTTTCACCTTACATTAACCAACATTCTATCACAATCAATTTTTTTTGCCTGCTGACCTTTGACCTTTTTTTTGGGGGCCAAGTTTTCCTCAACCATTACCCTCCATACTACCCTCCCACCTAATTACCCTACTAAACTACTTTCCCTACTGACCTACCTCTTGACCTAAACTTTAAACCCAACCAACTAATAACCAATCCCTTACATACATTTCCTATCTTTTCTTCGCAAAACCTATATCTCTTCCTAGCTAAACTTATATCTATTCTTGGCTAGACTTCTATCTCTTGGCAAAACTTTTTACCTCTTGACAAAACCTATATATTTTCTTGGCTAAAATTTTTTCTCTAGGCAAAACCTAAATGTATTTTTGGTTCAACTTTTTTTTATTGGCAAAACCTATATCCTTTCTTGGTTAAACTTTTCTCTATTGGCAAAACTTATATCTTTTCTTGATTAAACTTCTCTCTTTTGGCAAACCTATATCTATTATTGGTTAAACTTTTCTTTCATTAAAACCTATATTTTTTCTTAGTTAAAATTTTTTCTCTTGGTAAAACTTATATATCTTTTTGGCTAAAATTTTCTCTCTTAGCAAAACCTATATCCCTTCTTGGCTAAACTTTTATCTCTTGGTAAAAATTATATCTTTTCTTGGCTAAACTTTTATCTCTTGACAAAACTTACATATCTTCTTAGTTAAATTTTTTTTCTCTTGGAAAAACCTATATCTCTTCTTGGTTAAAATTTTCTTTCTTGGCAAAACCTACATCTATTCTTGGCTAAACTTCTAAATTTTGGCAAAACTTAAAACCTATATCTATTTTTGGCTAAACTTCTAACTTTTGGCAAAACTTAAAACCTATATCTATTCTTGGCTAAACTTCTAACCCTTGGCAACACTTTAACATTTCTTCTTGGCTAATTTTTTTTCTCTTGGTAAAACTTATATCTCTCCTTGGCAAAACCTATATCTTTTTTCGGCTAATCCTTAACCTTTCAACAAAACATTTCCATTTGTTGGCTAGACTTTTACCTCCCAACAATTCTTTTATATCCTTTTGGTTAATCCTATACCTTTCAAACAAACCTTTATCTCTTTTTTACTAAACCCTTACCTCTCAACACAATCTTTTTACGTATTAAGTAAACCTTTACCTTTCAACAAAACCTTTTTATATTTTGGGTAAACCTCTTTATTTCATAATTAAACCTCTACTTTTCTAGAGGGAAAAAATAATAATGGAATCTGCAAGGTGTAAAATGAACTTCAATATTTATTTTATAGAAATCAATCAAGGACATAAAAAATAATTTTGATTTTAGTTAGAACAAATAATTAAGGAAGTAAGAAAAAATATATTTTTTCAATGATTATTTAATTCAATCATTTAGATCATAAGAAAATTAATATAAAACATATGATTTTTAAAAGAGGGTTAAATTTACATATAAAGGTTGAGGGTTTAGATTCTAGGCATTCCAATACTCATGTCAACTTTAAGTTTTAACACCATGTTTGTAATGGCTTGGAGTTCCCAAAACTAACACCTACTATATGGGTAACATGTAGGTATTGCCTATTATGGCAAATACTAATAGTAGTTGAAGATTTAATCCCAACATGTAAAACCCACATGTGAAAACAATGTCATTTATGATTGAAATGAAACTTTCTTTTTGAATTTTTTTTGCTTCTTTTAGATTACTTTTCTAATTTCTTGTACTTTTATCTCTTGTTTTAAATTTATCTTTATCTTTTTTCTTGTTCTAAATTATTTTTCTTCTATTTCTTCTTCATAATCAATTTTTTAATTTCTTTATTTTTTAAAATTTTAAACAAATTCAAAACTATCTTTGTTAATTTTTGTTTATCATTAAATATGCATATTTTATTCCCAATATTTGGGTATTATGTGAAATATGAAGAAAATTAACCAATATTCTATGCCTCAAATGCGAATATTACATAGTTTTATTTTACTTTTTCTTCTTTTAAATATTTTTCATCACAACATCAAAAACAAAAAATGAAGGTATTGCATACAATGGACCAATCATACTATGGTGAAGCTTGAATGAAAATGGACCTAGATTTTACAATACCCTCATGATAAAATTAGGGTCCCATTGGAATTGAAATGCAAAAAAACTAAGTCCATGCAATTCCCATATAATTCCTACTGCCAATTATATTTCATTTATGTAAAGGTTTTAATATGTAGATATTGCAAATACTTGCCCTTCCATTAGTTAAATTAGGGTTACTAAAAAGTCCAGAAAACTACAATACTTACATTGCTAATATCAAAAATACAAATGTCAAAATATGGGTGAATGTAATTCTTACACATTCAATTGTGATTATTCATTGCGTACACCAACAAAACAAATACTCTCATCATATTTTTAAACATGTTGATGTTGCATTACCTTCATCTAAAAACACACTTCCTTACTGTGAAAATGAACTCAATAACAATACTTGAATCTATAACCCCATGCTACATTACATATATGCACTAAAGGAAATCTTCACTATGAGAACAACAAAAAAGACAATACCTACATCAAAATGGCAAATCCCCCATTAGAAAGGTTATCCAAGATGGGCAATACCCTCATATATCACAACAAAAAGTCATTGTGACCCATGTAATATGTGAAATTCTATGCAATATGAAAAAGTTTGCTCACTAACCCTAAACTAGTGTACATTGATTGTTTGAACTAATATGGTGTTACTAATACATAAAAAGTCCAAATCCACTAATGAATTCACTAGGTTTTGTAATGAATTAGGTGAATTTTGGTCCTAGTCAATTCCTAACGAATTCATCAACTGCTTGGTGATTGACGACAACTTGATATGGATAAATAAATTCATTACTGAATTCACTAACATATGAACAACTAGGAAATTTTGAATATTCTAATTATTTAATATAGATTATCTAATATTAATCATTCAATCCAAATAATTTAATATTAATTAGTTAATTCAAATTATTTCATTCATGTCGCAATTTCCATTTAAGGTCAAGCATTTCTTCATTCATCCCAAATTGGCATATGCATTTCTATGTCAACAATCAAGGGAGAACATGTTCTTTATATAGCTTGTGAGATGAGATTCAAAAATAAAACATACGGGTTAAACCTTTTACTTGCATTTCAATTTTAAATTGAAATGCAACTAAAACCTTCTCCAATAGGCAACTTTAATTAATAATATCTTTCTTATTTTATGTCCAAATGAAAGAAAATATTTTTTAAATGAATTTGTTTTGTATTACTTAGTAAATTTTAATTATGAAATTTAATACAAATAGTTCATAAAATATGATGTATCAACATATAATAACGTTATTCTCAAAACCATTAAATGTTACATAGTGTATTTTAAAAATATAATAGATTTAAATATGGTATATTAAATGCATACATGTTGATTTTGATATTATAATATGAATTTTATTACATAATTATATAATATAAATTAATTTCAAAATATAAATAACTAAAGAAAATATTATAAATTATAAATATATTTTATATTTTATTCATTTTATTCACAAATATTTTTATTAATATAATATATAAGAAATAAAAAATTCATATATTATATATAAGTGATCTTATATGATAAAACTATGGGATCAAAAAAATTATATTTCATGGATGAATATTATGTTTTACTTTTTTATCAAGTGAGGCCCACAATAAAATTATATTTAGTTTAAAATTATATATGTAATATGTATACATAATTTTATATGTCATGTATTTTATATCTTATATACATATTATTATAAACTATTTATTATATATTTCTATGTTCAAAAATATTGAATATTGATTTTGTTTTTTTATAAACATATTTTAACATATTTTTAGATAAAGGAAGAAAATAAAATCTAACTTACTTTTCAGAATTAAAATAAAATTTTATTTAAATAATATATAATTTGAAAAGTTTTGCCAAAAAAAGATATAGGTTTTGCCATTGCAAAATGAACGGGGTAGTTGGGTGAGCAAGGGTGGTACGAGGTGAAAGAAAATTTGATTGTTGGAGGGCAAGCAAAAAGCTTTTTTAACTCAACCTTTCTAACTACAAAAGGTTCAATAATTGTGATGAACTAGTGTTCATCCCAAACGAAATTGGTGCAAGCATGGGGCTGGGTCATTCCAGCCCTAACATTTGTGAAAATTGATAATTTGAGAACCAGTTGAATATTTAAAATAAAATTTTGATATCTTCAACAGTTTTCATAAAACTCAAAAAAAAAATTGGGTTGGTTCTTATAACTTCATGAAAAAACTAAAAGCATTAACTCTCACCAAAATTTGAGAATTGCCCAACATTGGATGTAACCAATGTTGCTTAGTTCTTAATTTTTACACAAACCATTGAGTTCAAATCTAAAGTTTTATTTGTATGGAAGATCTTTTGGTTCCAAGTTTAGGGAATATTTTCATAAATTAAAACCCATTAGTTGCTAGGGGATTAGTTCAAAAAAATTTAACCAATGATTTTGGATCTAAAAAATTCAACTTTTATAAGAACAAATAGCTAGTTTTGGCTTATTCTTAGGGATAATTTCAAAGCTGATTTTTAAGCAATTTGAGATTTTTTGAAATTTGAAATTCCCACCAAGTCCCCAAATGATTCTCACAATGTTTCATCAAGTTCCCTTAACTTCCCAATGGGTTCTTAAAGTATTCTTTAACATGCCTCCAAAAGAAATATTATGATAATATAATGTGTATTGTGTGATTCGTTATAAGTAGTTAAAGGGGGGAGGGGGCGAGGACACAAAGAATTTTTTCTTTTGCAATGAACCTTTTTACTTGGCCCATCATTGAAAAAAACAACTTAAGAGTTTAAAAACAAAGTGTAGAACATTTGGAATTGTTTAAATTGTTCAAAAAGGTTAAAAAATGAGGAAAACATGCCCCACCCCCCAAAGATTCAAAAGCCATAAACTTCAAAAAACAATCATCACTTTTGGCCTAATGGCAAATAACACCACAGTTTTATCCCATATGCATTGTCCAAAATTGTAATGAGAAAACTTCAAAAGCTACCAACACATCCCATCGTTTTCCCATGCACAATGCCCAACCATTTAAGGAAGAAATCTTCAAAGGTGCCCCAAGGAAGGGGCTTCTCCTAAAGGCCTAAAGGAATTGTGAAATGCAAAAAGAACAATTAATAATTGCATTTTAGACCTTACTTTAGCCTTATTTTAAATTAAAACCCATGCCCTACATAAAGGGGTCATAAGGCCTTCATGTCAAGTCTAAGATGGGGTCTAATGGACCTTGATTTTTCTTGAGTTAGTGGTAGAAATGAAATTTCAATTCTTACAAAATATTTCACACTATTGTAATAACATATTTGCATTTCACATGCATATGTTCACTATTTGTATCTTAAGTTTCAACAAATTTAACACTACCATTTATTCCAACATTAATTTCATGGTTACATATAACCAGAATCTACATTTCAAAATACATTGTAAAAAACTCCAGAAACAATATTACAATTCATTTTATTATAATTTGACACTACAAAAAATTCACACAAAATATGAACGTATAATTCACTATAGAAGTTTGTGCTTCTCTATATTACTAAAAACATGAATCCAAATTACATCATAATCCCATGTTTTGTTGAAAAAATCCAAAACAATACTTAAAATATGTGTTATATCAAAATAGAGTTTGTGGTTTTCTATTACAAATACCTTTTGCTCCTCTTACTCTTCTTTAATGCTTCGTGTCTCCTCTTCTCTTCTCTCTCCCTTGCTCTCCAGAACTCTCCCCTTTTGAACTATCCCAAGTCACATCATCATGATCCAAACAACAAGAATTCAAAATTCAAACTAACCAATTTCCTTGACCAATCCCTATCCTAATTACCTTGTTCATCCAAAATCACATACTAATCCTAACCCCTTAACAGTTAAGTTTAATTTTAGGTTTTACAATAAGGTATTCACTTGTTTAATTTTATGGTGGCTCTTCTCCTACATAGGCTTGTCAAATCTAATTTTTAGAATTTGACTTGAATTTGAATAAAAGTCCAATCAAAAATCTAGAACCAACCAACATCAATTGCAACAAAATGTCATAAAATTTTAATGGCATTGAGGTGATAATGGGACATGGTAATGCACCATCACCCTATGCCTCTAAGCTTTGGAGGATCCTTGGTTTCACAAGGTTTGATATGCAAGCTTATTGTTGAACCAACAATGAACATGACATTTTCCAACCTTTGTGTGGATAGGAACATTGATCATTGGACATGGTTGAACACTTGGTGAAATGTTGTTGGTTGATATGGAGCAAGTTAAGAGATTATAAGAAATGATCCTAAAGTGGTGAAGGATCAAATTATTAAACAATAAACAATCCAAACTTGGTTGAAAATGAATTGGAAATGAAATAAAACAAAAGTTTGATTTTACAACTCAATATTCATTTTCAACAAACATGGTAGAATTCTAGTAAGTTTAGAGAGGATGGACCCAAATTGTTAAGTAAATAAATCTTTGGTTGAAGGAAAAGAAAGTAAAGTCAACACATGATATTCGTGTGTAAAATGTACAAACCAATGAATGAACAAACTTCGCACAATTTTCATTATTAATTCATCACATGCTAAATTTGTGATGTATTCCAAGATGGGATCATGTATGTGTTGAAATTATTTATCCATGAGTTTTTTGAAAAGGGAAAAACACACTTGAACTAAGGTGGGCAAAAGGTTGTGATTTGCCAATAAGTGGTGTTGGAAAAGGTGATCATCATTGTCTATGTGGGCAAAAACTTGATCATCACCCAACCTAGGAAACAACTTTACATGTCTAGTGTTTTCTAACAAAAAACTTTGGATGAAAGATGAAATGAATAAAAAAGATTTAAATGGTTATTAAGTGTGTTGACATATGAAATATGAACCTATGAATGAATGAATGTCACATGGATTTTGCATCTTTCAATAAATCCCATGTATCAAACATGTTTTCCATGCACGATATTAATGCATGAAACATACAAATTATGAATATTTTTTTATTGCATGATTTCCATTACTAAATTGTGAGATGCTAAGTTTGTGATGTAGGTGCATTGAAACATACCTTTTCCAACATTCTTTTGAAAAAATGTTCAAGATTCATCAAGAACTTCATTTCCATTTGTGTTGCAATTTAAGGATAATAGCATGGCTCACAGCTTGACCGATCATCCCAATATTTCCACTACAATTAGTAATATTTTCCACTACACTTCAAATTCAATTAAAGCTTCCCCATCTGTTACTAACAAGCCTTCTTCATTGCATGTGCTCACACCCCATTGATGCATTAAGCATCCATTTGTTGAAATGTATATTGCATCTTAATGAACATAAATGGACCCATGATGTAATATGGGATGTTGTTACATTCATTGTTTAGGAAGTTGGTTTCCAATTGGTACATGAACAACTTCACACATGTTTTTTTCATTCGTGCAACAAACCTATTTTCAATGTGTTGACATAGTCTTCTCCAAAGACAAGGTTCACACCTTGATTAAAATACTTATCATGGATCTAACAAACCTTGACCATCTACCTTAGACAACTTTAACATTAGGATTGACAATTTCCCCAAGAGGTCATTTCCATTTTATTATAAACAATGTGCAAAACAATATAACGTGCAACTTATTGAAAAATAGTAAATATTATAAATGTAAATAAGGTGATGATAATTCATTTTGAAATTTTTTTGAGAGTATATTTAGAATATATCTAAAATATGCTCAAAATATGCCATATTTTGCCTCAAGTGCTTCCTAAAATATACAAAGAATGACCTCCCCAAGGACAACTTAAAAAATATTTTAAACAAAATAAAGAAATTAAAAATACCAACACCCAAGAAATCAATTCATAGCCTTAACAATCAAATTTTTTGGTTGTTCACACAAAGGTGTCTCCACACCAACATGAACCTCACCCACCCTCTTAAATGAGTGATTATCTTGAAATATTCCTAGAATATCCCAATTTGTAAATTGAAAAAAAATCATTAAAATTTTCTTACGACCTAAAAAGATATTGCACTATAATTTTATGTAAAGATATGTTCAAAGAATCTTGTCCAAAATGTCACATTTCAAAAATCTCCCAAAAACAAAATTTTACATAACATTTTTATTACATTAGTGATAGTGGTTAATGAGTGTTTTTGAATAGTTTATCCTTATTAAATTCATTCCAAATCATTCCACATGCTTCCATAATATATTACAAACATTATCATGTAAATACATTAAAAACTTGCAACATTAGTTCAATTTTTTATGCTAAAACATGAAAAACAAAACATTGGTTACATTTGTTGTGATACATGTCATTGTGACTACATGCACAAACAAGTTAATGGTTTTCTTCAAGCTTGTGTCGATAACATGTGAAGGATGAGAGGTCCAAAGGATCCACCCTTTTTAGTCCTAACTGTACCTTCTTTAAACAATGTTTTAGTTACATTACAAAAGATGCAAGCCACCTACATCTTACGTTGTGCCATGGTGGTGGGGTTGACCACATCTTGCTCCCATCACTTGTTGACCCCACCCCCCCCTCTGCCCCCTCCCCACATTCAACTTACTCATAGTTATAAATATATGAGTAAATATGTCCTAAATGGGTATTGAGGCTAATTAAAATTGTTTGTGTTATTGTTTTATTCTTGGTTCTTGTTTTTTTGTTTATTTACTTTCTACTTCCTTTGAATATGTAATTTTTTTGAAATACATTTTGGGCAATTTTACATCAATATTCAAAGGCTAATAAACCCACGGGCAAAAGACATTCCCAAAATGTGGGGTTGGACTTGACTACCACCTCAATGCCTTAAGCCCTTTATTTTCAAAATATGCCCATCCTTACGTTTTACCTAGTGTTGGCCTATTATACAAGGTTTTGACAAATATGTATTAAGGTTTTGGCAAATATTTATAAAGGTATAACCTACTATGTAAAACTTGAAGTCATTAATGTCATTTTTTGAAATACATATGAAATACCCTTGTTATTGGTCAACCTCTACCAATGTTATTAATATATTTAACCATATCCAAAGTTGCCTTCTTGAAGGGAGTCCTATTCACATATCATGTGTAACAAAAATGTATGTTTTTTGATATGTATATGGTTTTCATAAAACTTTCACAAGTTAAGTTTTAGGGCTTTATGTGTTGTGTTCAATGAATGTTGATGACAACATAAGAGTTTTGTGAAGATTTGTAAATCACTATCATATGCACTTTTCAATCAAACAATTTTTCTAATGTTGATGTTTTTTACAACTTTGATTTTCTATTTCAATAGTGGTGTTCTTTCAACTAGGCTTCAAATGTAGCCAACAAAGCACAAAGGTTTTTGAGACTAAACCTACCAAACATGATTGTCATTCTTTTTTTAGATAATGTTAAATTTATTCTCATTTGAAACACCCCTAAGAATTGATTCTTTTTCAATGTAAATGCTTATATCAAGATGCATATCTCATACAGGTTAATATGATGATGAAAACATACCAAATGTCAATGAAACAAAACACCCTTGACAAAGGGGGAAAGAAAGGAACATGATGGGTGGACCCAACTCTAAGCAAAAATAAGAAACCACCAATTGCGGTGGACCACAAAGGGAACACAAACAAATCAAATATTCAAACTCCCCCAATTGCAACAAACATATTAGATAAAGGAAAAGGAAAAACACCTAAAAGAACATTTAGTCAAGAAGAACCCTCACTTATAATAACAATGTGCTTCAAAATAAAAGTTGTTTGCACTCACTATAATATCATTGACACCCCTTTGCTTGTAAAATGAATGCAAAACCAAAAGACGAAGGCCTCCAAAGCCCTTTGTGCTCCCTGTCATGTTAACACATTGATGAAAAAAGTCGTCCACCTATTGATGCAAATACCCAAATACCTCTATGGCTAAAGGGAAATTGGTTTGTTAGGTATCAATCACGATAAAGGTCATCCTTAACCTAAACTACAATTGTAATGACAACCCCATTAAATATAAATACTCATGAAATGAAATGTGTTCAAGTGGGTTCAATGATGACAATGTTAAACAACGTCCAAATGCCATCCACTGGAATCACAATGTCAACTCACCAACATGTAAATTGAAAAATAAGCAATGGAAAAAATGGGTTTGTTCATGTAAAATGTGAAAGCTTGCATCCCTCATGATTCTTGCATTCCTCACAATAAACACAAAAGCATCTTGCACAACATGGTGGTGTATTCATAAGTTTTTATTTGTATTATTCCTATGGCGGGATTTTATAGGGGAAGCACAATATAAATAAATAAATAATCATAAAGAGAAATCATAGACAACCTTTAATCTACTTTAAGGAAATCATATCAAATATGATTTCCACCATATTAGTAAGAACACAAAAAACAAAATCTAATAACTTACGAACCTTTTATTAGGTAATAAATTGAGATAAAATTATAAAAAAGATTTTTTGATAATTTTCATACATTTTGGCAGTCTTCTACAAGGTTTGTAAGGAAGCTATCATTTTCAAACCATGGACACAACAAAGAAGGTGTGTCCCCATAGGGTCCAAAGGTTGACCACAAATGTAATGTGACAAACTAATGATTAACAATATGAGTTTATTGTTTAATCATATTCATACCCAATAACCCCCCAAAATAAATATTCAAAGTTATATGATATATCCATTTCAAGAACATTTGAATACTCATATACATATCAAATTGAAAAAAATTAAATACATGTATGTACTTAACAATGGTCTTACATGTGACTCAAAGCACAACCAAATCCAAGTGAGTCCTATTTGGAAACAATATTATAATATGGCCATCTTGTTCATTTTTACACCTGTCAAGGCCAAATCAAATGATCAATTGGGATGCCCTTAATTTTGGGGGTTGTTGTTTTGCTTGCAACTGTTGAGCACATGGTTTTGACACTACTACAAAATGTGGGTGTTGTTCATTAATCCTCGTTCACTAGACTAATGAATTCACTACTTCCCCACTAATCCCATTCATTACAACTAATGAATTCACTAAAAATCCAATGAAATCACTTAGCGTATAAGGACACCTTTTGTTGTGATGTCATGTCATGGCAACAAATTTGTTATGTTGGAAAGTGATAAACAACCACCATTTTGTATAATTTGATTGGAAACCCCAACCCCTAACTCTTTTACCATTCACAACTTTCTAGCTTTGTGTTCCATTTTGGCCACATATGAAGAGTTAATAATACAAGACCTTGTAAGTTGGTGACCCAATAGTATGTCATTGGCTTATTAAACCACAAGATTCCACAAAACATTGGAGCCACAATTCAAAGAACTATGTATCCATCTTGACATTGTGATAATTTATCTTGAATATGAGACGAATTGAAGCCATTAGGAATTAAGAATCAAGATGCATTTATGATCACATTGGGAATTGTCTTTGACATATGTAAACCATGGTTGTACAACAACAAGCCTGTCAAAAAAAAACAAGTCATGAAAGAACTTTGCAAGTTAGTTGTGGGTGGTAAGTTAACTTGGTAGAGGGGATTGTCATAATTGATTTCAAAACATTGCATCATCAAATTTCAACATAAAATCGCTTTAAAAGAAAAAGTTTAGTTTGACCTTATTTATTTCGACCACCCATTTCACTATGGAACCTTAAAAGTGAATGATTTCATTATGCCATTTCACTTGAAACTAAATTAAATCATCATATCCTTACACCATTTCACTTTTAATGAAACTTGGATAATTCATGTCTAGCAACAGTTTTTTTTTTCAATTTTTCAAAGTCATTAAAGTGGCTAAAACCATGAAGAAAGAATGTGCAATATGGCTATTTGAACCATTTTTCTAAGAAAAAAATTGGCTACTATATTTTTATGGTTACTTACTTGATTACCATTTATTTTTTCAAAGTTCAAAAAATTGGCGATTTTACAATTTTTTATAACAAATATGGCTATTCAAAACATTTGAAAAGTTTGCATTTTAATTGTAATCACACATATGATCTTTCTGCAATTGTTTTTTTTGGTAACGTATGGACATCACATCTTGGATTTTTTTTTTTGTTTTAAGTACATTTTGATTAGATTTAGATTTCATCTATTCAATTATTTTGAAAAACTCAACAAACATTGAAGAATTTGAACATTTGGAGTATATTCATGACAAAATAATACATATCACAGAGTTTGAAATTTTGAATATATAGTCCAAAACTAAGGTTATGAATGGAATTTTTGGGTGAATTTTTTTATGATGTATGATATTGATATACATCTATTCTATCTAGGAAATTTTAGAAATTTAAAGTTTTTGGATGAAATTTCATTCAAAAAATGTGTTTTTTTTTTCATTTGTTTAGTATTGAATGCATATTAATCTTTTTATCTTTAGGATAAAACCACTACCATATTAAAAATGAGGAGATTTTATAGATGGGCATTGCATTATTTTTCAATTTTCTTTTGTTTGGTAACGTTTCATGAATCATAAACATGAGGCCCTATGGTCACTGAAAAATTGTAAGTTATATAGTATGTGTACATTGATTTTATCCAATCCTCACCATCTAACCGTTGGATCAAAATTAATTTTGATTCAAAATGAACTTCGAGTTCAAAAATGTTGTTGTGCAAATTTTAAAGTTTTAAAATTGTATTTAAGATAACCAAAGGATGCCATCAAGATTTTAGATTACTACATATTATAATATTTATTATACATCACCTTTTTGCACAAAAGTGGTTAACCTTTGTGTGTTTTCACCCAAGAATCAAAATATAGGACAAAAAAAAACTCCATTAAGGACTAGGTCCTTTTTATTCTTAGTGGTACACTTTAAAGAATTTGGACCCAGACCCCAAGATTTGAATAAAAGTTATCTCAACTAGCTTAATAAATTTTAATCACTTTAATTTGAGGATGGTAGAAGAATTAATCTTGGCCTACAATTGGGTCACAAGGTTGAGATTAGAAATCTCTTTCAAGATTAATTCATTGTTTACAGCCACTATCAATTTACAAAAAGAACATTGTGAATCCAAAAGATGACCATCAAGGAAAAGTTTGACCCACACTCCATCTTTTCCAACCTTGCAAATGGTACAATAAACAACCTTGATAACAATCAAACATCGGTGAAAATCATCACCAACATTATCAAAGTTTTGAACCAAATTTTTTGATAAATCACACCCAATGCGGATATCAATTCATGGTTTGGAAATCTACCATGTAGTTCATCTATTAGAGCCTTGTCAAGATTTTCACAACTCGATTTCACATGGCCCATCACCAAAAGGACGTATGGCTTCAACCATGTTTCAAAAAACCTATTGTAAAACAATGTTGGTTGACAACAAATTCACAACTAACAAACTTGATAACAAGAGAATCAAGTTCCTCACCATTTAGATCTATGCACCAACTCATTATTAGATTCTTGCTATTGAATGACTCAAGAGCATTCAATTCATAAAAAATTAGGTCATCAAACTTAGTGAATGGATCAAAATAGAACTGATAAAGCTCAAGTTAACATAGGTTCACCATATCAATGAAGTCACACACAAAAACATCATGGGATTAGGCTAATTTGACTAGGGCATGCATAAAATTTAAGAGTGGGAGAGTGGCATGTAACCCTAAAATTAATTACAAGTCATAAAAGAATTAAAGTTCTAAGTGGCAATGTTGTTTTTTGGAACATTGGCATACATATTTGTAATTAAAGGTTTGTATTGTTACATAACTTGTTGCATAAGAAATAATATATTAATCCATTTGGTCTTCACATTCCAAAGCAACTTGTTCTTTTTTCCATAGTAGTGACATACGCTCAATTTGATTCAAACATACGCGTATTATACGTTTTTTTGGGCTTTTTTAATAATACAGCCCAAAATACGCAAAGTGGTAAAGGTTATGCAAAGAACCATTATCGGGCCGCAAAGACTGCAGTCTGCTAGACTCTACAGTAGTTAACAACCTAGTTACATTTTCGCCGTCAAAATCGACGATTTCTGCAACAACAAGATCACCTATCGACGCCTGATATTCACGGTGTTCATTTCGGAACCCCGCCAAATATGGACGATCTAGGATCAAAAGGTTTCGCGGATAAATCTTTTGATTGGCCATGATTCGGATGGCTCAACCATGACACTGACAACATTCGGAATCAGATTGTTGCAACTTGCAAGTCTGGATCTGATACTAAGTAATAACTTCAACTTTCTTTCATGCTACAATCGAACAGGGCGACCTTTGGAATGAGGAAGGAGAAAGGACCCGAGTGGACCAAGGTCACCATCCTCCAGGAACCTGAGAAAGCGGGGGGGAACTTTCAAGTCAAGTGTGGGCACTGTGAGCTCGTGTTTTGGGGGGGTGCCACAAGAATCCGGGGCCACTTCTTGGGTCAGGTGGCTTGTGGAGTCAATAAGTGCACCAAATGCCCCCATGCCCTCAAAAAGCAGCTTCAGGATATTGATCAGGCGAAAAGAGAATAGGAAACGCAAAAACGGAAGGTGTAAGATCTGGATGAGGCTGCAGTTGCTCTCCCACAAGGCCCCACCAAAAAGCAGAGCACTCTCAAAGCTGCCTTTGGAAAGCAAAATAAGTCTAAAGTAGATGCTCTGTGGGGTCGTGCCTTTTATGGCAATGGTCTTTCTTTCCGCCTGATCAATGACCTTCATTTCAAGGCAGCCGTTGAAGCTACCGTTGATTTTGGCGAGAACTACAAGTTGCCAAGTCTTGTATCTCTTTGTACCACCCTGCTAGACAAGGAAAAGGTATCGGTGGCAGCAGAACTCAAGTCATTTATGGCGTCAGCGCGGAGTAGCAAGGTAACCATAACCAGCGATGGGTGGTCAAACACTCGGAATAGGCCTCTTCTCAATCTTCTGATGGTCACACCCAAAGAAGTTTTTTGAGAGTGTAGACACAAGTGGGGATACCAAGGATGCAGACTTCATTGTGCAAGTTGTTGGCAAGGCAATCGAAGATGTGGGGGCAGAGATTGTGGTCCAGGTGTGCATGGACAGTGCAGCAGTTTGCAAGGCTACAGGTCGCAAGCTAGAAGCCCGCTTTCCCCATATCACATTTATTCCTTGCACCCCGCACTGCCTAGATCTGTTGCTTGAGGACATGGGCAAGCTGGATTGGGTCTCCTCCGTCATAGCCGAGGCAAGAACAATGCTGAAGTTCATCACAAACCATCATAAGAATCTAGCTCTCTTTAGGAGCCTGTCCAAACTAAAGCTCTTGAAACCAGGGGAGACCAGATTTGCCACCAATTTCATCATGCTACAACGCATGCATGAGGTGAAGGCATCACTGCAGCAGCTTGTGGTTACTGACGCTTGGGGGGAGTGGAACCAGAAGTCGTCCCATGAGATGGAGGGAGAGGAGGTGCACGACATCCTGACTTCCGCTGCGTTCTAGAAGGGTGTGAAGGAGTTGTTAAAGTTTTAGAATCGATAGTCTGCCTTTTGCGCCAGTGTGACAAGGGTGTTCTAGTTGTGGGAAAGGTTTACTATGCCATGTTCTTGATTGGTGAGGAGCTGGGGGCGCTCAAGGAGGGAACGAACGAGCAGCATCCGGGGGTGAAGCTTTCTGCTGTCAAGTATGAGTAGATCAGCTTGCTTTGGCGTAAGCATTGGGAATACTTGCATTCAGATATGCACTCGGCTGGGTTTGTTCTGGAGCCGGAGTTCCAGTCAGCAGAATATGGACAGGACCAGAATGCGGAAGTGATGCAAGGGTTTTTGAACATCCTAGAGAAGCTCGTCCCAGATGCAGACGATCAAGCAAAAGCCCTGTAGCAATTGGCGCAGTTTAGAAACCATGAAGGTTTGTTTGGTAGACCCGGCATTCAAGCGGCCATGAGAGCGATGCCCGGGTGGAAATTTTGGTAGCAGTGGGGTCAGCAAGTTCTAGAGCTTCAGACAGTAGGTGTGACGGTCCTCAGCCAATGTTCTACAGCCTTAGCGTGCGAACGCAACTGGAGCACTTACGATTTCATCCATTCGAAAAAGCGAAACAGGTTGACCCCACAAAAAGCTCAGGATCTAGTGCATGTCTTCTCATACCTGTGCCTAGCACATAAAGTGAATAACATTGAGTTTGAGGAAGAGATGGTTAGTTGGATGGAAGAAGAAGAGCCAAACGACGATTAGAGTGGGAACAAGAAGGGGACGCGATGCACTTTTGTAAAAGGTGAGCTTACGTGATCATCCTTGTCTTTGTTCATTGTTTTGGAAGTAGGTGTAAAATTGTGTCAAATGTTTTCGATCATTTTTGAAACCAATTGCAAGTTTGACAAGGACCAGACCCTAAAATTAGTGTGCAGTTTTATTCAAGGTATGCCTATGCTCAAGTTGGTTAAGAAGGGTTTGGGCACAACTTAAGCTCAGCTTGCTTAGCGTTTTGTTCATCGTATGTTACTAAGCTGCTCAAAATGGTCAAAGATTTGTGCACAACTTAAGCTCAGCTTGCTCAGCGTTTTGCTCATCGTATGTTACTGAGCTGATGTTTGTTCAAAATGGTCACATATTTGGGCACAACTTCAGCTCAACTTGTTCAACGTATTTTAAAATACTTGAAAATACTTCTTTTTGAGCACCTTCGAAAAATACGCGTATTTCGTATGTCACTACATTGCTTATTTCCATGAACACTTCACATAATTTTTAAAACTTAAGGTATTTTTTAGGTAAGTGAGAGAAAAATGTAGACATAGCTTGAAGCAAAGCCTCTAATTGAACCACCCAACTGATTTTTGAAAGCACCAACACAACCAAGTTTGTTCAATGAACAAAATAATGCACTCCCATAAAAAATGCAACCATTATTTCCTTCATCTGAATAGTCACACCAATTCTTGAACCTTGGATAAAGTTGTTACCATTATTCCAATGGAAATGAATTTACATCTTAATACTTCAACACTCGCACCAATAAGAGTTTCCAAAGCTCTAAACATGAGCTGAAACACATTATCAATTATTCCCCTCCACTTCAACCATTTCCACACAAACCAGAAGAGGGACTCACTTCTAATCTTGTACAACACAAATGTGAAGAGAAATACATTATCTATAGTTGTCACTTCATCTACATTCATAGATAGGAAATCAACAACATTGATAGCATTACGAATGGATTGTAGTAATAAATCAACAATACCCCAACCTAAAGAATTAATCCAATGTTTCTTAGGTGTGTGTTTGACCTTAAGCATAATGGATAGATCCTTTAATCCTTTAAAGTCCCTCATTGCCTGACCTCTAGACAAAAAATGAAACACAACAACAAACTACATAATTTGTTTTTCCTTATCTTAGGGAACTGCTACAACAATAAGATCCAAAATTAAATGATGTTCTACAATCTTACAAGATTTTTTAGTTTGAGCATGCTAGTTTTTAGGATTGAAATAAAAAGAACCAACTTCCACACCAACTTCTACACCATGATTAGGAACTTTCGCTTTGAACCTACTTGCATGCTTGAACAACTTGTTAAGTTTAGGAACCAACAACCATTCCTTCCCTTCTATTTTCAAGCAAATTGCACATTGAACTTGATGCACCTTACCTCTATCATCTACTATAGACTTTGCCCATCTATCTTGGAATTGTTTATTACCTTCACAATCTCGCTTTTTAAATTTATTGTTGAGGCATGACAAATTTGATGAACAAGTTATGAAGTAGGCTTTGAAACAGATGTTATAATGAAAGGTTTTGAAGTAGATGTTACAATAAAAGGTTATGAAACAAATGTTGCAGCAATTGGTTTTAAAACAAACATTACAACAAGAGGTTCTAGATTAAGCATTTTTACATCAACAATCTCAACATTTGTATGAGAAGGAAAATGGGTTTGAATTTTAAGTTCTTCAAAATCATAAGAGGAGGCATGGTGGAACTTGGAAATAAGAAATTAAAAAAAGATGAACAAGTAAGGACTCGAAAAAAAGAAAACAAAAAATACTTTGAAGTTTGGACTTTGGAGCTCCGAATTTGTTCAACTCCAACTTGATTATTATAGTGAACATTAAGTGATCCACGTCCAATGAATAACTTGCCGTAACCCACCTCCTTTCTCCTACAACCTTTAAACATAACTCATTACAACCTCCAAACATGAATACTTTGGATTTCAAAATATGCATAAAAAAATCTAAGATCTCTGATGTACAATAATACAAACTAACCACAATAAGCTTAAAGCAAGTTGCAACCCTAAAAGAACTTAGAAGAATCATAATAGTGACTTCAATTACAACAATGGTGATATGCTTCAATAAAGGTGTAACGATGGTGAAAGGGTACTACAAAGGAAAGCCATGTGGTGAAAAGATTAGGATTGTAGGTTGATGGAGTGGTAATGGAATTTGATCACAACAACACATTTTGGTTTTTACAATTGGTTAATAAAATGACTTTTTTTTTTAATACTATAATTATAATTACAAGTTCATGTTAATGACTTCATAGTCATAAAAGACATTGTGGTGCCACATGGCATTATTGTTTTGTGATTGTAGTCAATATCACAACTTGATGGTTTTTACAAAAATATCAAAATTTCAAAAGTGTATTTTTGATGTATTTTTAATCATCCAAAATTAGGTAATAACAAAATTCCATTCATTCTTGTAACTTTTGGTGAATAATAACTATTTATGATCATGTGATGTTGATGTGGCATGCCACATGGCAATGAGGTTGACTAGTAATCACAACACTTTGCGACTTGTGATATTAACTTCACATCATGATTCGGGTCATTGATTCGATAAATTGATTTCATTATTAGTTAGTTGAAAACATTATTGTCCTTTATTAATAACAACTTAGTCTTCCATGTGATGATGACATGGCATGTCATTTGGCAACAAGGTGTCATTAATGCTGATGTGGCAATTCATGATTTTTTGTGACACCATAAGTTTTTGTGTGTGTTGAATTTATGGCGCCAACATTTGTCATGGCATGCCATATTTTTTTGTGTGCCATGACATTTTTGAAGTCATGAATTCAAATGCATGTGTATGTGTACTAAATAATCTACTGTTGATTGTAATTATGACTATAATATTAATAGTCATTATGAAAAAGGTGACACATAACTCCTTGACTTTTTAACTACTTAACATATTAGCTTATGTTAATATAACTATTAAATTAACCTATGTATGTAGGTTACTTAGTACAAACTTATTTCGTAATATAAACTATCTTGTAAATTACTTAACTAGACATAATGAATTTATTACATCTAGTATGTTTAAATATACTTAAAATATGTTACTTTATTAATAGGTTAACCTAGGTAGGCTTGGTTAGGTTCCTAGATTTAGGTTTTTTGCCAGGTCAACCTATCTATAACCTCATTATAAGATTTTTATCATGTTTGTAACCACTTGAAGTTTGTGTAATTAAATGCAACTATGATGCAACTAAAAGCAACATAATTATCCTAAGGTTTTTTTTAGCCTAAAAATGTTTAGGTTCTAGTAAGTAGTATAAGTTGACAAACTAATTCATCTTAAGTCAACGTAAGGAGGTCTAAGTCTTTAAATTAAGTTGGTAGGTAGTAGGTAGGTTGACCTAGGTCAACCTAGGCTAACCAAGGTTGATTCAAGGCTAAAATTTTTGAACTTTATAACTTTGTGTTCAATATAATTAATATTAAAAAATGTGATAGTGGAATGGATGAGGACTTGAACCCCAATGTGAAGGCGAAAGGTTCAAGTCCTCATTCTATGATACCTAGGCCATTTGGCTTAAGTTAGGTAGCTTAGGTTGCCTAACCTAAGTAAATAACCTAGCTAGGTTAAACTAGGTTGACTTTTGGTCATGTGCAATGAATCATGATGTGTTTATATATATTTTTGACACATGTCATCCATCCATCAAGGTGTCTTTTGTAACATTTAGTCAAATAAAACAACTAAGTTGAGATGACATGCATTTTATACATCATACCAAGGTTATTGATGACATGAAATTTCAATATTAAACCAACATTAAAAAATCTTAGTCGATAAGATGATTGGACCTTGTGACTAAATGTCCTTTGCGATTAATGGATGAAACGACATGAATTTAACAATTCATGAATGACTAGTTGCATATGTCCTTCTTGACTAAGATGTAGTCACAAAGCATAGTCGCAAAACCCAAAATATGTTGTTTTGGATAGAGGTAGTGCACTATAACAACATTACAATTAAAAGCCCTAACTTTTGACGATTTATTTATTTATTTCCAACTTACAAGTTGTAGCCCCATTATTTGATTTGCCACCAAAAAAAAATGCTGATGTATAAGTCTAGTAAAAACAATTCAATAAAGAAATAATGACAAGACAAAAAGTTGAAATTCTCAAGAACAACTAAAGCTTGGAAGTTGAGTAATAATAGCCCTAAATGTATCTCTCATACTGGCTGCATTTAGGGCACTATGGGGATGAACAGTCTTCAAGCGGTGTGAAAAGTAAAACCGACCAAATTTGAGACAAGAGAATCATCCTCTGGACGGATCCCAGAGCCAGAGAACACAAATTTCCTGGGATCAAGGACAAAATGTTCAAACATTCATTCACATTCCCATCATTTGAATTCACATAGTTCCATTTCAACTATGTATCTACTCAGCATTGGACTTCAACAATGTTGCTCAGTTTTGACTCTTAAAGTATGTCATGCAGTGTGCCCAATTGGTCGAATGTTGCCATACATGTTGGTAAGTTACTGGTATCACATCAGACGTACTAGTGTCATGTTCAACACATTCTGATTATTGTGTGCAACAATCATGCACGAGTTCAATTAGCTGCACATGTACATTTGTCACAGGATTGTGTGTTCACCTTCCTTCCCCCTCAAAGAAAGAATTTCTTTCTGCAATGTGCTATTTCTGGGTATATCTTCCCTTCCAAGTATCAAGGCCATGGAATCTGCATTGGATGAAATGTTGGGATGAAAATTTGGTGTGACACAGATGAAAAATTACACACATGGGCAATAGCAAACAGAAAAAATACCTTGTTTCAACTTTGTGTATGATGAAATAGGAACAAATCCAAGCCCCTAGTAGCCTGATATTAAATGGATCCATACATGCACAACACACCTACTTACACTTAACCATGGCTTCAATTCTAGTAAGCCCTTCGGCCCGGTTCCAACCTTCTTTTAAATTTGAAAGAACCTCTGGTTTAGTTCTGGAACCCCTTCTTCATATTTCAAGACCCCTGATTCTTGGTTCTTTAAAATAAAAGTGTTAGGTGAGTCGTGTTCTACAAACCTATGCATAGCCCAAAACAGAATCGTTTTTCTGTTTACAAGCATTGTATCACCAATAAAATGTGACTACCTGCCTGATGCCCACACCCATCACAAAATTATTATTCAAAACCTTGATTTTTTTTCTCAAGCTAACAACATCTCTAACCCCAATAATAATAATAATAATAAAATTAATTTAAAAACATAATCAGAATTTAGATAACTGGTTTTTGGACCTGATTCTGGTTCTAGCTGAAGGCTGATTGCTGGTTCTAGTTCTGAAGCTTTTCAAAATTTTGATCAAACAGCCCAAGTATGCCATAGCTACTATGTAGCCAAATTTGACTAAATTGTTTTCTGGACAAGGGCCACTTTGGCTACATCACAAAATCCTTAAAACAGACCCTGTAGGAGGAAAAGTCCCTTGAAGCATTTATCATATCTGGGCATGTAGTAGCACTTGGATCTTCACTCTGTATAAATACATAAATGAATTCTGGAATCAAGAGATCAAGTCCTAATCTTGGTTGGCTAGAATACATTTTTGAAACACAAACTAACTTTCTGTGAATAATTGTTTGTGGACACTGATTCTTGGGTCAGTTTCTGGTTTGGTTTGTAGGCCTCTAATATTGTGAACTGAATTACCTGTCACTAAGGGGCAGTTTACATTAGAGTGCTTGGGATCACGAAAATGTAATCTTTCATTGGTCCAAAATGTGAAGGGTGGTGAGTTTGGGTTTACACTAAGGTAGTTAGTTTTCTGTCCAAGCCCAAGTAAATCCTTGAATGAAAAACTTGTTGGAATCTTGGATGGGTTGATGTGGATAATATTGTTTGAGCCCTTGGGGTATTTTTTCAGGTTCAACTCTCTGTGGATAGTATTGTGAACAAAATAAAGGAGATTGTGGGGCTCCAAAGAAAAAAAAAAGATAGGCCAAGAGAAAATCATATGTTTGTTCTTTGAGCTAGATTCTTACTTGAAGTAGAACTATAGTTTAGGACCATAACCCATAGAGTTGTACAAACCAACACTAAGGGTCATGAAATAGGGCAATCCTCGTGGATGAGAGCCATAAATTGAGCCCATGGCCTTTAGATGAGGTTCCAAGACCAAAAAGTGGAGATGGAGGCTAAAGCTACTTGGCACCATTTTGGAGGGAAAATCAATTGGATCCAACCAAAAGAATTAGGCATTCTGCTTAGAAGTTTGGTGATTCCTGTTTGAGAAGGAATAAATAAAATGGTTAAGACCAAAATACAATTTATTGGGTCCTAACTATGTAAGGACTCAGGAGGTTGTACTCTTTGGAAATGGTAGTTGGTACCATAAAACCTTAGCAGCTTCTACACTGACTGTGTTATTTGTAGAAATGTTGAAATTTTCACTCAAAATATTTAAAGTGCAAAATTCTGTGAAGTACACTAAAGAATCTTTTAAAATATTTAATAATATTCTTTTTTTCAACATAGAATCTTGAAAATTAATTAATTAATTTACAAACATGTGTTGAAGCTGCCCTTGAACTAGTTGTTTGTACAATTATAAAGCACCTGGCCTCTTTTAAGTGATTGTACAGTACTGCTATCTACACATTTTATGTTCAGAGGTAGAGTGCTTTATGGCAAAGGATCTGGATAGTGAATTGGACCAAAGTTGGATTGTCTTTGGTGTAGAAATTTAGGAAAATTGGGAGCTTGGATCATACCATCAGCAAAGGTTCCATGCGATACAGAAAGTTTGTTGAAATTATAACTGTGGGTTTCCAAAAGCACCTGCAACTGGACAACTTGGTGTTACATGTGAACCAACATTGAATTTGTGGAGGTAGAACATAGGAGCAGCGATTTTATGTGGCAAATTTTCCCAAGTTTTTAAAAATTTTATTTGCAAAAAACTAGGGTGTGACTTTACAGTTTGCAATATAATTTCGGGAAAAAAACTCAGCATTTTACTTAAACTTTTTTTGAAAAGGAAACAATCCCACAGGAGTGAGATGAACATTAGATCCCAAAGATCCCCAAGTACATTTATACACTATTTGTTACCACAATAAAACTGCCACATGACTTTTGCTACAAGCAACCCATGAATTCTTTGTTTTACACAAAACTTGAAGCTAAATGACGTCACAACTCAGAAGCAGGGGATTCTTGTGAGGCGCTAAACACACCCTAACGAGCTCTGTCAAGCGCTGGCTTCGGGCCTGACAGTGCAGCCCTGCGGAGAACTGCGTTGTTCTGCCGCAGGGTTTAAAATTTTTGCCCTTTGTGACTGTGTGTCTGCAATAAATGTTAAATATAAATTTGTGTTTGCAGTGCTTGATGATATTGCCAATGGTTAGTGCTACATCTCGTGCACGGAAGGTCGTGGGTTTCAACACCAGGCCTGCAATTCAAAACAGGTGCCCGGAACATTGGCAATGAAGAAAATAGCAGAGAACTTTCTTCTTCTTTTGAAGAACTGAAGAACACTGGAAACCGGGTTGCATGGTTTCTTGCAGAACTGTGCAAGGCCGAAAAAGGTGTGCAAAAAGACAAGCGAAACCAGCGCCGGACAGAGCTCGTTTAGGGGGTTGTTTATCGCCTCGCGGGATTACCGTTGTGCTAAAGTTCTAACCTCTGGTTTTCGGCTTCTGGAATTTTCTAAAATCAAACAACCGCGGCACCGCCCAACACTCACGCTGATGCAATATGTTTGCAGTGTGAATAAAAGCTTCGATAATAGATGATTTGTACTATCCAGAAGTGGTAGGTGGCAGGGATGGAAGTTTCGCGGCGCAGGGGGGAGGGGGGCGCGTCGAAGGGCAAGACTCTATGTACCCCCGGTTCTGCTCAGCGGTGCACTGTCAGACCCCTGCCCCCTGTGTGCTGAAGGCGGAAGGGGGGGGGGTTTCCTTTCACTACCATTGGATTTTATCTTGAAGAAGTAACATTGATTGCTGACAACATGTGCTTTAAGGCTATTCGGTGACCCGTACACTTCATTTTTGATGCAGAAATGAAGTCTTTTTTTGGAGTTTTCAATAATCCGAATTGGAATTGTTTTTGGATAAAAATCACCAGCTTTCTATAATTGTTTCCAATCGATAGCCAAAGGCATAGACAGATGCTCGCATGTTCTTAGGCCCGCTTCACACTAGGAGTCAGGGCCCAAAAAACTTGGGGCCAACTTTGAGCATTTTTTGGGTTGTTGTTTGGCCCCAAGTTACTAATAAATGTTAGAACATTGATGTCAGGATATTAATAAATGCTGGGGTATTGGCCCCCCAAGGTTGCAAATTGGCTTCCCAAATTCATGGTATCCTTTTTGCATCCTTGGGGCTAATACAAGGCCAAAAAGTTCAGCATTTATTACTAGTTCGGGGCAGATTGAAAATATTTTTTCTATTTCAGCCTTGACTCCTAGTGTAAAGCGAGCCTTACTGTCATATCTAATTTTATAGTCAAATTTACACACAGATGAAATACCGTTTTGGTAGAAAACCGGATCAGGGAATATGCAATGGAATAGTCCTTTTTCATGTGCATTCCTGTTGCATTTAAAAACAAAAGGCCAAAAATTAGTACATTCGATTGTGGCTTTTTTTTTTTTTTTCCTAATCTTACCTGCTTGGTTTCTCAAGAAAAAAAAAAATGGCCTCTGGGCTTTCCGAAAATGGAAGCCCAGCAGCACCCATAATAGGCTGGGTATCACAG
>Ga0116231_10001219_pt1 | contig 51746 bp, 38 predicted proteins | sample S1TSphgellanicum_2_FD_89695 | JGI IMG/M metagenome (GOLD analysis project Ga0116231, IMG submission 89695) | Host-associated microbial communities from peat moss isolated from Minnesota, USA - S1T2_Fd - Sphagnum magellanicum MG | ecosystem: Host-associated > Plants > Peat moss > Unclassified...
AAAAAAAAAAAAAAATAAAAAAAAATAAAAAAAAAAAAATATTAAAAAAAAAAAAAAAATAAAAAAAAAAAAAAATTATAAAAAAAACAAAAAAAAAAAAAAAAAAAAAAAAAAAAACTACAAACAATATGAAAAAATTACATTCAATCTTTTTGTTTTAGTCCAACAATGGGAGACCACCTTGGCAAAATTGTTCTTCTACCTTTAAAACCTTATCAAATTACAAGCTAACATCCTTGCTTCCCTTTTTATCTTGTGGAACAACCCGAAATTAAATATTTATTTGTATATAATTAGCAAATTGATTGACTTTCATAACACATGAAGAATAATTCCTTGAAATGGTTTTCATTAATCTTAACAAAGTTCCCAAAGTGTCAAAAAAAAGTAAGGTTTTCAAAAAAATTTACAAAGGTTACAAAAGAACAAAACAAACACACCAAAAAAAAAACATGAAATTTTTCATCTAAACCCCTCCTTTTTTTTGTGGAACAACCTAACACTAAGTAAATTGTTTATATGTAATTAACAAAGTGACCAACTTTTTCAGAACATGAACATTAATTGCTTTGAATGTTTTTCACTAACCTTTATTCATTATGTTCAAATTTTCTATTGTATTTTGATGAAAATACAAACATGACATTCATACATCAAAAAATGAGCATTTTTTTTTCCATTTGATCTTTTGTTGTCACAAGCACGAAAAGAATCAAATATGTAAGTTTCCTAAACCAAAACAAACACGAATAAGCTCGGTTCCAAATTTAAAGTGTGAAACGAGAAAAATAAAAACAAAAACATAACATGTGCAAAACTAAAATCCAACAAGATTTTATTACAAAAAATAATAATAATAAACAAGGTTTTGAAAGGAAAACATACCCAAAATTGATGTTCAACAAACTAAAACTAATGTGAAATTCTACTTCTATTTATACCCATTGGGCACCTAAATTTTAAAAAACTTTTTTTTAAACTTTCAACTTACATGCAGACCATGTTCACCCGTGGGTGACCCATGTGCACCCATGTGTGGCCCATGTCATCCATGTGAGAACTAATAGTGAATTGATATTTAACTAAATGAATTGAAAATGAACTACAAGATAACTACAAGTACCCTAAACCCTAATTGGAAGCTAATTGAGAGCCAACTAATAGCCAACTAAAAGTGAATTGAAACTAAATTAAGAGTTAAGTAGAAATTAATCACAAGTTATGGATGAATATTCATATGCATGAACTTTATGGTGTTAGCATCCATGACATCTACACCACTAGAAGAAAAATAAGTTTTTGCAACTAGTGTATGCAACTAATTTCTAGTTACACATGACAAATGCAATTAGATTTCACATAAATCAAACTACAATAGGCAAATAGTTGCATGCAACATATCATACTTAACACATGTATATACATTTTCATCCATATGTATTCTTACAACAAATTGCATATGCAACTATGTGTGCAACTAAATGACAATGTTTAATTTTATGACATGTGTCCATTTTGAATGCCAATTATTTTTTAACATGTGTCATTCAAACACATTTTGGTATTTAATACATTTAATTAATTAATTAAATTTAAATAATCCAACTTAGGTTTTTTAGGATGTTGACACGTGGCATTTAGGTAAGAAGGTAAATAAGGTTTATTTGATGACACGTGTCCATTTTGAATCCCAATTATGTGGTGCCATGTGGCACTTTAACACATATTGGTTTTTAAAATTTCAAATTTTCAAATTTAAATTTAAATTATCAAATTTAGGATTTATATGATGGTGACACATGGCACCTAGGTAGGCAAGTTCGTTTAAACAAAGTAGGTAAATAGGTAGATAAGTAGGCCTAAATAGGTAGGTAAGTAGGCCTAGGTTAACTAAATAGGTTTATGATAACCTTTTTTTTAATTTTGGGTTTAGTTTTTAAAATTGAACTTCTTTTATTGGTTCATCCCAAATGGCACTTGCTTTTGAACTATTTCTAGTGCATTTATATAGTTTAGAAAAGTGAAAGGTATGACAAAGGATATATATGAGATAAACATTTTAGTTGCAAACATAACCAACCTAATATAACATATATATTAGGTTGTAGTTTAGTTGCACCTATTATTTAATATATATGCTATACTAGCCTAGTTTACCTACAAGTTATATTGATTATTATATGTAATAATATTAATATAAAAATAGTATATTATATATATATAATATGATTATGAAATTATTATTATTATATTCAACTACATAATTTAAACTAGTGGCCAATTAACTAAATAATTAACCTACTTTAGCCTAGGTGAATTAATTACCCTAAATAGGTACTTTAAGGTAAGCTAGGTTAACTAATGTAGGTCTAGGTATATTAGCATATATAACTAGTAATTTAGTTAGAGTATGTAGCTTAATTATAATACTAATATAAGCTAATTAATTATGTGACCTAACCTAGGTTAATTTATATTTTGTACATAATTATTTTCTACTAAGCTAGGTGAGGTATACTAACATAGGTCTAAATAACATATATAAATATATTAACTTGGACTACATATGTTACCTAACATGTGCATATTATATATACTAGCTTATACTACCAATAATAATTACTTACTAACCTAGGTTATGGTAGTACTATATATACATATTCCTAATATTTTTGTTATATTTGCTTAGGTTATAAGGTTTATTAGTGTAGGCTTAGGTATCATAAATAATATACTATATTAAGTACACTAACTTAAGTATGTATTACTTTCAACCATTATCTTTGTGACATATGTCCATTTTGTACACTAATAGTTGCATGTTAGTTGCACACACAACCATACAACCCATATAATATACAATGTCAATTTTGTAATTGCAAGCATGACCAATCTAGTTGCAAATGACAACTAGTTGCATCAAGTTGCAAAATGATGGGTTGCATATGACAAGATTTATTTTTAAGAATGCATATATTCATGATGAATTTTTAGATTTGTTTATAATGCTTGAATAACTAGCAATCATGATGCAAAAATAAATGTGACCTAAATTATGTTTTGTGACAATAAGCGTATAGTGTCTACCTCAACATTGTGAATTATTGCACACCATTTATGGTTTAAAAGAAGTTCCAAATTAAAAATTATCTTGAAAAAAAAACTAGATGTGAAGAAAGCAAGCAATAACAACTTTTGATATCCACTAAAACAAGTGAATTGCAAGATGAATTTACAATGACATCAAACCTTCCCCACAAATTTCAACACCACAAAACATTGGAACTTTTAATTTGTTGATATGTAGGCCCTAGTCATTACGATCATTTTTTGCAAATAAAAAAAGAACTCTATTGTTTGTTCCTTCCCACCATCATCATTGAACACTTCTAATGTTCATTCCATTTTCAATCGATCCTCAATTGTTGTCATCATCATCATACCTTCCTATCTTTTCTTGTATCTTTATTTGAAATGCAAGCAATGGTGGAAGATGTGAGAAACTTCATGATGACATGATGCACTACTATTAGCACAATGAAAACATTGACAAAAGTATTGATGTCTTTAGATCTCAAATACAAAAGGGCAATGTGGCTACACCATAGGTTGTTTTTTTTTGTAAAAATCATAAACCACCTCCTCAAAAAAAAAGTATATAAACATTTACCTAGCACAAAAAATAGAGAAATCCAAACAAAGTTGACAAACAACACCACCAAAAAAAACTCTTTCCCTTCTAACACAAGATTACTTCCACATTCAAAGTCAACAACAAAAAGACAAACAAATCACAACAAACATCACCAACTCCCCTTCTTGTTGTATAGAAACTTTTAATTGTCAAACATTAAATTGCCGCCATAATGAACACAAAACCCCAAAAGAGTGCACTTTCTTTTTTAAAAGCCAACTTTAGTGTAACCATCATTTAAATTTGGAAGTTTTATGCCTTCAAAATGAATGCATTGTTAGAATATTGTATTTATTTTGCATGAAGCTCTTCATTATGTTGTTAGAATCCAAATTTTAAAATGATGGTAACAAGAATAGGGGATGCAAAAATGCAACAATGTGTTTATCACTAGTCCTTTTATGACTAAATGGACTTTTTAAAAACTCTTGAAATTTTGATGTATGACATATGTATAGAAATGCCTTTAAATAGAAATTCCACATAATAATACAATGTAACATTTTTCTGGGTATAAGAATAAAAATCATTTTTTTGACGACTTTTAAATCATGATTATAAGAATATTTTCCTAAACTAACCAATCATATTGTGCCACATCAACTTGATTACATCATTCACTCTTTATAAAGACTTTGTAAAATTGTCACTTGTGACTTTTAATAAAAAAATTGCCCCCTAAACCTAGAGTTGGAAAAAATGTACTTAACAACTAGTGTAAAAACACCCCAACTACATTTCAAATTATTTTAAACAATCAAAATAATGTAAAAGGGTAAAAAGGGACATTAAAAATCATTATTTCATGGAATTTTCATAGTGGTGTGATTTTTGAAAATAGATTAAAGGAATATTCAAATAAAATTTTGATATAACATCTACAATTTTAAGAATTTATCCAGGCCACATCTAAGATATTCAATGTAATTCAAAATTCTTTACAAGCAAGAAATTGGGTAATATAATGCATGTTAAATTGAATTTCACAATCCTTGTACCATGTATAATGTGTATTTCAAGATTTTTTTTGTTTATAGCCAATATGGCAATCATCCATCAGAAATATGTCATTTTTTTTTCATTTGAACTTTCAGCTCAACTAGCACTCTAAGGTAATTCCAAGGTGCTAGATTGGCCCAAGGTTATTTCAAAATGTATCTATGGTTAACAATGTGGGTAATGTTTAAATAGTTATATTCCTAAGGGTTGTTTTAAAGGTAATTTATGAAGACTACCAAATATTTTCTATTATGGAATAATGAAAACTATATGTTGATTTCTTTATAAAAACTCTTAAGTTCCAAAATTTTATGTGTAGAGAAATGCAACAAAGAAAATTAAATTTTAGCAATTTGATAATTGCAAACAATGATAGCAATTGAAAACTTCCATTGTCTAAACTCCAAAATCCAATTTTGAAAATAAAAAAGTTGCAATTTTACAAGTTCAATTTGTAACACAAATAACTAAGCACTATGAACAATACATTGTATTAATGTCAATAATGGAGGAAATGAACTTCCAACCATCCACCATAACATAAGTGGCCTATTAAAATTTAACAAAATATTTAATCATCATAGAAGTTGGAGGTTCAAAAGTTAAAACATGTATAAGATACCAAAAAATAAGAATTTAAAAACGTTTATTATCGATTCATGAGGAAAAAATGTACAAAATGGGTCAAAACCTATAACTAGGAGCCAAAGGGACTATTTTGGAAAAGGATTGCAAAGTTTTTATTCCCAAAAAAACTTTTACATGCAAATGAATTTTTGAATGAATTTTTTTGTAACTTGTTGTAAAAAATATTTAAATGTTCCCCAATGAATCACATTTTTTTATTAGTCATTATTGGATAAATATGAATTTTTAAAAGTGTGCAAATTCTTTACAAATTCAATGTTTTATCTTGAAAAATGATCAAAATTTTAAGTCGTCACCAAAAATAAAAATTTCACATTCTTTAGTTTTATTATACTATAAATTTTATTTATTTTTCATACATCATGTACATTATAACCCATTTATATGTGGTAAAAGACCTTTGAATTTTTGAAATTTGAAACAATTTTAAAACATTATTTGAATTTTTAAAGTTTTAGAATTCCACATTTTTAAAAGTATGAATGTTTTTTGAATGTGGTTAATATGTTTTTATCATCTATATTTTTTTCAATGAATTTTTTTATATTATATGAGTCCTTTTGATAGTCCTTTGAAAATTTGACTCCATTTAACGTAGTAGCTATACATTTTCAAACATCTTAAATTAAAACCAAAACTTAAAATTGGATCAAATGAATTTTTACTTTAATTTATTTAACATTCATATAAGGGAAAAAGGACTAACTTGCTATGATTACTATGCTTTTAAATGGTAATAAAAAAAAGTTTGATTTTGACTAATTATGTTTAACATTCGATGCCCTTTTTGGCTCCTAGTTACATGTTTTGATCCAAATTGGAATTGTAGCATGTAATTTAACACAATGTACAAATGCACATTCAAAAACCCAAATGCAACAAAAAATTTCAAAGGGATATGGGAGCTTGGAAACAATAATGTTTGGGACAACACATATGGGAGATCATGGATGGTGCCTTCTAGGTTTAAAGTTTTGAACATAGTAGCCAAAACTTGGAGTTAAAGTTCTAAGTTTCCAAAAACTAAAACATTAAACCTATTTCCATCATGGAAATTTAAGGGGTTGATCAACAAAATGTGAAAACTCAAAAGGATACAATAATAAGTAAGCATCAATGTGCCATAGTGTTTGCTTTCATTTTTCTACAATTAATTTACATCCTTGTAAGGGAATTGATTTGACATGATGAATTTTGCCAAAACATCATCATAAATTATGGCCAGAGGATTAGGACCCAACCTATGATGGAGGTTAGATTTCAAGACTTTCAAACTTGAAAAACACCTTTCATCCTTCACATTTTTCAGAATAAAAACATTTGCTATATCGGCAAGTTTAAAATTTACAACATAACATGGCATAACACTTTAGAAAATGGAATGGTATGCCACAATTGAATGACGAGGTTACCATAAAGGGGAAGTTGCATGGCATTTATTGCTCAAATTTTCATTGTGACTTTGAAGAAATCTTGTTGCATGTCAAGTGTTGAACTAGAAAGGATCCCTTATACTAAAACTAGCACAACACCAACATCCTTTTTAGGAAAATACATGTAAGCATTTGCAATTTGGCATTTCAAAACAACAAGATGCTTTAAGAAAGAATCTTTGACAACTTCCAAAAACCAATATTATAGGTATATGATGCCAAATGCATCAAGTATCCCATGTGAAAGAAAACAACTATTTTAATAACAAGGATTCGACAATTTCTATCACAATAAAACCAACCCAAGAAAAACACAAGCAAGCTACTTGCAACTAAAAATTTAGCAAATAAACCCTTTTACAAAACAAACCAACATAATAAGCTTGGAAAAAATAGGCAAAAGTTATGCATTCAACACATGTGCATGTAAAATCGACAAATAATGACAAAGTTGGTTAATGAAACACAAAATATACACCCTAAGAGAAAAAATGCAAAATCCAGATTAAGGTTATGGAAAACCTATAATTACCACTTCCACTCCATTCACACACAAATTTAGGACCTCCCTTGTGACATAGATCTTGTCCTTTGTCATTTGCTCGTTGCAACAACAAAAATATGATTACCATTAGGATCAAAAGTGAGATGTTCAACAAAAGATGTAGAAAAGTATGTTCATTAGATAGTGATTTTCTCATGCTTTCACTCGCTTACCATCAATGAATGGTACTCACATAATGAATATGGGCCAAATTTGTGGTAGGATCAACATACAAAGAATACAACCTTTGATAGATCTTGATTGTAATAATGAAATCACAAATAAAGATAATTGTTGCTTGTGAAAATTTGATCAAACTATGCACCAATTCCAACACAAGGACTTGGATATAGGAAAGTGAGAATAGAAGGTCAAGATTAGTCAAGATTAGTTAAGATGTAGCAACTTAAAAATTTGTGGGCATGTCTAAGCCTATTTTCACCATAAGAATTTTATATCCTACCATGACTAAGCATGGAAATCCATCTTGTTTTCACATTTTTCAATAACTTAAGCCCTTAAAATTCCATATTGTTAGCCAATTTAGTGAGCTCCAAATCCCTATTTGGATTATTGTAGAAATATTAATAAAGAGCTTGAAATAACCCTTCCTAATTGATGCACCAAAGAAAAAGTAGACAAGGTATGTATTATATGATTGGTGTTAGTAGAAATACACAATGTATACCCAAGCTAAAAGGAACCCATGACTCACAAATTTGAATTGTGACACTGGATTTCAAACTTCGAAAAATGTTCACACCATCTACACCAAAAAAATTCATTTTTACTATTATAGAATTTTGATCCAAACCTCCTTGCAACAATGAATGCATTATGCATTTTGTCAAAAATGCTAGCATTAAACCCATCAACCACTTACACAAGAGACAACAAGAAAGGATTGTGAACCCAATTATCTAGTACATAAATGTGGATAAATGACCATTGTTGGTTATCAATTGAAGTCACCCATCATGTGTGATTTCAAACTTTTTTGATGTCATTGTTGTTTTCAAGGCCTTTTGAACTTGAAGGTGAATGTGTTCGACAATTTCCCACCTATAAGCATCATTCCCATGCTTCGTGGGTTTGTTTTTAACACCCTCAAGTATTCAAACAAAGGCTTCAAAACCTCGTATTCAACCATGGCCCCCCATTTTATAAAGTGTGATAAAATAACAAATTGTGTAATTTCTTGCAATGATTTTCCATTACCATACCATCACCCACTTGCTACAAAATAGATTGAGGTCGTTAACATTAAATAACACCTAGTTTTGAAAATGTTTGATGTTATTTTCACAATGAACTTGATTTTTCTTCAAGCTTTTACTAGGGATGTCATGTTCTATTCGTTGTTTTCCTTTATTCTTCTCCAAGTTGTCTTGCTTGAACATAATGTGCTTGGCAGCACCAATGATGGTTTTGCAAACAACATACTTCATAAAAACCAAAAACCAATCAACCATTTCCAACTCTACCCAACTAAATTGAGTCACCCAAGAATCTTGCCATTTTCAACTTTCATCATAGTTTTTTTTAACTTTCTTTTATGGAACTTCATAACAACAATCTACATTGAATCAAAAGATGAGGGGATGGGTTGGAAGGGTTCTCAAAGTCGATCATAATTAAAATAAATTTGCCTTGAATTGAGGGGCAAAATAATTGGAGCCTTCCCCAAATTCTTGAGAATTGGAATGTTTATTGCAAGAAGTGACAAAACTTGGATCAATGTGAATCTTAACATTGTTGTATGCGTTGCAATTGGAAAAAAAATGCCTTCACTTTGAAGTTCAAGGGTAATTTTAAAAGCACCACCATGATTTGCAACTTCAACCATTTGAAACACCTAAAACCCAAAACTTTTGAAGGTCCCAAAAACCTTAGCACTTGCCAAGTTCCAAGCACCCACAACCTCAAACTTCTTGGATCCCAAGTTCCAATCACTATGACCCAACACTTGAAATTGCAAAAATTCCCAAGAACCTTAACACCTTCCAAGTTCCAAGCACTTGTGACCCAACATTGAAACACCCAAAACCAAGAACCTAGAACCTAACACCCATGTTTAGAAACAAAGGCTACAAATTTATAGAACTTGTACAAAATGCAAACACCCAAAAGTTTGAAATGTAGCATTCCCATGTTATAGAATCACAAATGCAATACATTACATTGCAACAATTCAAAGTTACTTGAAACAACACTTTTAATAGTTACTACCTAGATTATTCAATTAGTTGTTATTTAAAACTTACACAATTTAGTTGAATGCCATGGAATACAAAGTGAGTTGTAAACTCTTAACATTGAATCACAAATTCCAAATCTTGATCGAAGTTCCAATGATTATGCATAAGTTGTGACTCAATGGCTACAAGCCAAAATGTAAAGCAACATGGCTACAAGCCACCTAAAATTCATATTGAAATTGCATCATTGCATGCACCATTACCAATAGCCACCAAATTTGGATATAGTTATTGGTACCCTGATTTATAAAATCATCACAAGCAATGCATTAAGTTGGTAAGCTACTAAACAATGAACTATAACAATAAAAACACTTGAAATGTTTCCAAATATTCCAAAATTGTGTTTGATATGCAAGATTTGTGATTTTTGTTTTATTTTTTTGGTTTTGTTGGTAATACAAGGTTTTATTGTTGTGTTTTCCAAAAAATAATGTTTTTTTATACACACAAATTATTGACTTGGGATTTTTTTGAAAAACATGTTAATTAAATATTTTAATTCTTTTAGGAGTTCTTGTATTAAAACACTTGTCAAACTAACAAATGGGTTACAAGTTTTTCCATGTGGTTGTCACAAATGATTTGAATCACTATTTTTTCATTGTATTGAATTTATAATTAATAAAAAAATAAATACTGATTTGGTTTGTACCCTAACCTATTACAAATCATAAGATGCCCATTGTGGACCATAATGTCGAATACATATTAATGACATAGTCTATGGGGTTTATTTAATCATGTTTGTTCTAATTTGTTTGTATTGTGTTCTCCAATCCTTTTCTTTACAAGAATGTTTTTTTTTAAAATGGGTTTGGGACAATGTTTTTTTGTTTTGATTTGGATTTAATCAGTTTGTAGAAATGTTTGATTTATTGTGGGTTTGGCAAACCTTTTTTTTTTGTCTTGAGTATTTTTTTAAAAAGAGGGTATTTAAGGTTCATGGGTGAAAGTTGCAAGTATGTGGGTGTGAAGTTTTGGCACACATTTTTAGAAAATCTAACATGGATCCTCATTTAGATGACCCACTACCAATTATGTGTCACCTTGGTAAATGACATGGTGTTGAAATTGGATTAATGTGACATAGATCTGTGGCACTTGTTGGCAAAATGGAAACATTGCATTTCATTTGGGAACGTGGCATAAGCACATGGGAACATGACACAAGCATATGGACCCATGATAGTAAGCATGTGAAAAGAAATCAAAAGCATGTGAAAACATGATGTCATCATATGGGCTTGCAATATTAATCAAATGGGAATGAGTCATGATCATATATTTCCTTTGTGTGGACACCAATGGACACAATGTTTTATAGAAGCAAAGTTTGGGGGCAACCAATAGCAACCCCTTCAAACAAATGTCCTACATGTGTGATATTCTTGCTCAATTTAAACACCAATTATTTCCAAAGCAAGCAAATGATGAAGTGGAGTTGCATTTCAAAATACAAACCTCCAACAATTTGATGCATTTTACCAATATGTGTTCCAATTTAGCATGTATTTCATTAGATTTTGAATGAACTTGGACAATTTTACCATGGCAAAAGTGACTAACTACCTAATGAATAGGGACCAATTGCTATGGGCAAGTGAATTCACTAATATTTAATCAAATTCATTTATAATTAATTTAATAATAGTTAATTTAATTCCTTAATAAATAATTTAGTGATAATTAATCTAATTCATCAACAATTATTTCATTAACAATGAATCAAATTTATTAATAATTAATTCACTAATCATTAGTCAAATTCACTAACAATTAATTCATTATGTTGATCTCCTAATTAATAGTTAGGTAAGGCCAAGTGGTTAAGGCTAAACATTTAACCAACCTATGTTTAAAATTTAAACTAAGTGCCTACCCACTTAGCCTAGGCACCTAGGAACATGGGCTAAGCAAACACCTAAAAGCTTAGGTTAATTTATCCCATCAATTTAGGGTGCAAATCACATGAAGCTTTAAACCTTTCATCTCCATGGTTAAGGAATAATTCTTTAACCATTGGACCATTTTTTAAATAAGTGAAATGATTTGTCATCACGTATTATTATGCACATTTTCTCCTAACTTATGTGTAGCCTACCATAGGTTAGATTCTTACACTAATCCTAGGCTATGCTTAGGTTAATGTAGAATATTATCAATTATTCATAAACTACTATAGGCTAACTTAGGTTATTTTAAAGCTACCATAGGTTAAGATTTGTAGCTAGTCTTAAGCCATTTTACAATATTCTACATTAAAATATTTTAAGTTATTCCACCATTGGTCATTCTTAATTATTCCATATTTGGTTATTCTAATTTATTATATTGTAGACTATTATAAGTTATTGTACCCCAAGCTATTACAAGTTATTCCATTATGGGCTATTCTAGGTTATTTTCAATTATGATAAATAATTCCACTTTAGGCGATTTAAAATTATTACACCCTAGGTTATTCTAAATTATTTTTTGTTATTATAAACTAAACCATTGTAGACTATTTTAAATTATTTCACCCCAAATTATTTGAGGTTATTTTCAACTATTCTAAACTAAACCATTATAAATTATTATAAATTATTTCACCCTATGTTATTTGGCTATTTTACCTTAAGCTTTTATTTGTTATTTTTGGTTATTCCACCTTAGATTATTTTTTATTAATCCACTTTGAACTATTTTAGGCTATTTTAGGCTATTTTAGGAAATTATTTACTATTTTATGTTATTCCACCTTATGTTATTCTAGATTGTTTTATCCTAGCTTATTATTTATTATTTAAGTTATTCCACCTTAAGCTATTTAAGCTATCACACCCCATTTTATTTAAGTTATTTCACCTTAGGTTATTTAAATCATTCCATCTTAAGATATTTAAAGTATTTTACCTTGGGTTATTATGGGTTTTTATATTATATTATTCTCAATCATCTTTTTATTCCACCTTATGTTATTTTAGGCTATGTTACTTTAAGCTATTTTTAAGAATTTTAGTTTATGTTTTTTTTTAAAAACATTTGTTATTTCACCTTAGCCTATTTTTAGTTATTATAGGTTATTATAGGTTATTGTTTTATTTTAGGTTCTTATTTCAGGTTGTTTCCACCTTAGGTTATTTTAAAATAAGGTTATTTTCCATTTATTTTAGGCTATTTAACCTTAGGTTATTATCAACTACTACACCTTATGTTATTATAAATTATTATAGCTTATGTTATTTTAAGGTATTGTACCTTAGGTTATTGTTGGTTATTTTAGGCTATTCCATTTTAAGTTATCATAGGGTTATAACTTATATTAACCTATGATAAAATAACCTATAATGGTTTGGATTAACTTAAAATAAATAATCAAAAATATTGTTTTAAGGTTACATAACCTATAAATAACATATAATAAAATATTTAAAAATAATTTAGAATAATTAAAAATAATCTATGATAACCTAATGTGGGATATATTAAAATAACCAATAAAAACTTATAGTGAGTAGCCTAAAATAACATAAAGTAATTTATAAAGGTTCAATTTCAAATAATTGAAAACAAACTAAGGTGGAATAACTTAGAATAATGAAATATATATATAGTTTGGAATAGTTTAGGGTGTAGGCATGGTTAAATAGACAAAAAATGTTACTTGTCACAAAATATTACAAGTAGACACAATTTTTTTTTGATGCATTGAAAGTAGGAATATTATTTTATTCAATGATTAATATGAAGATAAAATTTCACTTTAATATTATAACTTTGAAAGATGAACATTTTCATGTAGATTTAAGTAGATTTTACAAAATTGCATCTACTTGCAAGTAATGTCCTATCTTACAAAATGGGTTACAAGTAGATGAAATATTGAATGTTTTTTACTTTCAAGTCATGAAAGCCTTAAAAAATAGTTATGTATTATACAATTGTACATGTTATAATCATAATACATAAAACTTTTAGTGTAAAAGTAGATTTGAATACCAAATTGACCTAATCAGGTTTAAATTTACTTCTCATCTTATTTATGATACCAAAGTTTTTCAAATTTTGTATTCAACTTACCATTAACTAAATGGAGGGCCATGTTTTTTCGTATTTCTACTTACACAAGTTTTTAATTTATTTTCATTTTTTTATATCAAAAAATTTATCATTTTAAAACTGCATTTTGACTAGATTACTTTTTTTGTCTATTTAACCATGCCTACACCCTTTAGGGTGAATAACCAAGAATAATTAAAAATATTATAAAGTAAAATTTAAAATAGCTCCAAGTAAAATAACCTATAAAAGTTTAGGATACAATAACCTAAGGTATTTAAAACAACAACACAAAAAAAACCTATTTAACTATAATAAATTACTTCAGTTAATAACGAATTATGTGAACTTGTAATGAAACATGGTGATTACATCATAACCCATAGGGAAATAACTTTAGACAAGGTGAAGTGATGATGGTGGGGTGAACTTATTTCATTTAAAAAGTCTTATAATGATTTAAGCTAGTAAATTACACCCCATTTTTGAACTAGTGATGTTTGAGATGTAATAATAGGATTTCCCTTTGTAGATTGCCAATGATGTATGTGACTAAATCTACTCCAAGATAATTATAACCCAAAGGAAAATTGTGATTATAATGCTTACAACTCCAATTCAAATTTCTTTGAAGAAGCTACATGTATGAAAAGTTTAATTTTGTGAATTTCTATCCTCAAGTTCATTACGATATTGATGTTAATTCTAATGATACAACTTGTAATTATTGGATGAAAGTGAATTCATTTTTATGTGGTTTTGTTTCAAACTCAACTACATAATTTCTCAATATATTATCAATGCATATTCATGACAATGTCAAGATCATTTTGGAGAACAAGAATATATATATATATATATATATATATATTGCTTTCAAAAGATATGAAAATTGGTGGGAAAGTGAGGCACCCTAAGTTTGTCAAGTGGTATCAAGGTAAAAAACTAACTAGTTTTCAATTTTGTAATAGAATGCAAACCTAAAATGTGTTTTTTAATTCCTAAAAAGGTTAGATGTCAACTTTATGATGGGATGAGAACAAGTTCACAAATTTTTAATTAAAAGTGAAGCCAACCTACACAACAAAGAAAAAGGGCAAGTAATGCAAGTTGAAACCAAAATAATGGATGGATGAAGCACACATAATAAACTTTCACAAAACTTACCACAACCTAAACATGAAAACATTCATCAATTTTTTTTGTATAATATATTTTGTGGTTGGTGAAATAGATTGTATCAAAGTGACAAAATTTCCCAAAGGACTTCAAAATGAAAGTCTCGAAAATTCTTCCTTTTTCGCAACTTATGAGTTTCATAAATTTGAAAGTTTATTATTCCCACATACAAACTCCAATCGAAGAGTTTTCAATTTTATTTTTTATAAACATGTAAAAGAAATTTCCAATGACATATTGCATGATCCAATCAAAGGTCATTTGACCCCTTATTTCTTGGGTTTTAGTGGTCAAAAGTCAAAAAAGTTAATTCAATTCCTACTCATTATATTGGCCATAAACTTTGACCTTTAAATCTTTAAATGAAAGATGGGAGTTCATGTTTTATATTTGTGCTTCAAAACCTTTTCAGTAGTCTAAAGAAAGCCTAATTTGGACAAGGTTTGTTATTTGTATTTTTGTTTCAAATATTGAAATATTTGCAAGACTCCAACTCCCAAAGGTGGAATTCATTTGGAAGTGTTGATAGAATTCACTTTGTTGCATTTTTGCACACTTGTGTAATTGTGCTTCAGTCCAATGACATTATTTTGACTCTCTTCATTTTTCATGCCTTAACTTTGGTCACATGTCTAAGGCTAGAATCATGACATCATTCATTAAAACAACATAAATAAACAACATTTTTGAATTCATCAAAAGTGTGATCACATAAATCACAAAAGTCCTATTTTCAAATTGATGCCAATATCAACAAACTTGTATTGATCATTGTGTAAAGTGATTAAGGATTGTTGAACTCCAACTTGCGTTTTCTTTTCACACTATGAATCACCAAGCTCTGAGAAATCCCACAAGATTGGGGGAAAAGGGGGAGAATAAACATTGAAAAAACAATGAATTGCAAAAATAACAAGAAGATGAAAAAAATCATACTAAGTTTAAACATGTTTGTAACTCCAACCAAATCTTGCGACAAAAATCCTTAGACTCATCATGTTGGTGAAGACGTTGGCGATGAAAGAGTGTAAATATAAATAATCAACCTTGAAAAAACATCAAATGGAATGTCCATATTGCTCGTATGTCCTACAAGTTTGCTTCCAAATATTTCAACCCAACATTAAAGGTCATGTTTTTCCAACAATCTATGTATCAATAATACTTGGAAGCATTAGTGATTAAAGAAATCTTAAAGTGATTTGCTTTTGAAAAAGAGAGCTTGGACAAGAAGCAAAGAAATGGAATTGAAGATCACGTTTTTCCAACAATCTACATATCAATTATACTTTGAAAACATTAGCGACTAAAGAGGTCTTAGAGTGATTTGCTCTTGGGAAAAAAGAGAGCTTGGACAAGAAGCAAAGAAATGGGAGGAGAATCACAAGCATTTTGCAACAAAGAGACATTGACCCCAAAATTTTTTTTTAAAAAAAAAACTCTTAAAATTTGAAAGATTCCATGTTAGAATCATCTTTTGAAAATGTCATCCAAAAAGACAAGATCCCTAGTGGAAATTTTCTATTAGTTATGTGAAGAGGTGGAATCAAAAGTTTCTGACTTGTACAGGGATTTGAACCCTAGACCTTCTGACAGACACACACAGTTGCTTATTTGTGGGAAAAACAAACATGAACCGTGCGGCTGCCGCATGATGCACCGCGCGGTAAGGGACGCAAGACGCCAGAAGGTATCTGGACTCTGGAAGAAGAGGAGAAGAAGAAGAAGAAGAAGCAGAGAAGAAGAAGAAGAAGAAGACGGCGACGAGGAACAAGCGAAGTGAGGAGGAGTGAAACATCGCGACTATCTTTCGCTTTTTTTTATGTGGCTGTAAAACAAGTTTTTCGACTGTTTTTGGGCTGTTTTCGCTTCTCATCTTGATGGGTGTGTCCAGTGCTTGATCGATTTAAAGCACCTATCGACGTTCCCGGAGGCTTTTTGCCTTCTCCCCCTTTGCAATCGCCATGTAAGTTGTCATGTCCGCTTCCTCTTCTTCTTCTGCTACTTCTTCATGTTTCCTTCTTTCGCAAAATTACAAAAAATAAGGAGGCGGCGAATGGGTAGAAGATTGTGTGTGTGAGTGCGCTTGTGCGCGTTGGTCCTTTTTTAAAAAAATTTTTTAGGGTTTTTTTGTGAGAAGAAGAGGAGACAGTCGAGCGTGTGATATATCTTCCGCATCTGTGTTTATTAAGAGTTTTTGTTTGTTGGTGCCGGACGAATGTGCAAGAAGAGAGATACCCATTTGTGTCCACAGTCCAGGATTTATATAGACCTAGAGATTGAGAGTGTTGGAGACACACACACAGAGATAGAGACATAGAGACACAGAGACACAGAGAGTGAGAGAGATTTGTCTCCCACCCAGTTGCAGCGACGGGTGGTTGAGACACAGACCCAGGCATGAGAACAAGTATGTACCATGTGGGGGGTGAGAACTGTTAAGCACGGAAGAGAAGGGACCCTCGGAAGGAGCTGGGTTGACGACCGAGAGAGAGGGGGAGGGCAGAGGATGAAGGGGTTGTTGTTGGATTGGAATCTTGTGCAGGAGGGCATCAGTGAATCGGCCTCCAACACCTGATGTGAATAATGACAAGGAGTCAGAGCCAACACTTCAGGAGATCATAAATGTCAAGGTAAGAAGAGGATTGCTACAACAAACACCCACATCCAAAGGGAATTTGCTAAAAAAATTGTCATTCAACAGACTATAATGTTATGTTTTGAACAAGAAAGATTTGGAACTTGCCATCATCATCTTAGATCCACACAATCATGTCTTCATCACAGAGGTGATATTGAAGATTTTCGCCCTCTGTGACAGCATGAGATTGTCACAAATCCATGATGGTGTAAGCTATTTTCCAGTTGGTGACTAGGGCAAAAGAGCGAATCAACTTTCATTTAGCCTTTGGATCTCCTTTAGACATCATAGTAGCATGTAACAATGATCCACAACAGTTTGATCCTGTCTATACTGTGGTAATCAATTGCAGCTCTGGATACATCAGTAGACCTCCTAAGGGTTTACAAAAGACTGAGTCAAGTGTTTGTTGCAACTTTCTTGGACTGTTTTCTCAGAGTTTTTTGCAACTTTTGTTGGTCACATGGAAAACTCTTTCTCTTCATTGAGGCTGTGTCTGTCTTTTGTTGCTTATGCCATGTTCACATGCTTTGGTGTTCCAGAGAGAATGAATACATGCACGCATCCTACCTGCTGCATCTTTTTTTTAGGAGACAGGAAAGTTTAGTTTCAGTGCTCTTAATTTTCGGGATGGGTTATGTACTTATGGGCTTCAGTTGATAGAAAGTGGGGAGAAGGAGAGATTGAAAGAGTTGTTGCGTGAGCGTCTTATTGAATGTGGTTGGAGAGACGAGCTCAAGGCCCAATGCAGGTAAAATGGACAGGGACGTGTTTTCACATCCCATCTTGTTCTAAAATTCTGTTATCTTCTTTCGCCGTTTCTGCTCTTGTGCTTTTTATTGTTGTGTATAGAAAAGTGAAGCATTGTCAAGAGAGTATTTTTGAGGTGAGACACCCTTGTGGATGGGAAGAAATTAACACAAACAAGAGAAGAATCTTATGTGTTTTTCTTCCTCTCTTTTGTATGTTTTGGGAGTAGTAAAACCTGTAACTTATGTATGGAAGTCAAAATCTGCAATATACAGGAGGTGATATTCTAGTACAGACAAAAAAGCTTTAAAGCAAGATTTTCCTGTTATGTGTTAGATCTTGGGAAGAGGAGAGGGAAAAGACAGCAACTAACAATATTGTCTGGAGGCTGCAATAATACAATTAGAAGTGAAAATGCATTGAAATAGGGATGGAATCAGAAGACAAAGGCAGCTTGAAAGTAAGCATTTTGTTGCAATAATATGTTTGCAGAAGGTAAACGGGGAGGGACTGGGTGACACAGGGCTTTCACGAGGAAGAAAGGACGGGCCAACATCACTGTTGATGACCTTGTCCGTACCATAACACCAAAAGGCAGAGGTATGCTCTCATTATGAGGAAAACCCACCTCTTATGTCTTATTCAGTTTTAGGTTACTTTGTTGAGTGGTCAATGGCAATGCTTTTTCTTTCTTTCATGAAGCAGAATGTCAAAACCATCCCTATTATTCTGAGGGGAGACCAGAATGATTGACCTGTTGGATGATTGTTTGCTTTGTAATGAACTGGTGCAGCTATGGTGCCAGATAATGTGAAGGCTGAACTGTTGCAGCGAATCCGAACATTTCTTCTCTCTGATGCCTTGTGGCCTTGATTATGGCCTGATCAAGGTTTGCACAATTTCAAAGTGCAGTTTGTTTGTGCCTGTCTTCTTAAACTGTTTGTGGCCCTTTGATTTGTTGTGTTTGTTCATGTATATTATCTTCATTGGGTATGCTTACATACGTAGTGCACAGTTCTCATTCCCAGAAAGGAGCCTCTTGTGTACAGTGGATGCCGACAGAGACCATATTTTGAGGTTTCCATCCCAGTTTTTCTTGGGGGATGTTGATAAAAGACAATATTGTTTACAATGATGGGTTTTCATGCAGTCCAGTTCTGTTGTTGACTTAACTGTTTAACAGCATCAGGCCAGATTTTTGCATGCAAATGGAACTTCATGGGGGACACTGACAAAAATATGCTTGAAATGCATTGCTACAATCTAGTTATTTGTCTACCCTGAATCTATGGTAGGCTTTGTTTCCTTATGGTACACTACCAAAGATTATATCTTAGGTGCACATTGCCCCCCAACCAGTACCCTCCAGGAAGGCCTCTCTACGGCTTCCTGTAGATGCTTCTTGTAGAGGGGTGAACTAGAATGAAATGAAGCATAGCCTCTCAAGCTTGTAGCAGCAAGAAATGAGGATACTATCAACTTTGTTTCATTGGCTATGTACCTCTTTGAGTGTTAGCTGACATCATGACTGAGTTTTCCTGTTGCTTCTGGAAATGCAATAGAAACTCAAGATGTGGTTTTTCCATATAACTGCTTGCCCTAAAGTCTGAACACATTATTGTACACTTATGCAGACACTGATATGAGCTGACAAATTCAGTGGGGAAGTAGTTAGAGCCAGTCACTGCCATTGTGCTGCTATGCAAAGTGCAAAGTGCTACTGCTTTTGTGAAGCTTCTCTCTGCAGGACATGGTTAATGTACTACTGTGATCACTGCCGTGTTGTTGGCACCCAATTTGATGGGTCTCTTGTTTTAACAACTATGATACACTTGCTGCTGAAGGATTGATAGTAAGGTTAGGTTATTATGCAATTTCACTATGTTGGGGAGGAAATCAGATATCTAGATAAATCAGTTCAGTAATGAAACCATAATTCCCACAGAGAGAGGATGCGAGTGGTATATGTGAGACTTTACATAAGCTCTTAAAATGTAGCATGCTCATTCTTTTCATATTTTGAATTGGATCAAAGCCATTATGGTTGTCCATTTTGTTGTGCATGGATAACTCTTTTTACTCATAAAAGTCCTTCAACATGTTTGTGGGTTTCTCCAAAGAGAAAGTTTCAATCATTGTAGGGGAGCTTTTTTGGTTGCTTGAACAATTGATGCTTGATTGTTCAATATGTCTACATGTTGTTTTGCATCAAATATGTTTTTGTCTTTTCAATGTTTGCCCCTTTTTTTGGTGCTTGTTGGGGATGATTAGGCCACCAAAAAATCTACCTGTTGAGTTCCTTTTTTCTTTTCTTACAAAGTCATGTCTCTTGACTACCTACCAACTTATTGTAACTATTTTTGTGCTTTCAAATTATGGAATTGACTCTACACATGCAAACTTTTTTGTAATTGTTTATTGAGAGTTTTTAGCCGAATTATTATATGTATTTGCATAAACTTATTGTAGGGAGTTAATGATGGGAGTGGGGAGTAATGGCCTCCAATCCTATGAGCCATGGAGGTTATCGATCGCATGGATGTAATATTGCCTAGTATTAATCGCATGTTTACTATGGTTGTTGAATTGTCATCCACACTTGAAAATCCCTCCATGTAGGTATGTGAAGATGGAATAGCAACATGCAATTCATGCCATATCATTCTACCCTTTATGGCAAGTCGAAATAAAAATCATGAAAAGTAATAAAACTTTAAACACAACCTTTATTTTTTTTTCAATTTCATTAGTTTCACATAAAGTGGTGAATTTTGTTACATGGTTAGATAAGGTGACTACAAAATGAATTTGATAAAAAATAAATAGCTTAAAGAGTACAATTAAGTTTCCAAGTGTTATCACATGTTGGTTGTTGGTGCTTTAGTCACATGCTCACAAACAAATTTAAGACACGAGAAGGGCAAAATAATGTTGATGGACTCAAACACATTTTCACAAATGGGACATAAAAATGTGAGAGTGCAAGGAAATGAGTTTGAAACTTCACTTTGGGAGTTGAAGTTTTGTGGGTGTTTTAAAATCATTGAAACAAGTATGCAAATGACAAACATTGTTCAAATTGAACTTTCTTTCAACCATTCATTCACAAGTCTTTGAAGCACAAATATTGAAATTGAGTTTGCATTCTCCCTTTGGAGATAGAAACTTAAATTATGACCAAAAGAATGATATGAGTCAAAAGTGTTGGGACCTTCTCAAAGAACATTTCTAGTCTCCCATTCCTTTCTTTCTTTTGAAAGTCATAAAGTGCACGTTATGTTTGCATTCTAGTGTAAAATTGAAAATTGATGTACATATATACAAGGTTTTTTGAGCTAGGATGTGTTTGGTGAACAATATATTTTATAAACTTTGGCAATACCAAGAAAAAGCTCTTAATGTCCTTTAACACCAAAATGGCCGTTGATTGGCAATATAATTTAAAAGATTGTAAATTGGAATTCTAGGCCTAACCTATCTCCATTATGGCCCCCTTTACATTCAAGATTAACAACCCATGACCATTCAAATAGAGAGTTAGTACCTAGGGTGTGTTAGCTAGTTGCATGTTTAGGCCAAAATTTTACCATCAAATCTTACAATAATGAAAATTTCTTTTCACATGAATGGAGTACAAAAAAAATGGATATGATTGCAAGGATTTAACTATGCATTTCAATGTTGCAAAAAACTTAAAGTACACTTCAAATGGATTATGAAATCCAAAGCAACAATATTTGTATGCAATCCTTCCATTGCCATCAATTCCAACATTTATTACGTTGTTAAACCATGTACATAAACATTCATTAATTCACTTCAAGTCTATTTAATATAATATGTAGTTGCTAATGGACATTTATTGTTCATTTCAAGTTAGTGGTTACAAGTTTTATGCCTTGTTGGTAGGTCAAATAATTAAATATTTATTTTTAATTTTAAAAAAAAAACATGACACATGTAGTTTGGGTATAATGAAGGATGTAATTAAAAAATTCATTAGACAAGTACATTCATTTGAACATGGTGTGAAACTACTTTTACCCCATTATTGATGGTAAAAATTAGTTTCACTTTAAGTTTGTGCAACTTCACTACTATTCTTATAATTTTTATTTTTTTTTTGAAAAATCATGTGCAATAAATGAAATCTATCACAACCAATTTTTATTTTTATTTTTTTTAATGTTTGTGGATAACAACATTTGAAGCTTCAAGAGAGGTCAGGGGATGAAAAGGGGTGCAAAGATAAAGGTAATTTTTAATATAGTTTTATTATAACCAAACATTTATGAGTTTTTTAAATATTAGATATTGAAATAACCTCATTTGTATTTGCATAATGTGATTGGGGTCATGTTGTCCATTATACCACATGAACCTAATCATTGTTGGATTCTTTATGAATGCACTAATATTAAATGCATCATCAAGAATTTATTGTCATTTATCTCTTTAGAATTTACTATTATGGTTCTAATTTACATGCTTCAACATTAGAGTTCATTTTAAACAAATAACAAGATTATTTGAATAGGAGCTAATTAGTTAATATGACTTTATACTTTGTTGTAATCTTTATTTTTTGTATTCTCCATTAGATTTGTTATACCTAAATTATTTTTTTCCCTGACTGCCCATTTGCCCATCCAAGATGTGTCTGGAGATGCCCAGACACATTTTGGTGCTGCCCATTAACAAGGACCAATAATGGACACATTTTGATGCTGCCCATAATAGAATTCAGGTCCTGTTAAATGGGCTGCTTACACATATTTTTTGGTGCTGCCCATTTAACAGGATCCAAAATGGACACATTTTGATGCTGCCCATGTAAAAGGACCCAAAATGGACACATTTTGATGCTGCCCATTTGACAGGACTCAAAATAGACAAATTTTGATGCTGCCCATGTAAAAGGACCCAAAATGGACACATTTTGATGCTGCCCATTATAGACTTTGGGTCCCTGTTAAATGGGCTGCCTAGACACATTTTGGTGCTGCCCATTTAACAGAACCTGCCCAAAATGCACGCATTTTTATTTTATTTTTGGGTGCTACCCATTATATAGACTATGGGTCCTGTTAATGAAGGGCAGCACCAGAATGTGTCTGGGCATCATCCCATCTTTTTTGTTTGAGGAAAAAAAAAGATGTTTCACAACAAGGGCAGACAAGGAAAAAGAAAAAGCAGGCTGTAACAGTACATTGTTTTGTACTGCATAAATAAGGACTCTTTGCTTATGTACTGTCATGTGTGGGAAACTGTGCAAATACAAAATCGAAGGCAGTACAAAATGAGAAAAGGTTGTAACAGTACTTGGTGTTGTACTGCATAAATCAGGACACTTTGCTTATGTACTGTCATGTGTGGGAAACAGTGCAAATACAAAGTCAAAGGCAGTACAAAATGAGAAAAAGGTTGTAACAGTACATCGTTTTGTACTGCATAAAACAGGACACTTTGCTTATGTACTGCTTTGTGTGGGAAACTGTGCGAATACAAAGTCAAAGGCAGTACAACAAATGAGAAAGTCATTGCCTAATAATTGGTAGGATCAGTGGGCCGCAAAGACAGACAGAGGATCATAAAATTTTTAAAGAAAGAAAGGGAAAAAAAAAAAAAAAAACAACCATGTGTGCAAAGAAAGAAAGCATCTGAAAAGGAAGAAGGAGTGCCGAGAGGAGAATGTGCGAGAATCATGCTACAAATAAATTGCAAACAACCCATAAAAAGCTCCAAATTCGGTGCCAGATTTGCTTCTTTCTTGGGTGTTTGCTGTTTTTTTGCTTGGGGTCGTGATGAAGTCTGTCCTTTTCTGAACCTAGATGTTTATCCCAAAGAGATGGGGATGATGGGTTGCAAGCAAGAACAAAAGAGATGGGCAGCAGTTCTTAAGTATTTTGGAGCTAGAAGCAAACGAAGCAAAACTGCTGCTTTTGTTTTTTGGTTGGGTTTGGGAGTGAATCAATAAAATGACTATGATCGACCAGAACATAGGTTTGAATAAAATGTTTGGATTTGCTTAAATTTTGTTGGGTTTTCTTTCTTCGGATCAAAAAAAAAAAAAAAAAAAAACCCCATGTTTCTTCGAGATTCATTTGTGAGAAAGATTGATCCATTCAGCCGGATCAAAAGAAAGGGTTTTGGATTTGCAAGGAAGGATTCTTCTTCATGATGAGAGCAGCAGCAGTGCGAGCTGCTGGAAAAACGCTTGCACGCACACATTACTATGCGAAGCAGACGAAGAAGAACAACAAGGGGGGGCAGTGGAGCTCGTTGATCACTACTACTACTGCTGCTGCTACTGTCCCACCAAGTACACTGGAATGTCATGACAAGAAGTATGACCACTGCTCATCATGTGTGGAGCAGAAACACATGCTTCCCTTGAGCAACCGGAAGATTGCCGCTTATGAGGCCTGGTGGAGGAGGGCTGCTTCTTCTTCGGCGCCAAGCTATGAAGGTATGTAAGTAAGCTTCCAAAGGTATGTTCACGTAGAAATATATGGGTTCTTTTGTTGTATGGGTAATTTTTGGTTTTTGTTGTCGGAGATGGCGATGGTGGGTCTTCAATTTGGTGGGTGCACCTTTCCTTTTGTTGTTGTGAATCAGCAGCAGCTACTGAAACAACTGGGCAGGAGTTCAAGTTCAGTCCTATGGCGGAGTACGAGCGTCGCATCGCTTCTGGAGATGTTCATCCAGGAGACAAGTTTCAGGTGTGTGTGTTTTTTCTCCGCTCTTTGTCCAACAAACTCTTGCCAAAGCTTTGCAGAAGAAGAATTGTTGTTTTGGAAGCCCAGCTATGGCAATGCAAGAAATCCTCTGTTGATACCAACCCTAAACCCTAGAAATCCAAGGAGTCAAGACAAGTTTCAGGTGTGTTTTTTTTTCCCCTCTTTGTCCAACAAAATATTGCCCAAGCTTTGCAGAAGAAGATTGTTTGTTGTAGCCCAGCTATGGCAGTGAAAGAAATCCCCAGTTGACCAACCCTAAACCCTAAAAATCCAAGGAGTCAAGAGAAGAAGGAAGAAGAAGGCCTTTGAACCACAACCCAATTTTTTTTGTTTGTTTTGTTACAAAATCATTGATTGAGGTGCATGAGTGAGAGAGTCTATGGAACTTTTTTCTGGCCTGCTCTCTCTCCTTCACAGCTCACTCTCAACAGTGTTGAAAGCCTCTTTTGGTGTGTCTTGTAGGAGAGCACAGTAAATGCACTGCAAGATTTGTACGAGGAGCTTTGGCGCAAATCTGATGATATTGGGCTTGACAGCAGGTTGCCTGTCCCACAGTCTTATAGTAGAAGGTATAATGAATGGGCAATTGGGGTCATTTGCATCAAGTTGTGAGGAGTTCCAGAGAGTGCATGGTATCACAGTGCTACCTTGTGTTTGAGTACTTTTAGGGTTGTGCGGGCTGCAGTGCTGGAGGTTGGCTATGGCAACGCTTGATGCGCAGATCTTCACCAGCATCTCCTCGTGGGCTATATATGTATGGAGGTGTAGGCACTGGGAAGACCATGCTCATGGATATGTTTTATGAACAACTGTGAGCTTCTTCTTCTTCTTCTTCTTCTTCTTCTTCCATGCTTTCCTGACCCTTTACTAAGTGTTTCTCAGCTTCTGTCATTATTTCTTCCAGCATGAAATGTTACTGACATGGTGTCATTCCTTATCTGCAAGGCCCAAGACATGGAGAAAGAGAAGGATTCACTTTCATGATTTCATGATCAATGTACATACTCGTTTGCAAGTAAGCTGTTGTTCCAAAACCCTGGACAAATCACAACTTTTGTCTCATTAGCAATTAGTGAGCAGTCTATGAATAGTTATAAACTAGGGTTTCTTGTAAAGCTGCATGCTATATTGTATGACACTGCCTTGGAGCAACACGTGTGAGTCTAGGGATCTATTAGCTTTGAGCTCATATATTGAGGAATTTATAGCAGCTGTTCATGTAAGTTTAACAACAGCTAAAGAATTTGCGGGGGCTGTAATTTGCCGTCTCATTTTATTTTTAGTACTCCAGTTAAAAGAATTTAAGCATACTCAGCTAGACTTTTGTTTTGTTGATCTGTGACACTACAGAGAAGCAGAGGAATGACGGATCCATTGGAGGTTGTGGCTGAGGACATTATCAAAGAGTCTATTTTGCTCTGTATTGACGAGTTTATGGTTGGCTCTCCTGCAAATGAACCAGTTTTTAATTTTGGATGTTCATTCCCAGAGCAAATCTTGGGAGCATGTATCAGCGGACACTTGTTTTGTTGTCAATCTGGCAGTTTACATCAAGGGGCTCCTCGAAGGCTGGATTGATCTTCTTTATGGTTGTGTAGGTTACTGATGTTGCTGATGCTCTCATCTTGAATCGGCTTTTTGACCACCTGTTCAAACAAGGACTTGTGAGTATTTCTGCACTCTTATGAGTTCACAATATAGCTGTTTTTTGCACACTATTCTTGCTGTGAAAGTACATATCTTTACTGCCCCAATTTTAGATCTTACATACTACCATGATGGGATTTATAGATAAATGTGCTAGCATACATACTACTCTTGATGGTCCCTGAACTGGCACTTTTGTTCATACTGTTGTTTTTTGTTTTTGTCTTTCCTAGTTTGGAACTTTCTGTGGCTTCTTGAGGAAGTGTTAACCTTGCTGTGTTCTTTCTTCATTGTGAGAATGGAGATTTCTCTATTCTTATGAAAGATATTAAATGTGCTAGCAGTGCAGCCTAGCAAGGTTCATAGCTTCAACATCCCTGGATCTCAAGCTACTGAAGCCGAAGTGAAGTTGGATGCTGGAAGGAATCTCAGTACAATGAGTTGACATGCACAGTTGATCATGTGACAGGTTCTAGTATCAACATCTAATAGGGCACCTGATCAACTCTATGAAGGTGGCTTGCAGAGGGATTTATTTCTGCCATTTATTGCTCGTCTGAAAGTACTGTGACACAAACAATCCTCTCCTTTGTGTCTAATGTGAACCTCCTAGATGATCTGGTGTGAAAATCAGCTGGTCCTTTTATATCCTTGTAGCTCATGGTGGTTGCACATTCTCCTAGTGTTGAATTTTCATTTTGTTCAGTTGGCAAATGTATTTGTTCATGTGCAGGATAGGTGTGTGATACACCAAATAGATTCAGCAACTGATTACCGGAAGCTGGCTGCGGTAATCTACTTCAAACTTCTCAAAACATTCTGTATCAGCAGCATACCCAAATTTCATACTGATTCTGCATTGGATCACATCCACAACCCATGAAGCAATAACAAAAGATTTTTTGCTTTGCAGGCTGTGGCAGGCCACTATTTCACTGGTCCTGGAGCATCAGAGTTATTGCACATGAAATTTCAGTCTCTGATACAGGATGAAAAAGCAGTGCCAACAACTGTGGAAGTGGTTATGGGTAGAAGACTGCAGGTCAGTGTTTCAAGCAACTTATAATAAGAAACAGATGGCACTACTTTGCCAATTCTGGTTTTGAAAGTTTCAAGCAACTTATAATAAGAAACAGATGGCACTACTTTGCCAATTCTGGTTTTGAAAGTTGTTGGCATCCCTCTGATCATGCAGGTCCCTTTGTCAGCTGCTGGGTGTGCTTTCTTCCAGTTTCACGAGCTGTGTGATATGCCATTGGGTGCAGCTGACTACATTGGACTCTTCCGTAATAGATCTGAACTTGAGACCTTGACCCTGAATTTTGTGGGGGACCCCAATGTTATTTGCCTCTTGATTAGACAAGCAGAAGGCAATGGCATCCATAAAGTTAGCTGATGGAGGATTGCACTGTGTGTGGTTTGGAGGAGCAGAAAGTTTTCACACTCTGGCATTGGATGGTGTTCCCGTGTTTGGTTCCCATAACCGCTCCTCAGCTTATCGGTTTGTAACTCTTGTGGATGTAAGATCCTCTCTGTTTCTTGTTATAGTAAATACTTGCAATTGTGAACTTGGGAATTAGGTCACTGCCTATTTGAGTGATGCTATATTTTGGAGGAGAGTTGAACACCCAATTTTGCACATGTACAATGTGACCTAGGGTTAGTGATCAAGCTTGGTGCCAAGCGTATGGGTTAGAGCTTTGTATAGGCTGGCAGTCACAAGTTTCTAAGTGTGTGCTTGGTTGGTTGGGAAGGTTATGTATGAGCATAGAGCTCGTTTCCTATGTTCAGCAGAAGCACCAGCATTGGAGCTGTTTGCAAAGGTGGTGACCATTCGAGATGCACCCCGCAGGAAAAATTCCCGCTCAAGTCATAGTGATGAAGCGGATCTGTTGGTGGACAATGAGTTGGGGTTTGCCAAGGATCGCACTTGTAGCAGGTAAAATTTGCATTTTACTGTTCATAAAGTTCAATTGTCACACTGCAGACTCAGAATGTCAGCATTGTCTTGTTATGTTGTCTTTTGCTGTGACAGTCCAGTCTAGGTTTCTTGTGGTCACATTTCTTCCATTTGGTTAGAGTCTATTAAAGCCATGTGAATTTTTATCGCATGTGCACAGATTGACAGAAATGCAGGGTGTCGAGTATTTGGAGGATCATGCTGCGGTCCATTTGAACAAGACAAACTCAATGACCTAACAACCAACTGGATATAAGGTGATTTCCACAGATGTGTTTTAGACACCGGCATGGAATTATTTGTGATACTGGACTTGTACACACAAACAGGATTGGTTGAGTTGGTGGTTTGGATTTTTTCAGGTTTCCATAGTCAATGCATCTTGCTCAATTGTTGACAGATTTGATTTAAGCACATGTCATGTGGCAAGTGGTGCAGGTGATTTGTTACAGTTTCATGAGCGCCCCACTTTGGTTATGTGGCTTTCTTATGTGTAATAAGGGAGTTGCAGCTGTCACTCCAGTGAGTGTCTCTACCAGTAAGATTGAAAGCAACCATCACTCCAATGAGTGCACCCTATCAACAGGATCAAAAGCAAGAAACTTGTTGAGAAGGGGCATGAAGTTTAGATGAGTGCAATGCTGCAGAGTGGCAAAGGGGTCTGTGCATCAAATTGTCACTGTTTGGAAGAAAAACTTTGTGGGCTCCATTGAATAATTGGAAAGCTAAACCCTAGAGACTGATGCACAGGCTTTATAGTTGATTATTGAATTTGAGAGTGACTATTAAAAATTACCTTTCAGAGCCAGAGGCAATTTGAAATCATTCATATTTGATCATGTCCAAATCACACTCAGGATTCTGTTACTTCTCAATGGTGGTGAAGGGTATGGGGCATATTGAGTGGATTCTTTTCCTGCACCTTGCTGATTGCGTAAGTGTGTACCCATTGAAACTCGTGAGATAGGAGATTGTTATCAAGACACATCTGTGAAAGATCATAGACCCTTTCAATAACACATGTTCTGAATGACAGCAGTGTAGTAGACTGTGAAGAACAGATTCTCCTGAAGTTGGGTCAAAATATAGCTTTTATAATTAGATGTGAAGTCAGCTCAACACTACCCGTGTATACAGAGAGTGGGGAGAGGATGCACGGATTGTGAGAATGTGCAGGCAAAATCATCAACGTGGAGCCATTCTTCTAATACAGGCGACTGGGACTCTGACACTACTGCCCATGAAGCTGAAACAAGTCTCTGTCCTGAATGACTCCCAGCTCCAATATTCATTTAGTGCTTTACATCTGCTACTTGGTGTGGGAGTGTTGACTCACCAGGTACTGGGAGTAGACTGCATGAGGAGGATTCCTAGTTTCTAGCTAAGCTTCAAGTAGCCCACAACACTTGCATGAGGGTTTCTAGTTTCTAACTAAGCTCCAAGTAGCCTGCAACATTTGCTGTAGATGAATGGGCAATAATGTGAAGATTGTAGCTTGTTTTGGGCTTGTGCGTGCTGTGATTGCTTTGAGTGTCCCTAACCAGGATTTGTGAAAAGTGGATGCAGTCTAAACCATGAAGCAAATTATAAGGCATTCTAAATAAATGCACTCAACTTAAGGTTCACTGCAAATGCAGTCAAATCAAGGTGCTCCTCAACATGCAAGAATCATGGTTCATGTTAAGCCTCTTGCAAACTTTGCTGAGAGATATATTCAGTAAACATCTTCTCTGGGTGATAAATCTTTTTTCACCTTAAAAAATATTGATAGAAGGGACTTATTCTTTTTTATGTCATTCTTGAATGTATATTTACATCACAATATGTAGGTTACATAAAAAAATTATTGAATCTTAAGTTGAGTTGAAAATTTATAAGCACGTTTCATTACACATGCAATGAGTCATTATTACAAACTTACCATGAGACAACGATAGTGGACGATGACTTGGATAATGAGTTCAACAATGGGACAACAAGGTTGGCAAAGGGAACAAAAGATGATGGGGACAACAATGGGGGGATAATCGGGGCGGAGAGGACAATGAAAGCAATAAGGGTCATTGTCAAAGTCATTCAAGGTTTTCCCTTCACTACCAAACCATCAAATGGTGTACATTACGTCGCTATTGAACCCATCACCATAATTCAAACATCATTTAAAAATTTACCCATCTTTTGTAAAGGACATATGTCAACCTTGGATTGGATGTGAACTAAAGCAATGGCCTTCAAAGCAAAAGTGCAATGAATGTTGATCCCCTTTTAACCCCACCCGTCTCTTTCTTGATCATTTTTGTTTCTAATTTTGTGTCCATGGATCAAGAACAATCCCTTTGTTGGCAAGATTGCTTGCTCCACCTATATAATTGTAATGCGTGAACATTTGGTACCAACTATTATCTATTTTTGAGCATTTTATTTGTTATTTTTCATTGGGTAAGGAGATTTTGGAGGTAAATAATACCAAAAGGGATGAAAATCAAACACAATGCTTGGTTGAACCCAAACGCCAAATGGCTAGACATCAAAATCCTTTCATGTTTATGGCATGACCTAGTGAACTTGTTTGATTCAAAACGACATATTCACCTAAGTTTGGATTACCTTAGTGTGTGGAAGGAATGGTTGCCTAGTGGGTGGAAAAAGTTAAGGCCCATATTTGTCAAGTGATATGGGGGTAAAGGACCTTTAATGGGAAGCAAATTTCACCTTACTAACCTATTGTCACATAAGATCTTGTATGCTTATTGATCATGATCTCTAATGTAGAACTTGCAACATTGTAAGTGATGGCAACAAGTTGTAATAAGGTGGAGACAATGTGGATGGCAACAATTGGGGAGAGCATATGACATTGAATGGTGAGGGGAAATTGCTCATGGTGTGTCAATTGGAAGTCGCCCATTGTAAGGATGGTTCTTGTCCCCCATCCATATTGTGAATTCAAAGAAAATTTGAAAAGATCTAATGGTCCAAAATCCTTTTGTTGTTTCATGTAGAAATTTTCTTATTGTCACCAATGTGCAAAAATTTGTCCCAACAATAAACCCCCCACTATCAACATTTTTTCTATGCTATAATTTTCAAGTACATTCATTTTTTGGGTTTTGCTACAACCAATAATTATGTTTTCTATATTTCTTGAGATTAGTTGGAAGTCTATTAGAGACAGTGTAACTTGATGTTAGTTTTATGTTGTCTTCATTGCATAAAAATTCAAAAAAAAAATCCTAGTTCATTTGAAGGGCACCTTACATTTGCAAATATCCTTCCTAGAAAAGGGGAGGGATCTTACAACAACTCCTTGACTTAGGGAAGGATGTTAAGATTAGATCCCCCTCCTACAACTTGTGATCTATGTATGCTTAGGTTTGTGTTGTGTTTTACCCATTGTAAAATATTAAATATCTTTTGATTCATGATAACATTATTGTCATGTTTTATGATGGGTAATGTTTTTAGGTGTGAAACATTCTCAAAATGTGGGGCTGGAGTTGACTTTGATCTCATCCTAGGCCCCTTATTTTATGTATGTCCTCACCTAAGGGTTTTACCCTATACTAAAAATTGATTTGGACTATAAAAATGCATGAAGATGTAAATTCACCAAAAGTTGAAAAGGAAAAAATTTGAATTGATTAGCATAATGGTTTCACCACTTGTTGCGAATTCAAGTATCTCGCTCTCCTAAAAACTACAACCACTTCTCAACTTCATTTTCTGTTTGTGTTAAAGTGTGTAGATTCCCCTCAATCCTCCTTCTCATATCATTGTCTAAAGAAGATGGAGAACAAACTTGGAATAATGTGAAATTTGCAACTCCAGAATGCAAAGCATGGTCCACCCCCTTTTATTGGCCTTCTACAACGAGTCTTTCCTATTGCTACAATTCCTTCTTTCATGCACTTTTTCTTTCTCCTATGCAATTCTTTTAAGCTTTCCAACCAAACTTTTATCATTCATTTTGACATGCTAAAATTAATGGAAATTGGAAAAATGAGAGAAAATGATTGTTCATAATCATGCCAAGTTGGTGCCCTTAATTCCCATGCCCCCTGATTTATTGATTTACCTTTTAGGGTTTTGTGATTTGAATCGTTGTGCTCTTTATTACCACCTAGCATTAAATCCAGAAAACTATCACTAGTAGAAATCGGCCAAAATGTAATCACTTTGTTTGCAACTACATGTGACTTGTAGTCGTTTGCTACTAAATTTGAGAGTATCTACAACTATAAAATCAAATTTCAACTATTTTGGTCATTCTTACAACTATGATGCAACTATTGAAAACTTCATCCTATTGGTTGGATGACTTTTAGGTTTATTTTCATCCATGAATACATTGATATGTCCCATTAATTGCAATAGTCATCAAATTAATCACATCTTAAAGGTATTCTACGGTGACATAGGGGTGTATTTTTATGTATGTATTAAAATTATATTTACAATATATTACATATATCATAAATATATATTTGTCTGTATATTAATTATGTGTATGTATGTATATTGTTTATATAATGAATCTAAAAATTAATATTTCAGTTATGAAATGTATATAAATTTGAGTTTAAAAATTGATATTTGAATTTATGAAATATTTATGTGAATTTAAATTTTTATTTTCATTCTGATTTTTTTGTTTAATTAAAAATGTTATTTGACTCTAAAAATTGTTATTCCAATTCTAAAACATTTTATTTGAACTTAAAAATCAATATTTGAATTTGAAGTTTTAAATATGAATTCTTAAAATTGTTAGTTTTATTCAAAAATATATGTTTGAGTATAAATTTATAATTAAAATTATGAAAACTATATTTAAACATTAAAATTGATGTTTCAATTGTGAAAATTGCTACTAGAATTCATTATCTATATAATTTTTAAAAATTCAATCTAATTTTTAAATTTTTAATTCTAAATTTAATTCTAAATATTTTTATTGGAATTCTTTGTTTAATTATTTGAATTTGAAAAAAAACTATTTGAATTTGAAAATTAATATTTCAATTCCTTAAAATTATATTTCAATTGTGAAAACTATTATTTCAATTCTTTAAGGAATTAGTTGAATTTGATATTTGAATCTGAAATTTGCTATTTCAATTCCTTAAAAAAATATTTGAATTTTTAAAAACTTTATTTAAATTCAAAAAGCTTATTTGATCTAAAATTTGATATTTGAATTCAAACTTATTATTTTCGATTCTAACAATTAATATTTCAATTTTGAGTTTGTAAATTTAAATTTGAAAACTAATTTGATTTGAAACTTGAAATTGCAATTCCAAGTTATTATTTTGGATTTTCAGAATTAATATTTCAATTTAGAAAATTATTTAATGAATCTAAAAATGGACATTGCAATTTTGAATTTGAAAATTGACATTTCAGTTCTGAAATTTTAAATTTAAATTCAAATACTTATTTCATCTAAAAAATGATATTTGAATTCAGAATTATTTTTTTGGAATCTAAAATCAAAATTTCAATTCCAAAAAATAATTCATTGAGATTTAAGGCTTTTTCTACTAGTGTTATCCATAATGAATCACTTTTATAAATAATTATAAATGATTATATTTATTACTTATAAGTTACACTAAATCATTTTTTCAAAACATACACTTCTACATTATATGTTTTATATTCTTACAGTAAAAGAAATTAATTACTGTAATTAATGTTACATTACTTTAAAATCATTGGAATTACTTCAGATAATAAATAATTATACTATATGCATAATTATTTTTTAATTGAACATAATTATTCACAATCTGTAGTTTATAAGTTTAAATTTGAATTAAAATTTTGGAAAAAGTATAATGTAGTTAAAATAATTAGTGTAATGATTTTAGTTTTAAGAATTATTATAAAATAATTTGATTTATTTTTTAAAAATTCTGCAATTACTTACCTATGATAAACTTGTTTACAATAATAAATGTAATCATATAGTAATTAATGTAACTATTTTTGTATTACTTCTTTTTTGAAATCATGTAGGAATATTTTTTTAATAACAATTTTTCGTTCAATTTGAAAATATATATTTAAAATAATTTTTAATTAATTTTTTATTTTATTTCTAAATTAATTATATTATTTATAATTCGACTAGATGTATAAAAAGTAATAATTTTTTTAATTATTATTTATTGAGTAATTGATAATGAATACTTAATATTTGTAGAGTATAATTTATATTATAAATATATGTTAAATTTAGTCATTATTAATTAAATGGTTATTTAATTATCTAGTGAGCCACGTACTTGAATTGTTTATAAATCTAAAAACTAATAACAAAAAGCATGAGGAAAGTTAAGAAGTTGAAACTTCAAAATTGATCCCATATTGTTTGTTCTCCATTCATATTTTGAACACTATATAAACAAGGGGTGTGGTCAACAAATTTCACATTAAGGAATTTGTGCACATGGGATCAGCCAATCAAAAGGTTTAACCCACAAAAAATAATAATAGTAATAATTATGCACAATTTTAAACTATCAACCTCCCCAACCTACTTATTTACCTAGCTAGGTAGGTACATAATATGACCTACCCACCTGGGTCAACCTATGTACCTACCTACCTAAATACCTACTTATATGAATAGGTATTTAACCTAGGAAGGTAGATCTACCTACTTACCTTTTTACCTAAGTAGGTAGGTAGGTAGGTAGGTAGGTAGGTAGCCTAGGTTTGTAGGCACCTATTTATGTACCTAACTAGGCACCTACCAACCTAATATTAATATTTTGTATTAAATTCATCTTAAGGTGCCACGTGGCATATTTACATTGGGCATGTGTCATAATATAGGATCATCCAAGCATTTGAATTAAACATCCTAAATTATTTCAAAATAATAAATATTATTATATTTTAAATAATTCAACATTAAAACACTTGGCAACACATCATTTGCCTCAATTGTGACCAAAATAGTTGCATCATAGTCGCATGTGACAATATGTATACAATGGAGTCAAAGGATGAACTTATATTTGTTGAAATTTTTTTTCATCCAATACCCCTTGTCGTTTGCAACTAATGTTTCATGCGACTTGTCCAAGGTGACTAATGAGATTTTAGTCACAAAGGTTGCTTGCAATTAAATTTTTGTTGTAAAAACCAGTCAAAAATACCTTTTTTTTTTTCTATATCATCCACATCCATTGTCATAGAAAATGTTTAAACTTGTGTTGTGAATTTTTCATTGATATGTGTAATTTATACAATGGAAACTAGTTTTTCATGATAATCTTCATCCTTGTTATCCACATTAATATCTTTCTATCTTTCCCAATAGACTACTTCAGGTTGATCTATGGTCTATGTTTCTTCATTTCAAATTTGATATGGTTTCAATTTATTCACATTAATAAGCACAAGGTTTGGATCAAACTTATCTAAAGTGACCAAAAACATATTATTATTTGATAGGTAAAACTATATTATGTACGAACCAAACCACTTATTGGTAAATTTTCCAAGATGTGCTTTTTTTCCTTTTGGAAACCAAAATACATAATTTCCAAACTTGAATTACTTTTTTGGATATTCTGCTAATTCCACAGAGCATGATTCCATTGTTGATTCCCAACAGTTTTTTATGCATGCAGCTTATTCATTCCAACTTTGTTAGTATGTTAGTGAATACCCTAACAAAATTTGCATCTCTATGGTCCCCATTAAATGCCGACAGAACATATTCTATGGGTGTAAGAGGATGTAATCCATAGACCAACTACTATGGACTATACCTTGTAGATACCTTGTAAGTTGTTCTATATGAAAAAATTATAGTTAATGAATGTTCATCCCAATCTGCTTTGTTCTCACTAACTAACTTAATATTGAGGTTAACAATAAACTTATTGGTTGACTTTGCCTGCCCATTTCCTTATGGATAACAAGTGGTAAAACTAATGTGGTTAAACAAAAAATGGTTAGTTAGATACTTAATAGCATCATTAATAAAATGAACTATTTCAATTGTTACTAGGTAAGTGGATAGCCAAACCTAGTCAAAATATATTCATACAATTTTTTTGTTATGACAGTCATAGTGTTGGTCCTAAACACCTTGGCCTCCACCCATTTGGTAGCATAATATGTAGTTACAATAATGTATTTGTTACTTGTAAACCATCCCACATGTTTAATCGATACAACAAAATTGAGTCCCCATTTCATAAAAGGTTCCTTTGGTAGAGTAATGACCAATTTAACCAAACTTCGTATGGCTAAACCGCCAACTCTTTGGCATGCATCATAAGATCTACAATATTTTGTAACATCATGGAACAATGTGAGCCACCAAATCCTACATCAAGGATTTTTTTGTAGTAATGTCTATTGTAAAATGGCCTCCACCAAATCCCTCATGGAGCTCCTATAATATCTTCTATGCTTCCTTTATGGTTCCACAACATCAAAATATGTTGTTTCAACCCATACAATACATAATTCCTTCTAGTAAAATAAAGGGTTTTGTTATTCTTACTAATCATTGTTTTTGAGTGTGAGCCAGAATCCCAAGTATTTATCCTATCTATAGATAATCCTTGACCTCTTCCAACCATATTGGTTGTAACTAAAACAATGTTGCATTTACGGTTTGATCATGTACCCCTGTCGACTTTATAGTATTTGGGAATTTAGACAATGCATCTATCACTACGTGTCTATGGCCCGGTTTGTATACTATAGTAGTTCCACATAGCTACAAAGGCCATGGCCAGAAGCAAGGCCCTTGTTCACTTGATGGGATTGTGATTGACCTTTATGTGAGATTTTGGCATATCATTGGGGAAGACTATAGAAACATGATCAAAAACTTCATCCAAACTTTAGAAGATTACCTAATGGGGTCACAAAGGGTTGATAACTTTAATCTACAAATTTGCAAATAAAAAGGAGTTGGGCAAATGGTGTCCCATTTCCCTTTTGAATGTAGCCTATAAAATCTATGCAAAAACACCTCAATTATGTTTATAGTCAATGTTAATCAATGGAGGTGATTAGTAATGATCAAATTAATTTTTTTCCTATGAGGCACATTATGTGGTGTGCTAATAGTTTATGAGACAATTGATTAGGCTATAAGCTCCAATCATGATATGGTTTTGTTCAAATTAAACTTTACGAATTGCATATGACAAGGTTTATTGGGATTTCATAATCTTCACTATGAGGAAGATCGGGATGGCTAATTGGTTCATTATTGTGGTCAGCTTGTTTTTCAAGGATGTAGAATTTGCCATTTATTTTAATGATATCATGACATCATCATTTTCAATCAACAAGGGAGTGAGGCAAGGTTGCTCACTTACCCATACCTATTTTTGAATGTGGGTCTCAACATCATGGTTAAACAATTGATATACAATGGGGAGATATAAAAAATACATATGAAGAGAAAAGGAACAAATTCTGTCACAATATGGTGATGATATGCCCTTACCTCAAAAGGGAATGAAAAAATTGTAGATAAAATATTGCATAAACTTAATAATCTCATGTTCATGTCAAGGCTAGAGTTCAAAATTGGTAATTAGTTTTGCCATATTGGAATGATACTTTGAACTTCAAACTTAATTGGATTGGAAAATATTAATGGAAGTGGGTGAGGGAAGGAGATATCTTGAAGCTATTAGGAATTGCTTTTGGATTCAGTCTTGATATGCAAGATGTAAATTCATCTTTTATAAATAAAATTTAGAAGAAATTCAAGTTTTGGAATATCACCCATCTATTTATTGTTGAAAGAGGGATAATTGTTCATATTGCATTAAACTTCATTATTGGGTTTTACATGGACATATGGGCTAGATCAACCCAAAAAATTGTAAATTTAAAGTCATCTTATGGTCTAGGCAAAACCACAATACTAGGATTAAAGTCCATTGGATTATTGTTGTGCAAAAAATAAAGTTGGTGGCCTAAATTTGGTGGACCAAGATTTTTTTTTTTAACAATGTTGAGTAAATGGGTTATAAAACCCTAGGATCTAGGAATTTAATTATTAACACGGAAAGGGTTATTAGATATATATTTTTAAAAACAAGAAAAATGAAAAGACTTGAGGGTAGAGAGTACCTTCTATCTACCTACCATCATGCGTAGTTATTGTCCTACAACAACTATCGTCCTTTGTAGACTTGAAAAACCCCATAGTAACTTGTAAACCTCATGTAGTTATTGCCTACTATTTATAATGCTTGTAGACCTTTTGTGATTATTGCCTATTGTCGCAACCCTAGCTTTGGGCTCGCGACCAAGGCAAGGGCTTGCAAGGTTGCGGGCCAAGAAGGAAGCCTGGGGGTCACATTTCATGCTCCCGGGAGTGCAAAAGAATGTGAAGGAATGAACCCTCACACTCCCAAGTGAACTCCCATTTTGGAAATTGGAGTCCCAATGGACTCCCGAATCTTCAGAGGGCGATTGCAAGGGTCAAAACCCATTGGATTGAAAATTTCTTTATATCATTGGAAAAATATTGAAATGTAAATGTCTAAAATGGGCTCGCATGACCCATTTGGACATCAAAAACACAAGTTATGGCCAAAAGAAAAGCCAGGAGTCAAAATTGGCAATTTGACTCCCGACCATTAAAAGTCGGGAATCGACGCAATTTCCTTACATGCAGGTAGCATGCGACATACTGTTGGAAAGTTCTCAACGAGGGCTACAACTTTGCTCAAGACCTCATCTCAATTAGAGGTCTTCACACAAAGTTATGGGGCCCCAAAACCACGGGAGTTCTAACTTTGGGAATTTCGGGACTCCCATTTGGGAATCCTGGGACAAAATGTCATTTGGATGTGGGCCTCGTGGAGAGGCACAAAATATACTATAAGGGGGAAGGTGGTGGCTTCCCCCAAGTCTGAGACGTGGTGAATTTTGTGAGTCTGAATTTGCCCGTGGTTTGTTCTAACACCAAAAGTGCTCCAGCTAGGCACTAACTAACTTGTTGTTTGGTTTGTGCAGGTCCATGTGAGTGATTAAAGTGCTTGTCAATCTTCATAATCCCATCCCGGAATTCCAGCACGCCCCTCTACCCCCGAAGTGCTACGAGCTAGGGAGCGTGCCCTAACTTCCTACTCTTCCGTTGTTTTCATTTTAAACTCACATTTGAGTCTTTTGAGGAGGTTGGGAATGCGTCACCTACTATCTGCAACAATGTTACCTTCCCTACATATCTCAAATTTCATGTCTACTTCTTTGTTGTTATATTCGAATGGTAACTACTGTCATGTTGCAAAAAATATTTCCTATTCCAAATACTAGAATAGATAGTAAATAATATTTTAACTTTATAAATTTTTTAAAAAACTAATACATAAAAGTAACAAAGCTTTATATAAATTTAATATGAACTACTCTCCTTTCCTTCATCACACTCCAAGTAAAACACACACCAAGAAGAAACATTATTTCCATACAACCTTTAACCATTCTCCATAAGGACAAATACAATTTTTTCCCATGTTCTTTTCCTTCTTTCTCACACATGAATGTCACACACAAAAATCCTCCTAATGTTAATGTTTAATGCCTCACAAATAATGAAAATTAATGATCTAATCATAAAATCCTTCATTCCTCCCAAGAAATAAATTAAAAATTCAAAAAAGATGTTCACTACACAAAGGTTGAGTCCTTATCCTCCTAATTTTTTTTATCCTACTAGATCTCCCTATATTAATCCCAAGTCCACACATCCTAGTTAGAGGAAATTCATCTATCCCTTATGCACTTGGACTAATTAACCTAAGTGGCTTCACCCCCTAGTAAATAACATATAGTAAGTAGGATATTTACCATTAGCAATTAAATAGTTACTAAAATGTCTTTTAAAGTAAACTAGACTAAGATATATACTTATAATACCTAAAATCATTTTTATTAAAATTCCTCCCATAATTAACTTTTGATTATTCTACCCCATGAAAGTAATCCATTGTACACGGTACTATCATTAGAAAACATTTTCATTTTAAAATTATCCTGAAATTGTTTTGCCATTTGACAGTAATTACCATCCTATGATGGTACTACCATCTCCAAACATCCACAATGTTTAATCAACATAGGATAATTTTTTACCCTTAACATGGGCCTTGTTGACTTTTGGATCCAATGAGTTTAATCTCAACATTACTTTAAAACACAAAATAAATTATTTAACTCATCTAAGAATAAACAATGAATTTTTTATTTGTAATGGGTAGGTGCACAACGATATATTGTGAAAGCACATTAAGGGTGAGTCACTTTTTATAAAAAAAGGTGATGTATAATGAATAGCATAATACATAATAAACTAAAAAATTGATGGTCATCTTTAGCTATCTTAAAGACAAGCAATAAACTTAAAAATTTACATGACAACATTTTGGAACTCAAAGTCCACTTTGAGTCAAAATCTTGATCCAATGGTTAGATGAAGAGGATCAGATAAAATAGATGTACCTATAATATATAACTTACAATTTTTTTATGGCCATAAAGCCCCATGTTTATAGTTCATGAAACATTACCAAACAAAAAAATATTGAAAAAATAATGCAATGTCCATTTATAAAATCTTTTCCTTTTTAATATTGTAGTGGTTTTTTCCTTTTAAAAAATTATTATTATACATTTATTATTTAAAATTGCAAAAAAAGAATGAAATTTCATCCAAAAACTTTAAATTGGTCTTATATTTAATTGATGTATATCAATATCATGCACCATAAAAAAATTCAACCAATAATTCTATTCACAACCTTAGTTTTGAAATGTATATGCAATTTTTCAAATCATGTGACAAATATTATTTTGTCAAAAATATATTCCATACATTCAAGTTTTTCCCTATTTGTCAATTTTTTAAAAAATTGATTAGATTGTTTAAAATAATCAAATGTATTTTTTAAAAAAATCCAAGATGTGATGTCTATACATTACCAAAAAAATTAATTGCAAAAATATTATACTTGTGATTACAATTTTTGGGAGGCTTAATGTGTTTTCACTTTATATCATTAATGGATTTTAGAATTTTTGGTAGAATTTTCAAACTTTGGAAGGTGGTAAGAAAAGTCATTTTCCCTAACCTTCCTATCTAAGCAAAAGCCATATACAATGTGAATATTTGGTGGTAAACATGTTTTTGAAGGTAAGAATTTTGGGTGTCCCATAAAAAATTTAGCATTTCCCAACTTACTAATGAAAATTGTGCAAAATTCATTCCTTCATAATTTGTACATTTCGCACATTAATATCATACATTGAAAACACATTTGACACATGAATTTATAAAAAGTTGTAAAATGTGTGTGACATTCTTTCATTCATAGGTTCACAATTCATCTGTCAACACATTTATTTGTGTGTCAAACATGTTTTCAATGCATGATATTTGTGTGTAAAATGTGCAAATCTATGAATGAACAAATTTTATGTGATTTTCATCATTGATTTGTTGCATGCTAAATTTGTGATGCCATTACCAAAGCAAATAAATTCCACCGAATTAAGCTAAGGACATTTGGTGACCTTTGGAATCCCCATACACTATATTTCAAAGTTGGGAAAAGGTTATATTATTTACCAATTGATAAAAGGAAAACATGGTAGTTGGTTGAAGTTAATAATTCAATGATTCTTGAAAGCTACAATTTTGAACTATGTTCCCCCATGCAACAAACTACAATTGGGGAATGAATCACATTATACACTAACAATGGAGACTTTGCACCTTGTTCAATGGTATATATTACTAATGATTTTTTCATGCCTTGAATAGAAGTGAATGAAGGGTTCAATCCAAACCTTCCAACATACAAAACATGCAAGGTCTAACCTCTTGATGAAAAAGGCAAGGAATGAAGTGAGATTCCAATTTGGAGCCATGGGGTCTTGCCACAAAGTGCATATTTTTACTCTTAACAAAAGGTTAAGTATAGTCTTTTTTCATCTTTTTCATGGTAGGGTTCAAAATTAGATAGATGGTAAGTAATTGTTAGACTACTTCATTGGAAAAGGGAGGAAGCTATTGAATAATAAAGAGACCTTATAGCAAGGAATTCTAGAGAAATGGCATGATATATTGTGTCTTTGTTTCAATGTCAAATGGCATGATATATGAAGAAAATTTTGAGAAAAGAAAGTGATTGGTTTCATGTGGTCTTTGTATCATTTGGCAATTGTTGTCAATGTGTGGTGAGCACAAATGTCCAAAGTAGTGGAAACAAACTACCTTATGTGCAATTTGGCAATTCCAAATACTATGATTATCTTTAGGGTTAAAGTAACCTAGGATTGGGCAATTACCAATATCTTCATACTTAAACATGTTTTGCAAATAAAACTAGATAAAATGAAAAGATTTGACATCATGTAATGTTTATTTTTAAAGAAGTTACCACATTTCTATAAAAAAATTACACCTATTTGGATACATTTAAAATGCATGTAATGATGTGAAGTTCAACTGGATTGATAGGAACAAGAATATCTTTAAAGAACATATTTGTTGTGATCATATGATCATATTTGGTGTAAGTTAATGGATGGCATAGTGGCCTATGGTAGGCTTGAATAGGAGAAGATTTTCCAATTGATAGATAAGGTTCATTTTGTTTAGAAAAAATATGTGGTTGGCGTGCTTCCATATCATACTATGTGCAAAGGATCATTATAATGTCAAATGAAATGATCAAATATCTAGATCTATTTGTTTGGTTGGTTAGTTCTATACATGGTTGTTAAGTGGAGCTAGGGGTGCATGCCTTCCCCTAGACCTAGACAGATTTTTGGCACAATGGATTTTTTTCATTATATATATATTGGAAATGTTGCATGAGGTTTATGAAAAAAAGAACACAAAATTCACAATAACAATAGTGAACTTTCCTCATAATGTTGGATCAAATGGACATTACATCATTCATAGTCTCTCCTTAATGGATAGAGCACACAAGCATTGTTATTATAATAGGATTTAACACCTTAGTGCCCATTTATTTATTTATTAATATGAATTTTGGCATATAGTATAAAATTTTCAAGATCTTTGACACATTTCAAAGATATTTAATAATTTTGCATGAATGAAGATTTCAATCATTTTGATACATAATATTAATGAATTACATTTCTTGATACTTGTTTGCATTTGCCTTTATGTTCTTTGATTATTAATTTTCACATTTTAGTTCACATCTATTGATTTCAAAATACAATGGATTGAATTAGGATGCATGCAAAGTTTATGATGTTGACTATGGGTGAAAGCTCTAAATAGTGATTTTCGTTGAAATGTGTTTCCTAAATAATCTTGTGTCAGATTTTGATATTTACAAAATGATATCCACCAAAGATTTGCACCAACAATATCCAATTATCCACCAAAGTTAATAGTTTTATTATTGGTCAAATGAAACATGTATAATTATCATGACAAAAGAAAAATGAAAGAAAAAACATGCTAATGACCAGGACTTATAACTCTTAGGTTTCCAAAATGTTCAACGTTATGCAACTTGAAATTTCAAATTTTCAACATTTTGGGAACTAAAATTTTCAAAAAAATCAACAATTTCAAAAAAAATTAAAATTGCCCATGAGTTTGTTAAGGTATTAGGGCAATACCTTTTGTACATTGTTAGAGCATCCCTAAAAAGGCTCTTGAGAACTTTGTCTAAGGCTATTAAGAAAGCATGATGAAGACATGGAAGTAGACCACTAGAAGCACATTGGCCATTATGTTTTGGATGAAATTTTTTAAAACAAATTATTGGCAAGCTCAATAAAATGATTGTGGCTCAAGATTCTTATTCAATATCATGAGGTTGGCAAAAGTCACAACATGTATTCCCAATTACTCTTGATTGGTCAGATATATTGAATGGTCTAGATGATTCGTTACTAGAAAGTTCCAACCTTTTACTATCTTGGGTTCATGTTTAGGGGTGGGGTTTGAAATAAAATAAATAAGTAAAATTATTTTAAGGATGTGAGAAATATTGTTGGGCCAAATGTCAGGTATGGGTGGAGCTACTCATACAAGTGGGAATATGATATTTGCCCACTAACTTGAGTTTCTCCACAAAACCTAACTTTTGATTTTGCATAAGGTTCTTACACCTACTCCTTGAGAGTTGGAGGGATCTTCCATCTATATGTAGGCATAAGTTCATCCCTCCCACTCTTAGGGAGTAGGTGTAAGATCCATCTTAAAAAGACCCATATTAAGGAATATAATGTGCCCTCCAAATACACTTTAAAAATATCTTTTAAATGTCTTACTTTGTAGTCAAAAGGTCTACCCTAGATGCCTAGGAGGCATAGTGTTGTATAAGCTACATTGCCTTTTTTTGGCTTTGCTTACCAAGGTAAGGATATTGTGTTTAGATTCATTATAGAGTATAGTAGCTTAAGGGATTTTGGCCCCTAGGTAATAGGTTTTTTTTTATATGAGGGTTTTTGTACTATGACATTTTGGCTTGTGTTGAGACTTGAGATTAGTTATGGAGTTTTAAAAGTGTGATGGAATCTCTTGTTAGGTTTTGAGCCTGATTCTTTACATTCCAAAAACCACAAGAATTTCCTTCCACTCTTTGGAAACAAGGGGTGTGTCACACTATGGAATTGCCATTTACATTAAAAATTGTCTTTAGGCAAAAGAAGAATTATGGAATCTCAAGTATTTTCACCATGCAAAAATCTAATCTTTTAAAAAATCCTCTAAAAGAAATCAAAATCCTTCAAAATATCATACTTCTATAACTAATCTCAAGTTTCAACACAAACCAAAATATCATCTTTCAAAAATCCTCATATAAAAAGAGACCTACTACTACCTAGGGGCCAAAATCCCTTAAGCTACTATACTCTATAATGAATCTAAATACAATATCCTCGCCTAAGTAGGCAAAGCCAATAAAAACCTAACATGTCCCATTTGGGATGTGAGTTTGACATACTTACACATAACCTTAGGTTGAAGATTGGTTAAAGAGTAGGGTAAAAGCCTAAAGCCGTCGGGCTTTACCAGAGATAAGGGCCAGTGGGAGGCAGAGTACGATTCCGGTAAAGCCCATGGCCGAGAGGTTTTTTACCATGCATAAATACTACGCCCCAATTTTACTTTAAAATTGTCTTCCCATGATTCTTGGTGGGTTGCGGTCATGTACCATTGGGGGGAAAAAAAGCAATGTTCACACCTGTAAGCGTTTTTTTTTTTTTTTGAAATGCCATGTGGGTTTTCATGCTTTACAATGTGCTCTCTAAATACACTAGAAAAATCCGTGGACGTATTTACATACACATGTTGTACCATAAATAAAAACCCGTCACTTAACTTTAAGGCCCATTCACACTACTATTTGGCTTTCTGGCCTTAACACTTGGGTGTATTAGCAATAGTGTGACCTTATATAGGACCTTAAGTAATTTACCGAGAAGTCTGATTATAAGGTCAGACTGATAGGACTTTATAGGACTTATGGCTAAATTATCACCACAATTCAGGTGATTATTTACACATGGGTTAGATTGGACATACCATGAGATGCTAAATTTATACCCCTAATAAGCTTTGTCCATTCCTTGTCTTTTTATTATGTCTTGTGTGGTTGTACATAGAATTGCATGATTTTGATTGTTTTTTAAAATAACTTTTGCATGTTTTGTTATCCAACACCGATTTCAAATCCACCATCTCTCATGAAAGAGTGACAATACTTGCCATTAACATACTTATTGCTGTTATTAATAACGACATCATTTATTATTTAACCTAGAAAAACTAAGGTCAAAGGACTCAAATGATGTCACAAATCATTGTGCTACACCAACAACCCTAACAATGCTTGTTACAAGGTATTTAGTGTTTTTTTTTTTATCATACTATTGTAATCTTAACATCATGTCATTGTTGTGGTTGGATTTCATACCGATGACATTATTAATAAGCATTTTGTATATACAAATTGAAGGCTAATGTTTAGGGTGTACATTCTCATGACCTCCCCAATCACCCATTATTTGTATTACATTCCACTAGAATAATGAAACTTGGATATGAAATGCTGATACACAGTATTTAATACACAAGGTTCGAATAATACACAAGGTTCGAGAATAATTATAGTAGCTAGCTGTACATGTAGCAGCAGTTAAGGCGCTCAGGAAAGAGGGGGATGAAGACAAGATGAACTCAGTTTATCACAAAAATTGATGAATTTCTGATTTTCTGTCACCCATGGATTTTGTTCGTGACACTGCTGGTCACAACCTAAACATTGATGATTATATGTCTCTGTCTGGATGATGGGGTTTGCTGATGGGGTTGTCTTCTTGGTGCACACACATGAAAGCAGACTAACAACCCACTTGTTTAATTTTTAGTAGGTAGCTAATTAAAAAAACAGTAACTGAGATGACCACCATGGTTAGCCTAGGGAACTGGAACCCAACAGAAAACTGTTTCCTACTCACTTATCATCCATGCTTCAGTGTGCAGTGGTGCTTGTTGCTTCACTCTGGCTGAAATGGCCATGCCAACCCAAATCTTTTTTCTCATTTTCTATTGGGTAACTCCTATGATGTCATCATCTGTAGGATGTATTTCATCCATAGGGTAAATATCATCCATGTGAAAATTTGATTCCATGCATATGGTGGATTTCATCTGCATGAAAACGTGATTTCATCCACAAGGACAGGATTTTATCCATAGGATAAATTTCATCCGTATGATAGGTTTCGTCTGTATGGATCACGGACAAGACTCTCTCTATCGACGTTGAGAGAAATTGAGGACTTCGAGTAGCAGTAGGCTAAAGGCAGAGTTTTAGGGTTTAGCATGGCAATGCAGCATGGGATTAGGCAGAGAGAGCTGGAAGCGATGGGGGCACAGTTGTAGTAGAGAGGAAGAGAAAGGAGTTCATTAAGAGAGTAAGGGAGACGAGGCGCGGTGGGAGAGAGAGGGGAGAGCAAGAATGGGTGCAGTTTGCTGTTGCCTAAATCCCCAGGATTTTGAAGAATACACGGCATTTCGAAATGGAAGTATGGACCAGAATTGCGTATGTCTGCGCCGTTGCGTGTGCGGGTTTCTTCGCATGGTATCATCCCCCTCCCTCTCTGACACTCTCCTTGTCACAAACTATTGTTTTCCTGTTTTGCTTCTTTTGGGTTTAGGGTTTGCTTCTTTTGAGCATTCGTCTTTGAAGGGGGGAGCTGCACTGTGCATTTGAATGCTCAAACTGGATTCAGTAAATTGTGGCCTGGTTCCTCCACCAGTGAAATTTCTGATCAGAAGAGTATGGATTCCATTTTTCAATGGAATTCCATGCAGTATTCCACATGGTTTGATGATGTAGACGATCGGGATGTCTTGTCTCCGAGTCAGTACCGAGTCTCAACATCACCAACAGCGGGCTTATTAAGTGGCAACAACAACAACAATGTAGACACATCATTACCTGAATCATTCCAGGCACCACCACCACGACATCCCTTACCATATGATGCAGAAGCTTGGTATCTTGGTGCTGTTGGTGATGGTTTAGTATCAAGGCAGGAGAAGAGTGGTATGAGTCATATGCATGCTGGAGAGATGGAACCTTTGCAGCAAATGAACCTTTTCCATGGTGCAGCAAAAGGTGGAGAATCCTTGGCACCTGTGCAGCAGCGACGCAATGGTGGCGGAAGTGAACACCGAGAACTAGGTCAAGGGTTTAAGCTGGATTCCTTTGAAAAGCATTTGCTGTCATCAAAGGGGTTTGCTAGGGTTGAGTCCACACTCTCCCTTGCTGATGATGAGGACATGTGCCCCACTTGCCTTGATGGTTAGTTTCTTGACTTAAATCTCTCTCAAATTTATTGCTTCCATTTCTGTAGTATTGTTGAGCAAGGTTCACAGAGGTTTTCTGTAGAAGTCATACAACCACATCTGGCTCTTTGCTGCTGTTCTTTACTGTTTGTACTTAAACCTATTCTTTCGCTTAGGCTCCTTTGTTGCAAACCAGCTCTCCAGAGAGGAAAATTGAGAAATTCCATATGTGCAGTCAGTGTTAGGTGTTTTGTGACGAGCAGTTGGTAGTCAAAGGATCTATCAGCATGCAAAGATCAAAGATTTATTTTGCCATTGTGTTTCATGTTTTCGCTGTGCTGCAATTCTCTCTTGGCTGGCTGCATGATTTGTTGTCTTCTGTATTGGAATGGAGTGGATTGATATTTGGAACTAATGGGTTTATTTCTTGTATCTGAATTTTGGTCCAAACTCTTTGTGAAACCAGTAGTGCAAGGTTTTTAGGGCAGAGCTTTTTGTTGAACTTAGTTGAAAGGCACTGCAAAAAGAGATTGTCTGATGGAAAATGGAGATTGGCAGGTTACACAGAGGAGAATCCAAAGATTAGTACTGCATGTGGCCACCATTTTCACTTGGCTTGTATTTATGGGTGGATGGAGTACAGCAAGCACTGCCCCATGTGTGACAAGGTGATGTCTGTCCTGATTTCAGCACACATTGTCTTTCTCCTCCCCTGCAGTTTGCTTGCAGACTTCGTAGACTTGGTGCTAGTTGGCCCAAGTCTGCATGAGTGCTCATCAGTCTTGACCTGCTTCACATATGTTCAATGAGCTTCACAGGAAAGCAAAATTTCAGCAAGTGTTGCAAAGAGTTGGGAGTGCATTACAGATTAGAGTTGCATAACCGTTCAACTGTATGCAGAGATTTGTTAACATATTGAGAAAGTGCAAGAGTTCGACAAATTAGTGCAAAATCTGATTTGTGCTTGGAAATCTGCAGTTGTTTGCCAAGTATTGATGTCTGTGAGTGTATGATATGTCAGTTCTAGGTGATGAGTATTTAATCTTCTGGGTTGGGTGCTGCAGGAGATGATTTTCAATGAGAGCCTCTAGAGAAGACTGGGCACAGCATTTCTCAAGCTAGACAAGGTGAGAATGATATCAGGAGTTGAGGTTGATTTATGGACAGCATGCTACATTTTCTTGTGTTGGGGACATTGAACAAGGTATCCACCCAGGATGTGCCTTGAATTGGGATTTTTTCCATAGTTTGGAAAGTACACTTCATTATAGGTTCCTGGTCAGAAATGGTATTAGAAGTAGCAAAAGTAGGAAAATGTACATATGACGCTCTATACATTTGAAAATGGGTTTTTAAAGAAAGATTGTCTGGAAGTTAGTTCTTCACCTGTTCTACAATCAGAATGAGAAATGACTGCAAAAAATCAGGAAACATCTGATGGACATCAGTAAAAACTTTTGTAATGCAATCTTCATCTATGGTACTTTGAGATGAAGATACTGGGTAGTCCAAGTTCATACTATCAGTTCAAGAGCAGGCCTTGACAGGAGGAGTGCTTTACATATCAAATCAAAGGTATCGTAGTTAGGCCTGAGAAGCATTAAAGTTCAGGATTGGTTTACAAATGGACTTTTGTGAAATAGCATTTTGAGAGCACTAGTCCTTACAAGCTCTAAAATTGTCAATTCAGTGGCAAGTTTTGTGACTTGGCAGCCATCTACTGTTCAACCACCCAAATAGAGAATTCACATGCTTGTGCTTATGTTCAATTGGCATGGTGGGCAAGATGAAGAATAGAAATATATGGTATGGTCATGATGTCATGACCGCGGCACATATCGCACCTTGTTGTCCTCACAAATAGCCTGCACACACAAATTAACCATCAAAATATCCATACACCTCAAACCCAGTGGAAACCTGTAAGTCTCATGTAATCTAATTCTTCTCATGAATTAAGCTGAGAAAAAACTAGCCAATGGGCAGAAGCTGCAATAGACCTACCTGCATCTCCTCAGAAAGTTCCCCTGTAACTGTCAGCGCATAACAGCCTGGTACAAACTTGCCTACAGAAGAAAAATAAATTTGCAAGCTGTCAATGTAAGTAGATCTCTTACATAGAGGAACATGTACAAACAGTGACAAAATGTCCAGAATGTTTGTGTGCAACTAATACCAGCCAAAGCCCTCCCCACTATGGTCTTGGGGTTGAGCTCTATCACATCAGTCAATTATTCAATCACAACCATCTTGTTGAGGTTTTAGAGATTCAACAGCAAGGTCCTTCCTTCTACAGGTAGCAGGAACGGGACTCAAGATGACAAAATGTGACCAGGTGAAGACAAGGTCATACTTATTCTCAGCCATCGAGCCGCCCAACTGCTGGTAGGATCCATACAGGAAATAACCCTGCAAATATATATCAACCAGTGTTTTAACATTACAGAGGTGGCCAATGCCACCACCAACAAAAAAGATGTCACAAACTTCTGTTTTGTTTCTGTCTCTGGATCAAATAGGGGGAGTGGATGGACAGCACAACCATACCCTGCAAAATTGGGAGTTGTGCACTCCAACACCCGGTCATGGTCTTTGTCCATGTTGAAAAACTGGCAGTTTTCACATCCCGAATCTTTGAACTGGAATGATCATGACATAACTCCAAGTTAGATAATATTCAGCAAACACTCACAGATGTGCACATACCAACTCTCCATTGATCTTTTCTCGTTCTGGAAATACTCATAAAAAAAGTCTGCCAAGAAATTATGCAAGACAAATCTGTGTCTCAGTCTCCAATGGACACTCCAAGCTAAAACCAGACTTCAACTTGTTTGTCCATGATACTTTCCAAGCATACATGTGCTTCTCAGAGCAATCAATTCCTTTGAACTACGGTGCCAAATTGATCTTCCAAATGAAAGAAAATCCAGCCTCAATAATTCATGCTCAAAGAAGGGAGAAGATAGACCTGATCATAAGTTTTCACAAGTGCACATCGTAAGCACACCCTCAACTCTCGCCCAAAACTGGTGGGCACCTGCGCTGCATGACTAACCATCTTGTCCACTCCCTCACTTGCTCCCTGGCCACCTGAAACCATACCATAATCATTCACCAAGGTTACATTAGAAAGGAGGTGAGCAAACAGCTTCCCGTTGCCCCATGAGCTCCGAACAATGCGATAGTAGGTCGAGACATCCAACTCCCCTTCCGATGCAAACTTCAAATCCACTAAAAAAAACTCAGTGCGCAACAACACTCAACAAGCTGCAATAAAATGCTCTTGAAGGAACTTTAACGATTGAAAACCTAAAAGCTTCAAAACAGAATTGCAGCAATTGGAAATTAGAA
>Ga0116231_10001220_pt1 | contig 51734 bp, 39 predicted proteins | sample S1TSphgellanicum_2_FD_89695 | JGI IMG/M metagenome (GOLD analysis project Ga0116231, IMG submission 89695) | Host-associated microbial communities from peat moss isolated from Minnesota, USA - S1T2_Fd - Sphagnum magellanicum MG | ecosystem: Host-associated > Plants > Peat moss > Unclassified...
TGCATAATCCACAAGCATTGCAAGGATTAATGAATAATTCAACAAACTCTATGGACATATTGTAAGAAAATATGACGATAGAGAAATTCAAAGGGGAAGAGCAAAAGGAAGGGAAATGCAAACACCTCGTGACAACACAATTCCATGTCGAATATAAAAGAGATGATCAAGCTCATCAACTACAAACACAAAAAACATTTGTATGATCTGAAACACATTGTTGATTCACAAAGGAATATGGTTCTTATAGTATAAAAATGGAACAAAATTGTTGATTATTTACAAACAAAAACAAGGTCAAAATTGTCAAGGAATGACAAGATGTGTAAAGATAAATTGAACTCCATCCACGGTGATTACCCAAAAAAAATTGATTATCACAAAAGGACAAGGCACAATACCTACCACTGGGATTTGACAACAAAGGAGTGAAACAAACATCACCTACCACAATACTTTAATGAAGACTACAATAATGCAATTGAAGTTTCCAAGGAAAGCAAAATGCCCATGTTCCACCACATGTGATAGACTTGCAAGCTCATGGTGATGGAATATACAAGCAGCCAAGAAAAAATTCACAAGAAGAAAATTTCTTTACCTTTGTTCACTAATGGAAAAATTGTGCAGAAATGATTTTGTTCCAAAGGAAACCAACTAAATTTCAACAATTTGATCAAGGTCCGAATCCAACACTCAATCCAACTCAAGGTATGAAATTTGACACTGAATCTAATTGATAATGAAATCAATTTTCAAGATTTTTCACAATCATTCATATCAATTTTTCCACATCATCTAATGATCATCAACCTTGATGATTTGGATTTTACAACAATGGTCAAAGGCATCAAACAACCATTAGTTGAGACAACAACAACTCTAGGGAACCTAAGAGTGAAGCGGTCGTTGGTTTTCAAACCAATGATTGATGCCATGAACAAAAGCAACAAAGTTTTCATGGATGTGATGGATTGAATCAATTCAATTCAACTTGATATTGACAAAAAAAAAAACAACATAACTTCAAAGAACATCTAGATTACTTGAAGGAAAGGGATAGGAAGGCCCATAAAATGACAAAGAACATGGTGAGTGTGTTATCGAACCTCAGTGTAACAATGTGCCATGCACTCATCAAAGATTATAATATGATGCCACCACCAATTAATCTATTTAATTCTTCGCCTAATGAACAACCAAATGAACCACTTCAAGACAAAGCTGATGATTAAACAATGCAAATCTAAAATACAACAACAAAACAAATTTTAGTCACACAATTCAAGTAGCAACATTAATAGCTCAAATTCAAGAAAACAAATGTCTTGGAAACATGAAACCTTAATTCATACAACATCAATAGTTCAAGACCATACATACATAAGGTTTTCTTTTCTTTTGATTCAGTTTGTCAATTCATGTAGATTAATAATTACTTGAAACCATATATGTACACAAGATTTTTTTTTGAGATCTTTAATTCATACTATGATCAATTAGTTGTAGTAGCTCAAGACCATACATACATAAGATTTATTTTCAGATTGTTAATTCATACCTAAGATTTGCTAGTTGTAATATATTAAGATCACCATACATACAAAATATAATGAGGTTTTATTGTCAAATTGTCAATTCATATATATTAATGATTTAGCTCAAAACCATAGATACATGAGGGGTTTTTATTTTCTTTTGATTTCAAATTGTCCATTCATACTTGAAATCATAGCTTGTAGCAACTCAAGATCAAACATTTGAAGATCACAAAATTTGTGAAAGATCAAAAAATGTATCAATTGAATTGTATGTTCATTATTTGCATGATCTATTATTTCCTAGAAATGCCTCAAGGAAGAGTTTTTGGTTATGACTTGAAATTTTGTTACTTTCCAGAAAAAGTTTTAGCTCCACATTTCTTGTTTGCTGATTTTCCATTATTTGACTCTACTAATTTTCCACCTCCAATTAAAACATTAAAGAATCCACATCTACATCCCTCCCATTTAGGATTGGATTGTAAAGCATACATATATGTGACCATGTTGGGTATGAAATTGATTAAAAGATTATTTTTCAACAACTTTTTAAATTATTTTTCAAAATCTCAAATGCATTTTCAACAACACACCTACCCCTAGAAAGGTGTTTGTTGAATAAAGTGTTTAAAATGGTTTGCCACACATTATAATTTTGCTTAAATGGGGTATCATGAGCCATGGTAAAAAAAAAGATGGGCAAAATTCAAAAGTCTATTACTTATTGGCTATCCACAATTTTGATTTGATTTTTTCATTCCTAGAAGGTTGATTATGATAACTTTAAATAAGTGAATCCCTTTTTTTATTATTTCAATGATTTTCATTTTATTTATTTTCTTGTAATTAAGATATATAGGAAAAACTACCATTTTGATGTCCATATAAGGTCACTATCATATTTCATCTTTCACCCAATCCCCCACCTCCTTGCTCATTGATGTAGAACAATAACATTTTGCATGGTTTCAAAGACTTGTTTCTAATTAGATTCCCAAAATGTTTTCATGAAATTTGTCATCACATCACCTTGTGAATCATTGCAAAGGCTTGGATGTTCTTGTAAACGCAACAAAACATGTAACAACAAAATTGAAAGTAGGTTTTTTGGATTTGTCATGGCAATGAATTAAACAAAGGAACAAGAAAAGCAAAAAACAACAATGCATTGTGACTACAATAAGTGAAAATAATTCATTGAACATCATGTGAGAAACAATGTACCTTCAATGTAACAAAGTAATGAAATCGAAAGCAATAAGAAAGCTACAAATGGGAAAGTAGAAAGCCCAAAATGCAAAAAGTTGCAAATTAAAAAAGTTGTGATGAAAGGAGACAAAAGAAATGGACATGGAGAGGAGATAGAAGAATGTGAGATTATTTTTGTGTTAACTTTGGGCTGAACGTCTTGAACAAATATTAGGGTTTAATGATTACCTGTTACTAATTAATAGCTAAAAGGTTGCAAGTCTGAACATCAAATTTTTAACTACAATTAGTTTAGGCATAGGTATAAAACTTTATAGGTACCTATGTTCCAAAAAGAGCCACAACTTTAACATTACCCTAACTTTGGGCTGTTAACACCGTTTATTTACCTACAAATTTGAATGTACCTTCAATGACTTATCTTCCCTCTTACCTAACTCACTATTTTCACCCACCTATTCACCTACTTGCCCACCTTCCTTTCCTTTTAACTACCTACTTATCTACCACTTGTGCAATATCAAAATTTGCCAATTCATATGATACAAAATATTCAAATATTGCATTGAAAATATATTTAAAAACTTTTAACCCAGTGTGAGCCATTAATGATAATAACATGGCAAACACTAATTTGTTATTGTAATTGCAAGCAACTTTTATTGTGTTGTTGGGTATTGCGCCTCCACTTTGGCATATTTAATGTACAATGTACTTAATTTACTTAACCCCATTTAATTAAGACCTAGGTAATAGATTTAACAATTTGATATACCTATTTTAGTGATGCACCATGGTTTGGATTTAGGGATTTGAAGATAAAAAATAATTATAACTTTTGGTAATTTTTATTATGAAAATCAACTATAGGTTGGATTGGGGGGGAAGATTTTCATTTTGACATATATGAAGCAAGACACACTCATTTCTTTTGAAAGGGAGTGGAGAAAGTTTCAACTTGGCAAAAAAATAGACTAGGTAAACAACAAACCTTTTTTTCTTGCACTTGTTTATTTTTTAATATATAATTAGCTTTAAAATCTAGGGTTAATTCTTCCACTGAATATATTGTTCCCATTTAAAACCTTTTGACATGTAGGGCACACTTTGTTATTATAATTTATTCATGTTTTTCATTTATATATGTTTGTATAGATATTAAGATTTATCAATAAAATTATATGTAATTATTACATTTGAGACTTTGTATTTGTCTACATAATGCCCCCCAAAAAAAAGTTGAAGTTATTTCAAAAAATTGCAACGTGATTACCTTTAATTTTTTTCATAATGATAACATTAAATTTATGTCTAGATTTTTTATAATTATGTTTAAATTTAAGACCTAAATAGAATTTCTTAAACGGTTATTACAATTTCTTTCCAAAAACATTCCAAATACTTTCATATGAAATCAAGAAATGATAAAAATAACTATGATTACAATATTCTATCCAATTTAATACCCTATATTTGAATTTTAATAAAAAAAATTATTCTTTCATCTAAATCTTGTATTATGGTTAATAAACCATGCCCCTTCAAATTGGGTGAAACCCCAACCCAATTGTAATATTTGCATGATTTTAAAGTAAGATAAAAAATGATGAAAATCTAGCACCTATTTAGAACCCATATTCAAGTATTGCAAACACCCCCAAAAAATCAACATCTATTTTGTGAACCTTTGTAAATAGTGTGCAATAAATCCCCAATAATAATCTTTAACTTTAAGGTAATATTGGAAAAAGATAATGTTAAAAACTCACAAAATTAATCATTAACTTTTTTACTGCATTATAATTATTTAGATAGTTGTATAAGAAATTACACATTAAGGTGAAGAAAGTTCCAATTACCATTAAACAATAAGTATTATTTGCTCCCACTTATCTACCATCTACTCACTTTGCATTGTTGTTAAGGCAATAAGTTATGTAGCCCATGTGTGAACAAAACAAAAAAGACAATTTGGACATATGTGGTAATTTTGCCCTCTATTGCTAGGGTAATAACCTTTGCAACCTTCCAAAGTAGTGTAACATTTCAACAAATACCTACCTCCCAACCAAGTATTAGGAATCCACCTCAATAGCTATCAACTACCTCTAAACTAGCAAATACAACTAGAATACACATATAACATCCAAAGCCAACAAAAATAATAAAACAAAACCGATATGTATTAGGCCCACCTAGACACACAAACTACAAGAGGAGGAATTGTTCCTTCCCCTTTTTGTGAAACAATTTTCTTCCCGATATCAAACAACCTACAAGTAAAATGAAATACAAAACATCACCTCCAAGGTAGTATTCCAAGAAGAAGAAAGAAAGAGCAAGAGGAAGAAAAAAAAAAAAGAAAAAAAGAAGAAAGAATGTGAGAGAAAAAAAATGAAAATCCACATTCCATAACCAAAAAGTAGGAGAGAAAGAAAGAGATAGAATCAAGGGCCTTCTTGCCCTTTAAATCCTCCCCAAATCCATACCCAAAAAAGAATTCCACTAGAAGTTCCACTAAACTAACTAGTCCTCCTAGGTTTTTTTCAAGTTAACTCTTGCCTTATAAGCAACTACTTAACCAACTACCAACTTTTAGAAGGTAAGTGGTTGACTTCTTACCTACCATCCCTAGAAATTAAGGAAATTAATGCACTTAATTCCCCTAAAGTGGAGATGACAATTTTCAATAATAAAAATTATTGGGATGCCCTTTAAATAACTAACCTCCAAGTTAAAAGGTAAAATATTATTTGAAGGTTAATACCCATATGTAGGTATTGCATTCCTTCCAAAACTAATGCCTATTTTGCAACCCATATTTGGGCATTGCATGATCCCCCTAAAATACCAACAAATATTTTATGACCCATATGTGAGTATTGCACATTTTTTTAATACTCAATGCATATAGAAAATCACATGTCGGTATTACATGTTTTCCAATAAACACTAATTATTTTATGAGAACCATATGAAGGTCTTGTTTAATAACACTTTTCATATTGAAATTGTTTTATAGTTTTGTAGGTAATGTAGTTTTATAAACCAAAACCAATTAGTGTTTTCAAGGACACGTTGAAATAAACAATAAATGTATGAAATGACAATGCCAAACATTTATAGTTTTTTGAACCAACAACAAAATGGTTTACTAAAAACCAAAGATTGCTTGAGATATATCCACATGCCATTGTGGATGATGTTTCCAAATGTAAAATGAAAGATTTTATATACATAATAAGTGCATGGAAATTGTTTAGTTTACAATATTGTGTCAAAAATGTCCAATACCTTATAGTTCTTGCTAAACTTTATTCCCAATTGAAGGTTTTTAGAAATACAATTTGCATCACCCATCCCATTTGCTTAGTGATATGCTATTGCCACCATTGTCGCATTTGCATGCTATTGTGTGTAGACATGGTGACGTGTTCCCAAGCTCCTCTACAGATTCAAATGTAAATCTGAAGTGAAAACAATGGAAGAGTAAGGAGTTGGGGCATGCTATTTGGTTCGCATCACTTTGGGGGTAAAGGGGCATGTTGGAGTTCTAGGATGGGGACTAAAAAGAGTGATAAACATCAATTATTCACACAAACCTACACAAACCAAACAACAAGTTGGTTAGTCCGTAGTTTGAACACTTTCGGTACATGGACGAACCATGGGCAAACATGAACTCATAAGACTCATCACGGCCCGGACTTAGGGGAAGCCACCACCTTCCCCCTTATAGTATACTCTATGCCTGGCCACGGGGCCAACGCCCAAATGACATTTTGTCCTGGGACTCTCATTTGGGAGTCCCGAAATTCCCAAAATTAGGACTCCCGCAACTTTGGAGGCCCATAGCTTTGTGCGAAGACTTTTGATTGAGGTGAGGCCTGAAGTAAAGTTGTATTCCTCATCGAAAGCTTTTCAACGGTATGTGGCACGTCACTTGCACGCAAGGAAATCGGGGCGATTCCCAACTTTTAGTGGTTGGGAGTGAAATTGGCAATTTGATTCCTGGCCCTTCTTTTGGCCATAACTTATGTTTGAAGTATCCAAATGGGTCATGCAAGCTCATTTTAAACATCTATGTTCTAAGAGCTTTTGAATGATATAAAGGACTTTTGATCCAATGAGTTTTGACCCTTGAAATCGCCCTTTAAAAATTTGGCAGTCCATTGAGATTCCAACTCCCAAAGTGGGAGTTCATTTGGTAGTGTGGGGGTTCATTCCCTCGCACTTTCTTACACTCCTGGAAGCATGAAATGTGATTCCCGAACTCACTTTTGGCCTGCATATTTGTAAGCCCTTGCCATGGTCATGAGCCCAAGGCTTGGGTTGCGACACATGGTGATGATCCATTTGGAGAAACATCATGATTGCCACAAATTCTTCCTTGTTTGTCCTACAATGTTTACCATAAAACAAGAACCTCATATTAGTGTGAACAACACTAAAATTCATAAATCAAAGACATAAAATGAAAACAAAAGGATGGAGAAAAAGGTGTACCTTCATCAATCATTTCAAGTTCATACAAATTTTAGACTATGCTGATCTCTTTTTCTTAGTGGTATTTTTAATTACCATTCCCAATAAGTGCCATCTTAGACCATTTTAACCTTCTTTGCAAATGTGCATTGGGTGGTGCAAATAAAGGTTTGCAAGTCCTCATCCTTTTTAATGCAAGTTTGTGCATCATGTTAAATGTTCCCCACACCCCAATTTCAAATGTTGAGGACTTGCAATAATCAATTTGATGTTAGCTTAATTAAGTTTCTTCATTTTAAACTTTCCTTTTATAAAGGATTAATGACAATCCCATTCCACCTTGCTTTTATGTGAGCTTGTTTAACTACCTTTTAATCATTTTGCTTTTGGATGGCGAGTGCATCATTTAAAATGCACACATTGATTTGATGGTGGTTTTGACAACAAGGACCACCTTCACAAGTCGAAAACCAACCATGTTTGCCCTTTTCATCATGAAGTTGTGCACTTTTTTAGGATGCAGGGTGAAAAAGATTTTGTAGCTAGGACATTAAGTAGGTGCCAACTTGGCACACCTAGTTGGACCCCACCTTCACCCACTTTTTGTCCTTCCAAACAATCCCAAGTTCATGAGGGGCCTTATGATTTGCCCCCTTAATGCAAACAATTGAATTTGAAACCCCCAAAAATTCTCAAATTATTTTTGACAATATCACCACATCTAGGTATTGCATATATTATAATCCTTTATAAAACCCTAGTTGTCATAATTGTTTATGGGTATTGCACACCAAAAAAAAAAAAAATCGCAACCTTGATTTCATCATGAGATGGAGGTTGTGGTATTTTTTTTTCTTTACATTTGATTACCACTTCCAAAACAAAGATGAGTAAATATGAAACATAATGACACAAAAAGAATGAAATCTATTAATCATTTCGATTTCAAAATTTAATTTACCCTAAATGAGATGATACTTCAAATGAGCTTTATATAGTATTCAAATTATACCTAAATGTTACATTATGATTGATTGTAAACCTTGTTTATGTGACAATATTTGAACTATGTGAATATATTTAAAATATGTCTAACTCACCATGTTTTATTCATCCATTTGGTTAAAGATCAATACCTTGCACAAAAAGAATAAAAGTTATGGATAATTTTGAATAAGGGGAGCCATGAAGAGCCTCTAAAACTCTTGCTTGTGTAGAACCACTTGCATTTAATAAAGCCAAATGATGTTCAACTTGAGCCCATACTCCAACTTTCACCAATTTTTTGCATGAATCCATGACAACCCTTCAAATGAAAAAAACTTTCAACATTCAAAAAACACATCTCTAGCCTAACCAAACCCATCAACCCAAACTTTAACACATAAACCCTAAATTAAATTCTAATGGGCTTAACCTGGTTCCAAACTCAAGTATCAAAGCAAAAAAAAACTAAAACCTTTAACTTTAAACCCTGAACTACCTAACTTAAAATAGACCTAAACCCCTAAATAAACCTCAAACCCTAAATTAAATACCCTAAACATGAAAAATGCAAGCCAAGAAAACCAAAAAAGCTCACCCCTTGGCTAAAAAGTAACAAAAAAAAATGTTAGTTAGCTGGACTTGGCTAGCTGACTAATGGCTCAACATGTTGGGTAGTTGCTGGCTGATTGATGGTTGAAAAAACATAAAAAACATTGGCTGGTTGGACTTGAATGCCTGGTTGAAGGCTGAAAACACTTCACATAAAAAATAGTGGCTGAAAATGCACCCACACACTGGAGCTGTGAGCTTGGTTGAAAAAACCCAAAAACTGTTGGCTGGAGCTTTGCACGTGGGAGCTAGTGGGAGCTTTGCTAGCTGGAGCTTCACACACACACTTACTTGATCAAAAGTAGACGGACCACACATAGCTAGCCTTCCCTCTTTCCACTGCTCAAAGTTCTTGCAGCTCAAAGCTCCAACCGCTTCCTCCATACACCCTAAACTGAGGTAGCTGAGAGTGCCACCACAATGGCAAGGCAGGTAGGAGGAGTAGGTAGGTAAGTGGGAGGGGGGGGAGAGGGGCTTCAAAGTTGCGGAGACAGTGGAGGCAAAATTTGTTTTTTGAGAAAAACTTAACCTGAGTCAGGTCAAAAGGAAATTGGGGGTCATCCATGGATGTGACCTCTCAAGGGGACTTGCACTAAGAGCATCTCCACTGGTGCTCAGTATGTCACTCTGGATAACAAAATTAAATGTCTAAGTTTAGCTGTGTTTTTTTTTTGCAACCCCACCATTAAAACTGTAACTGGAACTGCATATATGTGGGGGCTACTAATAGCAAAACACCTTGACCAATCATTATGATCAACCAATCAGAAATACTGAGCCGTAGTCAGGTCCAATTTATTACATTCTTTTTTGGAGGTGCACCACTGTGTTGCGCCATTTACCAGCCACGGCAAGCTGCACGAATTTGGTGCAAAAAAGCCAATTTCCTGAGCTAAACCGGCACGTTTTAAGTTTTTCGCAATAAATTTGACTGTCTGGAGTCCCATACAGAGCACCGGTGGAGATGCTATAATAGGTGCTGATTCGCTCAGGCCTGGGAAAAGTAGGTCCCATTAGCACCCCTAACATTAGTTTGCCCATAGTTGTTAATGTCACCAGTCTGCCCTTTTGCTTAGTTCCTTTCACCTTGCCAGGTTTTGCACCCTTAACCTCCCATGTTACAAGTACCAAGGGGCACTTAAGGTCCATTCACACTTGGTGTTAGGGACTCAAGTGTTGAGTCCCTCAACACCATACTAGTCATTTAAGACTTAAACTTACTTATCATGAAGATTTTATGTGAAATTAATTTAACATTGGGTGCCACCTAGGATGCCACCTAGATTTTCATTTAACATCGGTTTAACATCAAGTGTGAATGCACCATTAACATGCCAGGTACCTGGCATGTTCCATACCCCTAGCACCTGTGACATGCCCTAAGCATGTATCACATGGACCCAACATGCATCTGGGAATGCCAAGTTGAAGAAAAATGGGGCTAATGGCAGACTGGGGAATTATTTTTGCAGCAGTACTCTTGTACTGACTACTGACTGCATTAGCAACTGTTGGCAGATATAATGTTAGGGCCAGTGTTTTTTCATTTTGATTTTGTGATGTTGTGATCATAAGTAATTAAATTTAGCCAAATTTGGAGATATTCAAAATATGAAAGTAAAAAAATCTAAAGCACTCTTCACAGGAAATTGTGGCAATTTCTGGTATTTTTGGAACTATTTTCGTTTTTGTTTGCTATTGGAAACAAATAACAAGAACTAATATTGGAATATTACTTCAAAAATATAATTCACAAATTGTTGAAAATTCACCAGCAAAAAATCAGTGGTTAGGACATTAGAGCAACTCCATAAGTGCTCCATATGTGTCCCTTGCAAATTGAAATTGCATGAAGAAAAGTCAAAACATGCTCGTTTGGCTAAACAAAATGGGTTTGACTTGGCATTTTTGACACAGTTTGCTGAGGCTGGTAAAAGGCATGGCAAATCTTAAGCCCTGCCATAGAAAGTATAACCAAAATGATTCGACTGCTACTCCTTGTTTCTGATTGGTCAAACATAAGGATTTGTTCAAGTGGTTTGCTATTAGTAGGTCTCCTACCAATTCGCAGTCCTGGTTTTACTTCTATGCAGGGAGTTGGAAAAAAGTAAATAAGTATACTTGGATATGAGAATTATTTTTGGAGGGACTCATACTGACCACCACTGGAGATGCTCTTTGCACTAGCTGGGTAACAAAGGTCAAGTAAGTAGCCTAGATATGGTAAAAAGTAAATAACTATACTTGCATATGAGGGTCACATACTGAGCACCACTGGAGATGCTCTTAGCACTTAGCTGGGTAACAAAGGTCAAGTAAGTAGGTACCATACGTCCATAGCAGAACCCCAGAGTGAAAGTAGTTGTAGTGGTTAGGAGTTGAGATCTACCGGATAAGCGCTGTAAAAGTAAGTACTGGATGAAAAAAAGAGAGGGCACCTGGCTCTTTTTTGTGAAATTGTCACCTGGAATCTAATCCAATCACATGGCATCAATTGAGGTCCCATTAGCACTCGATGGGTAAAGAAGGCGAAGGAAGTAAGTACAGAGCAAGTGCGTTAAAAGAACGAGAGAGTGAAAATAGTTCCGAAGCTTCTAGTGGCTGAGAACCACCAGATAAAATCGCTGTAAAAGTAAGTCCCGGATGAAAAAATAAGTACAAGTACCTGTACCTTTTGTATGTGATTTTGTCACCTGGATTCTGGTGGAAGAAGCAAGTGAAAAGTTGGTCCAATCAGGTGGCGTAAATTGAGGTCCCATTAGCACTCGCTGGGTAAATAGTAATGAAGGCGAAGTAAGTAAAGTCTGTAACAAGTGAATTGAAAGAGGGAAAGAATGAAAAGAAGTTGCGACGCTTCTAGTGGCTGAGAACCACCGGATAAGCGCTGTAAAAGTGAATACTGGATGAAATAAAGCGCAAGTACGTGTACCTTTTTGTAGTGAGTTTGTCACCTCGATTGTGGTCGAAGATATCATGGCATTAGACATTCGTCCAATCAGGTGGCGTGAATTGAGGTCCCATTAGCACCTCGCTGCGTCAAGGAAGGCGAAGAAGTTCAGTATATAGCAAGTGCGTTGGAAACGCATTCGTTGTGTTTTTGTGAGAGAGTGAGTGAGTGAGTGAGAGTGTTTGTCTCGCGAAACCCAACTGCTCTGCTCTCTAAGCAACCGTCGCATTTGCCTTCGACGCATCGCGATCGCAACCACCCTTTGTATGTCTGTGTGTGTGGCCTGTTGGTCTCCTTTAAACAGAACTGAAGAGAGTTTTTCTCGGTGTGCTCAAATTCCCTGGTTCTTGATCAGTCTTTTATGAAGTGGAACTGAGTTGAGTAACGTCCTTTGTGGAGAAATCTTTTTGTGCTAGAATTGTCTGTTTGCGAAGCTATTTTGAAAACTTCCAGAGGCTTGGAGAGGTTTTCTGAGTACAGTTCTTTCTGGATTTTTTTTTGGGGGGGTGGGAGAACTTTTTTGTCACTTCTTTTGCGAGAAGTTTCATTTGTGAAGAAGGTGAACTTACATGCGGAGGATTTTTCTGGCACGTGCGAGCTTTCGACTGTTATAGCGGTTTCTCTCTCTGTCTCTTTGCTAGAACAAAGCGATGGCCATGACGTCGATCTCTACGAGCTGCTATAAACCCGTATTGCCGAGTGGCTTTGTGGAGCGGGGCTTCTGGTCAGAGACTTCGCAGGCGGAAGCGTCGTCGAGCAACAGATCACAAGAGGATGGAAGAGTGTGCTTGCAGTCTGCACAGCAGAAGAGCTGTTTGGCAGGTCCTGTGCAGATCTTACGTAGACAAACCAGCGACCATGAAGCTCTGTCTTCTCCGATTTCCTCTTCGTTTCCTAGTCCGGGCTCTTCATCGCCGGTCGATGGCGACTGGAAAAGCCCGGGGCGGTCACTCAGCAGTAGGAGGAGTAACGGTCATGGAGCCATGGAGGCTTTCAGAGTTTGCAAAGGACTCGACATCACGACGGACGCCGGATGCCACGGAGAGTCAAGAATCGACTCGCAGACGCATTTTACGGAGTGGAAGGAGTATTCGTACCACGAGACCGCGACGAGCAAAGGTGCCAGTGGAGGCGTGCCCGTGTTCGTCATGCTTCCGCTGGACAGTGTTACCATGAACAACACCGTCACGAGGCGACGGGCGCTGAACGCAAGCCTTTTGGCGCTGAAGAGCGCTGGTGTGGAGGGGGTCATGATGGACGTCTGGTGGGGAATTGTGGAGAAGGATGGACCGCGAAACTACAACTGGTCGGCATACAAGGAGATCATAGAGATCGTGCGGAAGAGCGGCCTGAAAGTTCAGGCTGTGATGTCTTTCCATCAGTGCGGAGCCAACGTCGGCGACTCTTGCACGTAAGCCCCGTCCTCCTTCACTCCCTCCCTTGTAGTTCTCACAAAAAGCTTGTTCTCGCCTGTACACATCCCTGTAGCAGAAACAATCGACCACTGAAGCTCGGTCTGTCTCCGTGAGCATTCATTAATTCTCGTCTTGCCTCATACAGATCTGTGAGGTGGCATGACCACCTTCCAGCTCTTCATGTGTTCTAACTCAGCTATGCACATACCTTGTCTGATCCATAGTGTGGAGCCCGTAGATCTGGAGTCATACAAGGCATTCTTGCATGTGCCATGCTATGTTGTAGGTGACCAAATGATTTACCAGAGACGGAATGTGTGTATTGCAGGATTCCACTGCCTCCCTGGGTGACCGAAGAGATGCAAAGAAATCCAGACATTGCATATACCGATAAAGCAGGCAGGCGCAATCAGGAATATGTATCGCTAGGTTGCGACACACTTCCCGTGTTGAAAGGCAGAACTCCCATCCAAGTTTATGCAGATTTCATGAGGAGTTTCCGGGACACAGTTAAACACCTTCTTGGTGATGTCATTGCTGTATGTCCCTCACCTTGATACCTCAGTTTGCTCACTGTTGAGGCCTGTTTAAACATTTTGATGTTTGCCTGAAGATTTGGTTGTGGTGTATCTTTACAGTGTGGACTGATCTGGATACAGTGTTGATGCTCCTTGTTAGTCTCATTTTCCTGCACATTCATTCTTTCTTGCATCAGATTGTTTCACAATATTGATTCACTGAACATTGGCTTAGTTGGTTTCTGCCACAGGAGATTCAGTGTGGCATGGGGCCTGCAGGAGAACTGCGCTATCCATCGTATCCAGAATCTGAAGGGAAGTGGCGTTTCCCTGGGATTGGCGAGTTCCAATGCTATGATAAGTACATGATGGCAAGTTTGAGAGCAAGTGCACACTCTCAAGGAAAACCTCACTGGGGTTTTGGAGGACCTCATGATGCAGGATACTACAACCAGATGCCGGAGGAGACTGGTTTTTTCCAGAGAGATGGATCATGGCAGTCGGAGTATGGTCAGTTTTTCCTGGAATGGTACTCTCAAATGTTGATTGCACACGGTGAGAGAGTCTTAGCTGCAGCTGCTGGCATTTTCTGTGGCACAGGAGTGACAATCTCTGGAAAAGTTGCTGGCATTCACTGGCACTATGGCACTCGCTCTCATGCTGCAGAGTTGACTGCTGGATACTACAACACACGATCAAGAGATGGATACTTGCCCATTGCTCAGATGTTTGCCAAGCATAGTGCCACCTTAAATTTCACATGCATGGAGATGAGGGACGTAGAGCAACCTGCTCAAGCTCTCTGCAGCCCAGAACATTTGGTCAGACAAGTTGCTCTGGCAAGCCGGAAAGCTGGGGTCAGAATGGCTGGAGAGAATGCACTGCCCAGGTTCGATGAAGGTGCACACCACCAGATTGTGCAGAAATCAAGACTGCAAATGAGTGAGAAAGGGGACAACACCACAACCCATGAAGAGTTTGAACCCCTTAGTGCTTTTACCTTCCTGCGGATGGGTGAAAGCCTGTTCAGAAGTGAGAACTGGAGCTTATTTGTGCCATTTGTAAGGCACATGGAGGAGGGAAGAACTTTCCATCCTTGGGAGGAGGAAGCTCGCACAGTGGAAATCCGTGTACATGCTACTAGGCCCTTAGTGCAGGAAGCAGCTTCCTTGATGTACCACTAGTATTAAACAAAGCTGCAAAGTTTCTGGATTAACAAGCAAAAAAGACTTGTAAGTCTGATTTGCTCAAGAGACATAACTGTGATGCTTGTAGGAGACAGGGAGAAGCTTGTTTGTTTCCCCAGTCATGTTTATACGCCAGATTGTGAGGCAGCAGATCTGAATTTACAGGATGGATCTGTGATCTTCCCTGCTCAAAATTGGATTGAGGAGGGATCTGATCAATCAGTCAGAGACAACATTGCTTTCTTTTGTGTCTTTTGGAAGAGTGGAAGACTTGGAATTTCTGAGTGAAAGCAATTGAAAGAAGAAAGGGAGGGCAATAATGTCTGCAATCCTTCTTAGTGTATTTATGTACAATGCTTAGGACTTAGAGAGAAAGACTTGTTCCAGATGTTTAAACATCAACATAGCTCATGTCAGACATTTTACTGCAGGCTGATGATGCTTAGAAAAGCCTTGCAATTGTTTCCTTACAGTCTCATCATCAAAATCACTATCTTTTTCTTCTTCTTTGTTGAAGTCAGTGATATGAATTGAAGAAAACACTTTGATTGTTTCTCTGTATCTCTCACCCATTTCATTTTGTGTTTGGGAGCTTGGCATGTGCTCTTCTGCATATTCTGCTGGTGATTGCTGTCATGTTAGGTTTTCATGTGTGTGGAAACACATATGTGAGGGTTTGTTGCTCAGTGGTGGCCTCTCTCTACTAATCCCATTGTTGTCATCATCTTCTCAGGTTTTTCCTTTTGTCAAAAACCTTTCTCATCATCCCTCTGAACCCAAATTGTTTCAGATACAGTATGTTCTTCATACAATCTCTGTGTTTTTTTGTCATCAGTTTTTTTGTTCTAGAGTGTCATATGCATGTGCTGAAATCTCTCCACATACTTCCCACCAAATTTTATGTCAAGGGCATTGTGAGAGCAAAGTAATTCACTGATGCCAAGTTAGAAGTATGGAAATCTGATACAGAACCTTTGCTGTATTCATCCTGTTCATGTATGGGAAGCTCTAGATGAAGAAACAAAACTGTCTGATATCAGGGCACTTTTGTTGAGAGGAATTGTTTCTCTATGTCAATGCATGGAATCAAGAATGGACACATACATTTTTGTATGTTCAATGCATGGAAGCAAGTATGGACATTAACATGACTGGCATGAAACAGCATGTAGAACCAGTTCAAGGTGCTGTGGCTCATAACATGGACCATTGCAACAACTCCACAATTGCACTGGATGGTGTGATTCATCAAGTTTGGGATGAGGAATCATTTTTCTATGTCAAAACATGGAAGCAAGAATGGACATTTACATTTTTGTATGTTCAATGCACAGGAGCAAGAATGAACATTGACATGATTGTGCATGAAAAAGAGTGTAGAAGCAGTTCAAGGTGCTTTGGCTCATAACATGGGCCATTGTGACAACTCCACAATTGCACTGGATGGTTTGATCCATCAACAGTAGTGTTCCTGGCTCTGAGGTGGATGCCTTCCATTAGCTGTCTAATTTCTTTAGGTGCCTCTCCATCTCTGTTTGTGTATTCCCTTCTCAAACTTGACAGTCCCATCCTGGTCTAAATTTTGCATGGAGTCCATGCCACTTTTCTCCACATGATTTAGAAAAGCAACAGAATTCAGGACTGATATCCATATACAAATGAAAGTATACCTATATCATCAACCTCGTAATAGATGCTTAAGATTTGTGTAGGGACTTCGGGGTTGTGAGTAGTGCACTCTAATAGATGCATCTTTGATTATATCTGCCTTTCTGACCTTGGCTTCTTCAGAGGCACTATTGAGAGTTCTTGGTGAACCAGGCGGTTGGAGTTACATGAAAAGGGATTCTGATGATGGAGGACACATTTCCTCAAGGATCAGGGACTCATTGTCAAGACAACTGATGGACTCCTGTTGCTTCACCATAGTAATCACTACAAGATGCAATTGATGCAGATGGTGGTAAGCTTCTTGTTATCTATGGTCTTAAGGCCTTAATTGGACACTATCAACAGTCTTTTTTTTGCAGAAGTCAAAACTAATATCATCACAGAACTGGTCATTCCTGTTCTTTGACTTTCAATCCTTCATCAAACACAGCTTACAGTGCACAATCTCATTATTTCTGCGGGGAAATACAAAGGTGGGTGGGAATTTGTCAGGCCTTTAGCTTAAGCTACCTGTGTCCAAGTTTAAGGGTTTAGCTGGACATGTGTCCCCAGAGTCATGAGTGATGATGGGGAGGTAAGAAACTTGCTGTAGTGCTTGTTGGCTTGCATGGATACATATCTTGAATTCTCAAATATACCTACCCTACCATTCTTTCTCTTCAGATTTTCCACAATTAAAATCTGGATTTGTGTTGTCCTCCACTTCACATACATGTTGTTGTGCTATGTGCAATTGACTGTGCTTGAAGTCCTGCCTACTTGTTTCTGCAACAGGTAAGAAAGCAAGATATAGAGGAGCGAATGAAGTGATCAAAATTGGAACTCTATTGAAGCATTCAAGACATTATTCTTCATCTAGGCTTCAAACCTGCATACCAGGTTTGTACAGTAACTTTACATCAGCTGGGAGTCTCCACCAAATCCATCACCAGTTTTTCCAAGAAGCTTGATTTACTTATTTTGACCTCGAGCAAGCGTTGCACCTGCACAAATCTGATACCTCACCTGACTGCCAATGCAATTCATTCACAAAACTCTGAACTCTTCAGACCTATTCTGTGAAGAAATTGGACAATCAGAAAACAAATTCTTGAGAGAGAACTATTCTGCATAATCATCTGGCAATCTGTTCCTTCGGGTTTTGTTATGAGGATTGCTGAATTTGAGCTTGTTTATCGCCCTTCTTCCGATCCGAGAAAAAGAAATTTTGAAATTGTTGAGAAGTTGAAATCGAAGACTATTTTCTACACAAGTCGTGATCCGACGACGGTTGGGATTCTAGCGCCGCACACTAGGTTTTAGGGTTTGAAGGATTAGGGTTTGGTGGGGTTCCCTGTATCGTTCTTAGGCTGAGGGATTGCAAGAGTTTCGTCTCTTTGCTTTGACGACATCACGGATCGCGCGCTCTGATATAGGAGGCATAGAGTGAAGTGCGGACGGACGTCATGGTGTCCCTCAAGCTGCAGAAGAGGTTGGCAGCCAGTGTGCTCAAGTGCGGGGAGCGGAAAATATGGTTGGACCCCAATGAGGTCAATGAAATTTCAATGGCCAACTCGAGGCAGAACATTCGGAAACTGGTCAAGGATGGGTTCGTAATCAGGAAGCCGCAGAAGATTCACTCGCGTGCTCGCGCCCGGCGTGCGTTGGAGGCCAAGAGGAAGGGTCGTCACTCTGGCTACGGCAAGCGCCGTGGTACCAGAGAGGCTAGGCTCCCCACCAAGGTTAGTGGCTCTCTCGACTTCTCTTCTCTCGTAACCCAACTCTTAGTTGTGCGAGCAGTCTGGGTCATCTATCTTGGATGCCTTCCTTTTGTGCCCTTGTTTCTGATTCTCTGTACTGAGAATCTCACTGTGTCGGGGAATTGAGTATCATCATGCCTTGTAAGGTGTCTTCTGATCTGCAACTGTGCGTGTGCATCAGGTTGATCTTTTCCTGAATGTTAGAACTCAAACCTGTTGCTTGTAGCAGTCTACAGAAGGGTATGTAGTTAGCACAATTGTTGCTAGATTTTTTTCTCTATATAGACATTGTGGTATTATTGCAGGTAGCTTATAGTTTGTGAATATGGAGTTTTCTGTTTCATACCTACATGTGAAGAGATTTTGACTGCTCATACTCTGGTGTTATTGACACGGAAAAGGTGCTATGGTTGCGGCGCCTGCGGGTGTTGAGGCGGCTTTTGCGCAAGTACCGTGATGCCAAGAAGATTGATAAACACATGTACCATGACATGTATATGAAGGTGAAGGGTAATGTGTTTAAGAACAAGCGTGTACTGATGGAGAGCATTCACAAATCAAAGGCTGAGAAGGCACGCGAAAAGACTCTCTCTGACCAGTTTGAGGCTCGGCGTGCCAAGAACAAGGCTACCAGAGAGCGCAAGATTGCACGACGTGAAGAGCGCTTGGCTCAAGGATTGGATGGAGAGGTTGCACCTGCAGCAGCCTCAAATGCTCCCACCCATGATGTGCCCCAGAAGAAATCAAAGAATTGATAAGTTTGTTTTACCCATTGGTGGATTTAGGATGTATGCGGTTGGAGTTTTTCTTAAGGTGTCTGGCAAGACTTCAATTATCACTGTACATCAGGCTGATTGTAGTGTTTTTGATATCTTCGGAATGGAAGCATTGTCAACTGTTGCCCTAAATGTGACCATTCTTTCCCTTCAGATAGTTTGCACAAAGAAGTGGTTGTGTTCTCCAACTGTAACATGCATGCTCCAGTTGTGCTTGGTAGGCTGTGATTGATGAAGTCTTGGCTATTTGAACATTCCCTTGCTAGGTCATTGTGAAGTTTTGGATGTCTGATGATGGATCCAAGACATTAAGTTTGATTGAAAGCTGAAATTTTGATTAGTCTTGGGTTTAGTCCGTCACAAGCTTGTTGCAGCTTGAATGTGGATAATATTGATTTTTTTGTTAGCTGTCTCTTGAGTGCTAGGCAATATCATGACTGAATTTTCCTGCTGCTTTCAGAAATTCAATAGAAAGTCAGGATGCAGATTTTGTGTAATTGTCTGCCTTTAAATTTTGAGCAAACTGCTCTACTCATATCTATACTCACCATTGGGAGTTAATGAAGTCATTGGGGAGTAATTCGAACTAGTCATAGCCATTCATGATGAAGGTGATGGTCTGTTACTCACAAGGTTATGAATGCACTCATTCTTTTAGTGTTTGCTCTAATTTGGCTAGACTTACACACACCAGTTAGCTTACAAGTGTTATTTTGGATTTTTCTTTACCATCTTACAGGTATATGCTCCTCTTATTTCCCACTTTTTCCTGATTCAGATTTTAGATAGGGCTTTATGCCAGGTAAGGCCTTTGGACAGGAGCCTCCCCAAAATAGTGTGCATAAGCACTCAGCTGCTGAACTCAGTGAACATCACTCAGAACAAGTTTGCAATTTCCTTGGTGAGCAGATGCTATACACAAAAAATTGAATAATTGTCGTATGCAGCTGTCAGCTAGAAGAAACATTCAGCAGGTTCTATTGCCTTATGATGCTTCTACTGACTTGCTTGCTGAGTGGTCAGATTAGTTGCTAGTTTGAATTGTCAGTTTACTCTCTCATATAGTGATAGACCAGGTTATGAATGCCTTGTTGAGGTACTAGTTTATTTCTCTGTTGTCTATTATTCTATGTTTTTCTTATATTGTGTACTTTTTAGTTTTTCCCCTCTTCTATTCTCTATGTTTTCCCCTTCTATGTTTTTATTTGTTAGTTGCTATCCAGTATCAACAGCCGAGTCTTTTGGTTGCTTCTGGACTTGTGACAGAAACTCAGTGCATAGGTTAGTAGTTGCACTAACGTATACCCACTGTATGGAGCTGATGAAGTCAGTAAGGAAAGTTGTGATGGATATGTCACTATCATAGATGTTACTGTTGATGGTCCCTGGAAATGTGATGAAGTCAGTGGGGGAAGTTGTGATAGATAAGTTGCTATCATGTGTTACTGGTGATGATCCATGGACAAGAGACTATTACTTTTGTTCACTGCTTGCCTTTTTTGTTTCTTCGCTGTAGTTTGTCACTTCTGTGTCTTGCTTTTGTTCAGGCTGCTTCTTCTGTGTTGCTCCTTCCTTTTGTTCATACTGCTTCCATCTATTGTTTCTTCAGTAGGGTTTTGTCCCATTTGTTTTGTAGCTTCTTCCTGGTTCTGAGGTCATTATTTAAAAGCCTTTCTTTGACCTCAAGGGTTTTAACCTTGTTCCAACTTCCTTAATCGTGAGTATGGAGAATTTTCAATTCTTATGAGAGTTACTGTTTGATTCATGCCTAGATAATCAGTTGTAGCAACTGCAATCGGTACACCAATCCCTAAATCTGAGTCAGAAAGCACTCTGAGGTTTTTTCTTTGTATTTGAAAGCACCTCCGTGCATGGATAATTCATTTGTCAAATGAAGGACCTGTACATGAATCACATGCAGACTTTCGGACATTTGAATAAAAAACTTCTTGTGCTTTTACTCCAGGGAAGCAGGGGAAGGCTTCCCATGGGCCTCCTCTAATTTTTATGCCTACACCCTTGGGAGCAGGCCCGCACCCTATACTTAAAACCATGCATTACTTACAATTGTAACAATGTGATGTAGGACACAGCAAAATAGTACTTTGTTCTTTACTTCAGAATGTGAAATGTGAAGATAATAAATCAGCAGCCCCTTCAAGCTTCCTTGAAATTTTGCAATGAGAGAAAAAGCTTGCTTGCTAGAAACGCTAATTAAGGCTTTCGCTTGTTTCTGTTTCTGCTGGCCCAGAGCCTGGCCACGCGAGGTGTTAGAGCGACGGCAATCGGAAGTCGTACAGGCCAGAGTGCTTTGTTGCAAAGGAAAGCCAAAGCCAATGCCTCACTGCTTGAAACCGCAGCGTGAACAACGGCGGACATCCGGTTCTTATCCTTCACGTCTGTATCATGTGCTTGCACCTCACTTCTATCCACTGCCAAGACCTCGTCGTGCCTTTCGATATCAGTAGCAGCTTCCTTCACCTCTTCGTCCTCTGCTTTGCTGATCAATAACCCCTCGTTGTTTCTCAATAACCCCACTCTCTGCAACTTGGTCGCCACATCCACGTTGTTCTTGATTGCGACATAGCATCCCGTAAACGAAGCGGCCGAAATCGACAAGTCCAATGCTAGCGCCACCTTCCAATACTTGGCTATGAGTCGCGTCAAGCCTGCTGCAAGTGACGACACCCCGCCGGCCATGATCACGATCATCCGCCACTCAGAAAAAAATTAAGAATGACATTCCACAAATCCCCCTACCGAAACACACAAGCTTTCCAATTTACCACCAGCAAATTTGTGAATATTTTTCCTTTCAATACAACAAACTATAATTCTCCTGCCTCAACTTCAACACAACAAAACGCCAATTCTTGTCCCTCTCAACTCCATCACCAACATACAAGAACTCTCGTCCATGAACTCCAACACCAATACACAACAGTTTGGAGCTCAAAAGGTATTGAAATCCCACATGGGTCCCATTTTCACAAAATTGCTTATGATGCTTTTTAAAGAGCAATTCTGACATTTTGTTATGTTGGTTTTTTGGGGGTTTTTTGGTATAGGAGAAGGGCCTGAGTATAGGCCCTTCCGTGATTTGAGATCTGTGCCCGAGGCCGGTAGTCTGAGGGAACATGTCGAAAATCACTGAAGGGCCTGTGCTCAGGTCCTTTTCCTATGTAAAGCAGAGCTGGGATTTTTTCACTTTTTAGAAATACTGACAGGCTGGCTGGTACCTTCCGCTGGTCAGAAGATCCCAGTACAGCCTGGCTGGTACCTTCCACCGGAGAAGATCCCGCTTACTGAAAACAAGTTTCTTCAGGCAAGGGAGCTGAAAATACAAAGGAAAAATCCAGGTAGTGCTTTACAGGTATGACAGTGGCATTTTGAACCAATACCTTTCAAATTGACAGATTCATTTTCTCCTCAAGAAGCTCAAATGGGTTTCACTTCCCCCCACTACCCAACACAGCACATGGTGATTCACTTCCCAGGACATTACTCAAGGTGAAAAGAAAATACAGCACAAATGCCAATTATATCCAATTGTGTTTTCATTGTGCCCAGAGATACCACAGGTACAGAGTGTGGCCACTACATTTAGTTATGTTGACGATGTTTTATGGGCATATATATTTCACAGAAGACTTCCACACTGGTGTAAGGGTTGAACTCTAAAAGAGTGCTGTTCAAGACAAGCTGTCTTCCCTTCTTTCTCTTTTGCACACACAAAGCCATTTATCTAGGGCAGTCACACAGCTGCTGTTTTTCATAAGTTGAAATACTTAGAGCATCTCCACTGGTGTTCAGTATGTGATCCTGCAAAAATATTTCTCACATCCAAGTTTAGTTATTTACTTTTTTCCAATCCCACCCATAAAACTAAAACTTGGACTGCAAACACGTGGGAGAATACTAATAGCAACCCACATGGACCAATCAAACTATCTAGCCAATTAACAACAGGTGTTAGGCTTTGTTGTGCCTTTTACCAGCCTCAGCAAACTGTGCAAACATTCTGTGCCAAACTATATAGCTAAGCCAAACTGGCATGCTTTGACTTTTCTTCATCCAATTTCTATTTTCAGGGTCACATACTGAGTACCAGTGGAGCTGCTCTTAGATTGCAATTGACAAGAAGTACAAATTGGTTTCCTGGGGCTGGAGATATCATGATCATCTGGACTGTAGTTGTGGGTTTGGAACCCTGTGACATGCAGTCAAGATGTTTCTCAGAATTATGATCAACCTGCCCTTCAAAGTTTGGGAATCTAGCTAGTTGCTTTCAAGGCCTGAGATTGGGGCTGGAGTTCAGATAAGCCGGGGCAAACATGTGCTATGGATAATAAGAAAGAAAGAAAGTTGCCATCTCTCTGAACAAGGTGGCAGTAAGGGTCAAGAAGAGTCTCTCATGAGTCACAACTATCAACAAGACCTCAGCAGATTTCAGCAGTAATAATTCTTTCTCTGCCAAGAAGAACCAGTGATTTAGAGAATGCTAAAGAGTGCAAAATGCTAGGGAAATCATACGTTAGTGGTGCATCAGCAGATGTCAACAGCAATAGTTCATCCTGGCCAAGAAGAACTTGTGAGAATGCTGAAGTCTAAAGTGTGGGAAACAGCAATGAATTTGTATAATTTGGGCTGAAGCACAGTGGTGCATGTGCAGGTGGTGTGGATCACTGGGTACATATTTATGTCATGATTCTTATTGGATGTCTTTAGAATTTAGATTGTAATTTTGAAGGTGTCCGTATTGTGCATATCAGTAGGTGTACTCTTTATTGGACTGATTTTTCAACCTGCAGGGAAAGCATATGCAAAGGAGTATGCTCATCTAGGAGTGAAGCTGATTCTATCATGTCACAGAGGTCATTTGAGTTGGAGCATGTGAAATCAGAGTTGATAGGTAAACAGGGTTGCATCTAGACTGTTTAGAAAATGAGTTCCCATCCAAGTCAAGTGTCCTAATTCATGGTCCTTGTAACAAAGAGTAGGATTTTTATATATGTTCATCAGGATGGATTTGTAGTAAGTACCTATGATAGTCTCAGCTGATGTGTGAGAATTTCTTTGAAGAAATTAGATTGACATATGCAATATGTGATTTGAGATTCAATGATGTTGCCATCAGAGTGTGCAATTGGCACAAATTGGAAGTTTTATGACTGGGATTTAGTGATCTTACTGTACAAGAATGTCAAATGTTTTTGGCAGGAAAACTTTGTCCTGAGGGTGTTGTAATGTTACTTCTGGATTTAGCTTTTGATGTTATAAAACTCAAAGAAGCTGTGATGAAAGTTGAAACAACGTTTGTTGGAGCTGGAATTGATGTTGTGGTGAACAATGCAGCTTGTGTGCACCATGTTAGTACAACTTTTTCCCCTTGTGCACACCCAGCATATATACAACAACTCTCAAACAGAGTAGCTTGCTAATCAATTCAACAACAATAAACTTCCACCTCCTCTCCTAAGCAGTGGCAGATGTTGTTCCTTCTCATTCTCAGCTGAGATGTTGGTTTGAAATTGCAAGTCTTTTCTGTCATTGAAGCATTTCTGATGAGATTTGCTGTCTAACTTGCTTGTGCTGTTGGTGGGATAATGTGGTCATGTAGAATTGTCCCACTGTGGAGATATCTGATGACATGCTCAAGGTTGGTAGCCATTGTTCACATACAGGTGATTTTCCTATGGAGTGCAGTGTGTTTTTTGATTGAGTTCCAGTCCTGCTAGAATGAGGCAATCAATCGGAATGAGTTTGCAAATTCTCTAAATTTATTTCTGGAAAAGATCCTTCTACACTTGCAAGTAATTCCAGATGATGTTCACTAACCAAGATCTCTCTTCAATGTATGCATGATTTCAAGTGTGGAGCACATGTAGGTCATCTATACAAGTGTGTGAAGGCAAAAGGATTATTGGGTGTTGAGAATTTGAGATTGTGGGCATTGCTGGTTCAATTATGCAATATATGGCAGGACAATTTTGAGGTGAATGTTGTAGGAATGCTGCAATGAGGTAAAGGTGAGTTTCTTGTGGTGTGTAAAAATCTCATCATGTGCTCCTAGTTTCTTCTACCTAGCTGTTGAGATATGCCAAATTTCTGAATGAACAATCTTAAGAGTATTAGTGTATCAGGTTTTAAAGCTAAGTAGGTACTTACTTGCATGGCTATCTAAAGGGTTGGTTTATTTCATGTGATCAGTATCGCTACCAAAATACCTACACTTGGCAAGTCTGTCTATGCATTTACTAAACATGGAATCAATGGCTACTTCCACCATTTCATTCCAACATTTGCTCCTCCCAACTCTCTCCAGTAGGATCAGAATCAAAAGTGGTGCCATTGTTTTGAATCCATTCAAGGCCAGCAACAATGTTAGAGCAATGCCCTAGAATCATCAATGAAAGAGTTGTCACAAAAAAATGCATATCTCTTTTGAAACTCGCAAGAACTCTTCAATCAGAGACACTTGCTAAGATGGTGTATATTGCTAAGTAGGTTAACTGCCAAGGTATCAAGATCATTGTGGTATGCCCAGGGCCAGTTCATACCTCAATATTGGCGCCTCCAAACTCAACATTGGTAACATTCTGACCAACCCAAAAAAAAGTAGCGAGAAGGTAGTTCATTATTGCATTGTAAGAGCTTGAAATAGAAAAACAAAATTTGTTAGATTCAGTCTTGATTTGCAAACTGCTTTTAATTAACCCAAAAAAATCCAATGAGAGGGTAGTTCATTATTGCATTGTAAGAGCTTGAGATAGAAAAACAATTTTTTTAGATTCAGTGTTGATTTGCAAGCTGCATGAGGGAGGATGCCAATTATCTTTTCCAGGCATCTTCCATAGTTGACCCACAACCCACCTTTCGAAAGTAGATCCATTGAAAACAGAGTCAAACTGGTCATTTGTTTCTTTTCTGAAGGGTGTGGAAGCCACTTATGTTCCCATGTTCTAGTTGATGAGTTTTTACTCCCATGGTCCCACTGTTGTTGAGTCGACACTTGTGGGGATGACATTTACAATGAATGTAATGAGGTTGTTGGGAATCCTAGATACTAGAGACAAAATGAGTTGGTCTTGAGAGCAGTTGCCCTTGACATGAGAAGGCATGGATTGGCATACATGTATGCGTAACTACTAAACCTGATTCAGACTTAGCAACAGTGGATATGTTTCAGTGGTTTAGATCACTCTCTATGGGCATTTCCCTTTTGCTTGTTTGGTCCTATATTTTATTAACATGGTTGCAGATGCTCTCAATGCAACATCTGCTTCTTTTCTTACACAATTTGTCCGCAATTGGGTTTGTTGCCAATGACCAGGTGTGAACCTTGCCATTTTGGTCATACATGGTAGCACATGCTTGTAGGAAAAGCATAAACCAAGTTTCAGGATTTCCCTTGCTTATTTGCTCACAACAAATCACAATGCCACACATGCTTTCACCACATAAGTTGAGTGCATAAGATGCAAATCACAAAATCATAATAGCTGTTACCAAGTGATAGTACATTGCGTAATGTAACATACTACCTTGATGCTCTTGGGATTTCCACATTCAGGCTGGTGTAGATTAATGTAATGTGTAGCTTAGATTCTTAATGAAGCACTCCATTGGCTTTATAGCTAGATACAAAATGAAGGTTGGTCCTAAGCATGTGAAGATGCATAAGCAAGGTTCCATGTCAAGTCTACAACCCAAAAAGGGCAATTGAGATGAGTTGGGAGCTTCTACAGCACCAGTTACACCCCGAGTTGAAAGAATTGCCAGTGGTGACAGGTATCTGATGGTGGCAATGGAAAGGAAATATATTTCTAGAAACAACTTTGGATCACTGAGGAAACTTGTCAGTTTGAAATGGAGCTCTTCCTTCCCAAAGGTTATATACAGTTTATCTGTGGTGAGAAGTCCACCTCAAAAGCTGAGCTTCTCTTTCATTTACTGCAGAAGATGGGATTGAATGTCTGTGTCCAAAAGGAAAGCAAGTATGCATGGGAATGGAATCTATTTGTAGAAATAAATAGCACGGTGTTTGCAAGTCAAAACAGCAGGGGCTTTCCCCTTTGTATGAAGTCAATGTGATGGGCAACAGCTCATTGTTGATGTAATTCTTTGAACAATTTCTCCACCCACCAAGGACTTCTCTTCTTTCTCATCATAGATGTGATCAAAGTGATTGGCATCCCTTAAAATGATTCCTTTCCTGACAATTTTTGCTATAAACTTGGTGGCAGTATGGCAGTCCACAACATATCTCTGGATGTTTGAACACAAGCAGTCAATCATCACAAGGTGCCCCATAAGCAATGTGTCAGGTTTTAATGAGAAAGAGGTGAGCATCAATCAGAAGGCAGCTGTGCAGCTGAGTTTGTGCAGTCTGATGATGGAAGTGAAGAGTTGGAGGAAGGTGGAGTAGCATGGAAGAGGGTGAAAGGAAAAAAAAAGTTCAATTTGATTCTGAGAAAGAAGCTGAAGACAGAGAGACTTGTGACTCTGAAGATCATTCTGGCTTGCTCACATACTCTCATGTGTCATCATCTTTGCAATAAACCTCTTCTCAGCCGTTGCAAAAATCACAACATTTGCTTCTGCTTTCATAGTCTATATTTTGTTGCTCTGCAGCTCTGAATCCTAAAACATGAGAAGGGTTCTCTCTGTGTCTGTCTGTGTCTCTCACGTAAGTCTTGCAAACCCTCATATAGACTGGACAAATCCTTGCAACAAGCTTCAGTGCATCAAGGGTTTGCGTTGTTTCGAGGTTCTACCAAAAATGCTGAGCTCAAGGAAGAGTCTGGCAAGAGAATCTAAACCCTAATCTCCTCTGCAAAGCTGTGATGTTGAGAGAAAACAAACCAGGAATAGTAGAGCTTGGTTGCTCTGCTATTTTTCTTCTTGTTGCCATGGAGGAGGAGGAGGAGGAAGAGGAGAAACACGCACTTCAAACGAGCTCATGCTTGACTTGGATGCCCATGGATTGCGCTGTCCCCATGATGGATTTGCTGATCGCCTCCAGCGACATGTACTGGCAATCAGGATCCGACTGCTTGATCTTGGCGATCTCGTAAATGTGCTTGGGCGTCACGGTGCCCGCGACCTTGTGGCCCGCGTTCCCACCCCCGGACTGCAAGCCCGCTGCTTTCTTCAAAAAGTAGGATGCGGACGGGGATTTCACCACGAAATCGAAGGAGTTGTCCTTGTAGGCCGTCACCATGACCGACATGGGCACGTCCGATTTGATATGCTGCGTCCGCGCGTTGAAGTCCTTGCAGAACGCCATGAGGTTGAGCCGATGCTGTCCTAGCGCTGGTCCCACTGGCGGCGCCGGCTTCGCTTGCCCCGCATTCACCACTAGCCTGATCAACGCCGACACTTGCCGCTCCTTGCCTGCCATCTCCTCTCTCTCTCTCTCTCTCTCGCACTCTCTAGCACGGAGCCTAAGGATGGTAAGCAATCCAAGCAGCTCGCATCCCTAACGCCCATGACCAGGACTACAGTCATGGATGAGAGAGAGAACCCTCATCGTGGATGTGCATCGCTCTTCGCCGTAACTGCTGCGCGCTAAATGGCTTGTAGATAATCCGACTGGGGAAAAGGGATGAGCTTTGAATGTGCACCACATGAGCGCACATCACCAGCACGCATCATGCATCACACATACTTAGCAAAACGCATAGTATCACACACACACACAAAGAAGAGAGACAGCCAACACCTGCGACAAACAGCCGCACACAAATGGCTACTGCAATGACAGTGGGAGGAGCAACAGCAGCAGCTTGCACAACAGGACTTCAACAAGGAGGAAGAACTTGCATCAATGGAATGCACTCCTCTTCTGCCACTCCCAGATCGTCTTCGCCCCTCAGTTCCAACTTCTTGTGCACTAGGGTAGCAATTTTAACGGAGTTTCTGGTTGTTTTTTTGTTCGTTTCTGTTTGTTTCTGATTTCCAAGATGTAGATTGCTTGGAGCAACATTGCTGTGTTGCAACTGGGGAACTCTCCAACTTGTCTGTGGTGGAAGTTACAGATGAGATTGACACAGAGAGTGCATACAAAAGTTTTGTGATGGAACTGATGAGTGCGCAAGCTTCTAGGGCTTCTCTTCTCTGTGTGTGCGCGCGCGCGTCAGAAGGGTTCAAAGAGCTACTAGATTGGCTAAACAAAACTGCTACTTTGGCTGCAATTGTCTGGAATGACCTAGTGATGGCTCCTCCAGAGGACCTTCTTCTAATCTTTAGAGAAGAGAAATGAATAGAAATGCCATGAAACTTGAGAATCCTGCAAATTCTCACAGGAGAATAGGAATTTGTGAGAGATGCTTTGAATTGAACTGATGAATACCAGGTAGTCAGTTTTCAAAGTTGATACCAGCAGCAGCTTTGAAAGGATTACAAGACTGGAATACAGGGTATTGTGAGGGAATGCCCACCTTCACTGTTCTTTCCATTTGCACATGCAGTGCATTTTTGTGGTACTGTTTGTTTCAGGTGATGCATGTGAGAGAGAGAGATGTCTCTTCTAACAATTCTGGATGCCCCAGACATCAAACCTAGAATCATGGAGATGCAAGCTAGAAATCAGCATTTTCTAGTGTGCTTCTTTGCAGTCAAGAGTAGTTTTACCATGACATTCCTGATGCTCATCATCTCTCTGAATGTGCAGTCACTCCAGTCTGGGCCCATCATGCGAAACAACACCATGAGAGCATCATCCAGGCCATCACTACTTGTAGCAAGGGCAGCAGCCAAGCTTCCTACAGGGGTAAACAACTCTCAACCATTCATGGTTTCCTAGCAGTGGACCTAAGGTTTCAAGAACATGTGAAAGAATGATACCAATTTGTTCAAGAAAGACTCAAGTTCAGATTCTACAAGAAAAACACAAAGTTCAGTTTCCACAAAAAAAACATGAAGTTCAGATTCTACAAGAAAAACACAAAGTTCAGTTTCTACAAGGAAACACCAAGTTCAGTTTCTAGAAGAAAAACACAAAGTTCAGTTTCTAGAAGAAAAACACAAAGTTTAGTTTCTATAAGAAAAACACAAATTTCAGTTTCTACAAGAAAAGATTGTGAGTTGATGGTGGTCAGAAGAAGCTTGGATTGCTTTGCAGGTGGAGCCACCAAAAGAGGATCCCAAACTGCCTACTCTGTTTTGGGGATTTACTGAGAATGCTGAGGTTTGGAATTCCCGGGCAGCCATGATTGGTCTTTTTGGCATTATTGCTGTTGAAGCTGTAAGTGTCTTTTTTTCTCTCGTGTTTCCATGAGTTTTGCAATTTGCTAGCTATACAACACATCAAATGCTGAAACATATTGTCCACATAAGCTTGTATGTTTTCTCTGTTTTCTTGAGTTTTGCAACTTGCTAGGTTATACAACACATCAAGTGCTGAAACATACCCATCACCAACATTGTTTTCATGGAAGCTGAAGCTAAAAGCAGTTTGGTGTTTTTTGGTGGCATATGGCGGTGAACAGATTATAAACAAAGGCATTCTGCAATTACTGGGTGTTGAGATTGGAAAGGGTCTTGATCTTCCATTGTGATCAGGTCTAGCAAATGTTCACCCCATGGTTGTAAAGCGCAAAGGTCAGGTCTCAGTGTTAGTACTTTGCGTGTTACCACAATACACCATTTCAGTGAAAAGAACACTGTACTATGTACCTTCTTTGTTGTAGGCTGAGTTTTCCTGATAATTTCCTTGAAAAAGAACTTCAAGTGTAGTGTTTCATTCCTGATTTGTTTACTGCTTGTGATGCAATTTGTAGAGGTTTTTTCCTTCATTTCTTCAGTTGAGCTTGTAACAATCTCCTGACAATTGAACACATTTGAATCATGTTTAGTGAAAATCTGCCCATTTTTGCCATATTTACAACAATGCAAAATTAACGATCTAAAGTCTCTGCTGATTGTTTGTGCCGATGCATTTTTGTGTCTCCAAAAGGCTTATTAGACAAAAATGTAGTGAGTGTCTGTCAATTATCTGCAAGATTGATCATCAACAAATTGGGCTTGTGAAATGTATTTTCTGTGCTGCAGAAGGAAGCATTTGAATGTGGGAATGGTGGCAACAAGTATAGGTTTAACATCCTCATGCTTAGAAGCTGACAAAGTTGAGACAGTGATCTCTGGCATGGAGGAAGATAAATTAAAGCATGCACAACACTATGAAACTTTCAGTTGTAAACAATGGATATGTTGCTGAAAAAATCTGTAAGAAGAAACACCAAGGTCCCCCATATACACACACACTAATCTGCAGTCCTTTAAAGAAGCATGTGGGCCACTGTTTCTCCTTCTGCGCCACAGTACTGGCCCTACAAAAGCAACAGATTTTCTCCTGTTGAACTTTGAGTACTTGTTTTGATCACCGATCTGGAGATCTTCAGACTTGAAATGGGCATTCTAGAAGTGGGCTCCTGCTGCATGGATGAGTCTACCAGAAAGAATCTTAAGTGACTATCTCAACATGACCATTCCAAATGACAACTTTGTCTATAACATGCCCAATTTGATCTATTCCCTTTTCAGAGCGACAAGAGACTTTTTCCTTTGTCTCTGGCAAATGTCTCAAGACAGATATTTCTTTGTTTCTTGAGAGGATTCTTCAGTTGCAAGCTTAGCACTAGGATATGGATGTTTTTATTCTGCATCTAGTCTAACGTCCTTCGTAGGTTTTGCAAATGGCCAAGGTGTGAAGTAATCTGCTGCATCGGAAGAAGAGCTGCTGGTGGAGAGTTTTCTAGCTATGGACGCGCTGCTGCCAGTGAAAAGGGAGGTGGGAGAAGGAGGAGGAACAACCTACACATGGCAGGGAAGCGTGAAGTATTCGCTCCTGGCGCTGGCCAGGGGCGCCTTTGCTAGTCAGATCTTGAGCGGCGAGGCTTTGTTCGATTGCATCCGTGACTTGCAACTCCGGAGCGGTCTCCCCCACTCCAGGCTTGCACGGCACGCTTCGCACGGTCTCACTCTCTTCTGTGACGACCTCATGTCGCCTGCAGATGCTCAAGTCTTCTTCCAATCGACTCTGCCACAGATCGCAAGACTTGCACTCAACCTCCCTGCTTTGCTACAGTCTCAGAGCCAGCATCTTGCAGAGCTGGGAGCAGAGAAGGATCGTCCAGAGATGGCACTGCGACTCCTGCGCAAGCAACATGCGGGAATGGTGCTTCTTAGACAAGAACTGGCGGCGTCGTTGCTGGCTTGCTCTTTCCTGTGTCTGTTTCCCTCGGAGAATAGACGCGAAGAGGACCTGGGAATCATCAACTTCGATAGGCTTTTTGCGGGGGTGTATGAGAGAGGAGAGAGGAATGAGAACAAGCTGCGTTGTATTCTTCACTATTTTGATCGTGTTTGCAACACAATGCCGCAAGGCTCGGTGTCCTTTGAGCGGAAAGTGCTGCCGACGAAGAAGGAGCAGGAGAAGGAGGTTCACGATGGTGCATTTTGGAGGAGCAGTCAAGCTCCATTGTGCCCCATTACGCTTCTGGAAAAGGGTTTCATTGAAGATGATGGTCGAGACTGCTTGCAAGTCGATTTTGCAAACAGGTTGTTAGGAGGAGGTGCTCTTGCTGATGGTTGTGTGCAGGTACGCTTCCTCCTTTTTCCTCCTTTCTCTTAGTCATCTTCAGAGCTTAGTCTTCTGAAACCCTAGTCTGAGTCTTGCTTCAACAACACTAGCTGACTTGTACATTGAAGATCTCTTTCTTAAAACCTTCCAATGCGCTTGGGTTAAAGAGAAGAAGATCCTTCCCTTTCCTCTTCTGCTGCATGGATCAATGCACAGTACTCTGGTTCTATCACTAGTTGAACTTCCTCAGTTTGTTGAACCATCTCTTCTTGATCCCTGTTTGCAGGAAGAGATACGGTTCATGATAAACCCAGAGCTCATAGCAGGCATGCTTTTCATACCAGCCATGGCAGATAATGAGTCGATTGAGGTGGTCGGGGCTGAAAGATACAGCTCTTATGAAGGATATGGACCGACATTTCGTTTCAAAGGTGACTTCAGTGACTCTACTACCAGAGACTCATGGGGTCGAAGACAGACCCGCATCATTGCCATTGATGCTCTTCCACGGCCAGGAGAGAAACAGTTCCAGAGCCCTCTTATGTTACGGGAACTGGTGAAAGCATACTGTGGATTTCTTCATCCTTGCAGCACAGAAGGGGAGCCTGGAGCAACAGGTGGTGATTGTGCTAGTTTGAGTGGTATCTCTCAAGGACAGAAGAGTTGTCAAGATTTGGGGCAGCCAGTTTTTGAAGCAGGTATTATTGCTGTTGCAGTGGGAGATTCTTTGTCAGATCTTGACAGCAAGTTGCTCACAAGTGCTGCAATTGAATAATGTAACAGTCTGGAATCAGACTTTACAAGCCAGCATTTTGATGTGATGGATGGTGTGGCTGGGAAAGCAATTGCTATGGAGGTGAAGGAAAATTAGCTGAAGAGGCAAAACCAGTGCTTGAGATGGATGGGTGCATGAACTCTAATCAGAGTGCCTAGTCAAAATTGAAAGAGGGAGATGATCTAGAAGACTCAAACCTCTGGTTGATGCCCTAGATGTAACAGCTGAGACTGAGAACCATGGAGGTAGAGAACAAGGAGTTAAAGACAATGCTCTGGTGATTGATGTACACAATGGCACTGATGAGCATGTGATGATGTCTGTGGATGCAGACAATGGTGGTGATGCTATGGATATTGCAGATGAATCTCCTTGCTGTGTTGAGAACAAAGAATTAAGTGATGGTATGGTGCTTGACACAACCTCTAATGGCAATGGCACAGGAGCAACCACCGAAATGAAAACCACTGTGGGAATTGCAACTGGAAACTGGGGATGTGGTGTGTTCGGGGGCAATCTTGAACTCAAGAGCTTGCTTCAGTGGCTTGCAGCCTCGCAAGCTGGCCGACCTTACATGCTCTATTTCTCCTTCCAAGATCCTCGAGCCAAGCGATTGCAGGTATGCTGCTGCAATTTGCAAGCTATGGTTGGGAGTCCTATTCCACTTCGTAACCTTTTGATGATTGTATGCATCTAAGTGCCTGAACTCTAATGACATGAAGTAGCTCTTAATCCAGATCATACCAAGCCACACTGATTGAATTCTTGTTGGCTTCTAACTTTGGATGCACAGGAGGTTGCTGATTGGATACTGCAAGAGCAGTGGTGTGTGGGTGAGCTGTGGAGTATTCTGTTAGAATATGGAGAGCAGGGCCAATTCCAGGTGAATCTATTTGACTGGATTATGCCTCATCCAGGCACAAAACTTCACTCCTCACAACTCTACCATAAAGCTGGATAACAAGCAGTTGATTGTAGCATTCTGGCAGATATACTGCAAAAGGTGAAATATGGGTTCATGCTTTGAGCCAGACAGTACAGTCAGGCAATTTGGAGCAGGGATTTGAATCAAGTATAACAAGTCCATATGCTGAGGCAAGAAGCCTTGAGCATGAAAATCATGTATCTGGATTGTGTGTGGGGAGTTAATCTACAAGAGGGAGCAAGGAAGCTTGGAGACAGATGATATGGAGCTCACTAAACTCAAGTCGAGCTCAATTCTGGCTATCATCTACCAATTGGAGTGCCACTTTTGCATTGGCCCTTGCAGATTCAGTGGTAATTATACTTAATGGATTAGAAACCTCTTTGCCAGTGTGTCTAGTTCCCTATTTTTTTGTGCACATCTCTCTAGAGTTGAAGGACAAAAGCTATGCACTGATTCAATCAAAGAAAGTTGCTGACAACAAGCTTGACTGGGGATCACAGACGGAGTAACCAAGGAGAGGGCTGGGCTTTGCACCTGTTGAAACAAAGTGTTAAGCAGTGGAATTCCTGTGCAGCCATGATCAGCATCTTTGTGTATGAAGCTGTAAGCTTTTTATATTGTCCTTCTGGGTTTACAGTCCCTGCAAATGTGTGAGACAGTATGCTAATCAATGCATCCTTGATGGCTATTAGGTCATTGAAACTCATGGAGGTTTTCCATGTTTTTATGACATTTGAAGCAGTATCAACCAACAAATATGATTCTCTGCTCATCCACAACACAATGACTGTTTTTTCCATAGGAAAAGGGTGCAATTAAAATTTCCAGAAAAGAACCATGAGAACTGGTGACATTCAAATCTTAAACAATGCATGACAGATTGGAAGATTTTGCACAAATGCATGGCTTAAGACTTGTTGATTTTCCTTCTTGAATGAGGATACTGTTGACTTTTTTGATTAGCAATGTCTCTTGAGTGCTAGCCAACATCGCGTCTGAGTCTTCCCATTGCTTCTGGAAAGGCAAACTCAGGACGCAGATTGTGTATAATGGTTTGCCCAAGTTTTTGGGAAGATTATTATATGGTTATCTACACCCACTGTTGGGAGCTGATGAACTCAGTGGGTAGTCATGGCAGCTTGTCACTGCTGTTCGTGATGAAGGTGATGGTCTGTCACTTTGTGAGTGACTCTCATGAGGTTATGACTGCACTCATTGTCATGTTACCTTTAATTGTTGTTGTGGAGATTTCTCTGCAACTTCATCAAGCTTTGCTTCCTTTCTGATAGGAAAACTAGCTACCAAAAATTGTGTGCTCGACAAGAAAACAAACACTTTGTGGGCAGCTTTCACCTTTTGCTTTCCTCTTTTTGTCTTCCTAAACTTGCACCACAACTTACAAACATTTGTGTCTGTGACAGACAGAAAGGCAATGCTGATAAAGGACGTCAAAGATGATATGAACTTCACCTTTTCAGCTGTAGCCTCTCTGGGATTGGGAGCAAAATGCACCATCTTCCACAACTTATCCACAAATGCTGTGGCTGTGTTATAACCGTTCTTAGAAGGTATGAGTCTCATAATGAAATCCATGCTTACACATTCCCAGCCCCTAATTAGGAATCTCTACTGGTTGGAACAATCGTGTTTGAGATTTTATCAGTTTGTCAAATTGATAAATGTCACAAATATGGACATAGTACAGAACATCTTGCTTTAAGTCTGGCCATCTAAGTTAGTCTGCTGTGGTTTTGTAGTTTTGACTCCCAAACGACCACTTGGTATTATGGATTTCTCTCAAGATTTCCAAACTCCAAGTGAGCCAAATCTACTCCAACAATAGTATTTCAATACCACCATAACCTGACCCAGAAAACAAGTTTTGATATGTTGATGCTAATGCTAGGTGAGGTTACTTTGCCAAGGCCTAGTATGCATTCATGTGGTCAGGGACATGGCCAAACTATAACTAGAATGATAATATTAAAAAAATTATGTCTGTTTTAAAATTTAAAAGCTAAATATTTTACATTGGATTATTGGCAGGTTGCAAGATATATATGTGTATGTGTTTTTTATCTTGTATCTTGTTTTCTTAATCAATTTCAGTCATGTAACTCACAACTATAAAATGTAAACCAAATCTTTAACTATCCAATCATAACTTCACCGTGTGATATGTATTGTTATCACATAAATATAATAAACACATGTATATTTCTAATCTTGTACATTTCTGAAATTATTCTGTAGTTTCATAATGAATTCATGTCTTTTATGCATTATTATTTCACAATTACAATAAATTTTATAATGTATTCATTTTCAAAATGCAAAGACATTGCATTAATCTTGAATATCAATTTTAGAAATTATCAATAATGATTTTTTTATTGGGGTTGTAAATTTAAATACAATTTCTTTGAATACAGTTACTTTTGAATTTTTTAGTTGTCATAGTTTAATTTAATTTGGTAGTGTTTTGAAACTCAAATGTCAAAACATTACATTAATTTGAAATATTTTGATTTGAGCTAGTAAATTCGAATATGCTATTTTCATTCAATTAAAATTTTTTTAAGTTCATAATGGCATTAATGTCATAAGTATTTAGAAACCTATTATAATTTATTGGTAGTTGTCTTACACCAATATAACCCCAACTTTGGTTATAACAACTTTTTAAAAGAATAATTAAGGCGTCATGGTATGCATTTTGCACAAGCATCAAAATTGACATTTTTTTATGTCGTGTATGCTAAGATGTTGACCTTTACATAACAATCCAATTGATTCAATTTGTTCTTGCCATTATAATTATGTTACTCAAAAAACAATCACATATATTTACATCGTGCATGATGATATGTTAGCATCTATTTGAGAATTCAATTAACATTACAATTACAATCTCAATAGAAACATCATTTGGTCCATGTTTAACTAATTATACATGATGAAAATAAAAGTTGAGCTTAATGATAGTAGTCATACGTACTTTTGATAGTCAAAACATAGTCATTTCAATCAATTAAACATTATTGATTGAATTGCAAACCTAAACATAAGGTGGAAAAAGAAATGATAAAAAATAATTTAACTTTTAAAAAAAAATGTTAATGGAAGTTTACAAAAAGAAATAAAGATTAATATGTGGCTACTTGTATAAAACCTATTAGTTTTAAAGGCCACCTACAAATGTTTTAAAGGATATTTATGAATGTTTTTTTGAGAATCTAATTTTAATTAATTAATTTTCATTAATTATTTGATTAGTGGAAAATTACTCAAATGAGTTTCATTATTATTTTTTAATTGGTTTATTTTTGGTTTTGCCTTGTTTAAGTTTTTTGGAGTTGGTTTTGAGATGTGTCTTTTTTGAGTTTTATAAATTTGTGTGTTTTTTATGTGATAAAAAAACTTTAATGTGTTTTTAACCCTTTGTTACATGTTTTGATGTTTTTAATTCTTTGGTAATCGAATCATTTAGACTTTGCACTTGATCTTTTATTTATTAGCATAGTATCAAAGCTTAAATTGTTTGGTGAAAAGTAAAGGTGAGACGTGTTAGTAATTCATGTAATGGAGAATCACAAAAAAAAGTATTCAAATATGAATAAGAATAAAATTGATAAAACACCATTTTGAAATTGAGATAAACAATTACATGCAATCATGGCAAACGTCATTGAGAATAACAAAATCAATCTCATGAAAAATTATCATAAAAATTTAAAGGAAAAAGGAATCATGGAAGTTGTGGAAGTCATTGAAATTAACAATCAATTAATGATTCAAATTATTACTATCGTGAAAAATTTAAACACGTGACAAAAAATTGTTACTAAGAGTGTGACATTAAGATTGGGAAATTGAAGCAAAATAATTATGCATCAATAAATAATGAGAATGATGAAAAAAAAATTGTGATGTAACACATTGTAAAAATGGTCCAAATAGTAACAAATATGATATGTGGAAAATTAAAGTTTCAAATTATATGAATAATCGTGGGAAAAAAATGATTTGAAAACATGAGGGATTTGAAAATATCATGATTTTTCAAAACTAATGATGATATTGCACATCTCATTGTTCACATTGGTAAAATATTATTATCCATCCAAAACAAATAATAAAATATTTAAAATATTTATTTCATATTCCAACCATAACCAAATAACTTAATTTAGGTAAGTAAAATGATTTAACAAAGTTCATAAATGATATTTGACCTTCATGAATTGTGAAAAACCTAAAAGACTAATGTTAATTTATTATGAAAAAGAAAAGAATGATAAAATATTTACCTTGGATGTGCACATACTTATATGAATTCTATGATGTTTATAAGTTATATATATATATATATATATTTGACATAAAATATTGATCATGTTGACTTATGACATTTTAGGTTAATGTTTGAAGTTGATGCAAAATAAAAATTGAAAAATATGCAAATGCATAATTGATTTGCAAAAAAAACAACCTTCTCATTTGAACCAATATTCATTGACCTTCAATCAACATAAATTTTAATCAATGGATGAAACTATTGTAATGAATTAAATGAATTAAATGACTAAATAATTTTTAAAAGGTTACGAAGATTTACAAATAAATATAAACCATCATTTGTAAAAGGAACTATGAAATATTTGATGTATAAAAGTATAAACACACCAAAATTATGAAGATTCTATTGTTTTACAGCCATGAAATGCAAATGTTCATTAGTCAAATTTTCATAACAAAATTAACATTTTTTTTTTACAATAATGACTAAAATAATATACATCTTTAAATGTACCTAAAACACATTTTATTTAGTTCTAATGATTGTGTCGTAAATGGACACAAAATGTTGATGTCCCACTTCCAAGGCCCCATTCCATCAAAATTTGTATGAACCATTTAATTTCATAACATACACGCTTGAAAGTTAGGAATGTAATCTAACAAGTATCCCAACTAATCCTAAAATGGTGGGATTTGATTAGAGTGGTTGTTTGCACATTTATACCAATGGCTAAACATATTCTTGCCTAAGTCTATTCAATATCATCATGTGAACAAAATTGGAGTTCATATTCAATTATGCATAGCAAGGTGCAAAATTGCCTCAAATCTAACTAAACAATAGATCCAATGTATATATCTACACTAACATCAAAACTTTTGAGGGAATGACATGGTCATTCCCACAACATGGTATGAGAAAAACATGATGTCTCAGGATTCCATGTCTAATGTTAAGTCCAACACAAATAACCAAGATGTAGATGATTTTGAAGGTTGCATTATGGATGATTTTGACAAACACAAGTTTGGTGAAGTGTATGGACTCACACTAAAAGTATCTATAGGGACACCTAAACTAGGCCAAGGAAATAGTGTTCCTAAACTAAGCCAAGGAAGTCAAAAACCTAATGATCCATATACATTTGTTGACAAAAAAAAGGTTTAATGTCAGGTGAAGAATTGGAGGTGATGTTGCTTTCGCTCAACTTTTGACAAGCAAAAGGTATTCAGAAGGTCCAAATTTTGATTCATCTCAAGCAACACAAAATGTAAATTTCCCTATTGGTGATGTTGTGAATATTAAACTAATTGATTTTGGCACTATTGAAAATGTTGGCCACATAGATGGCAACAACATTAGGGGTGTAGAAGACACCATCCCACTAGTAACCATTGAAATAATTCATCAATCTCTTGCCGTGGGACCACCCATCCATGTACCATTGTGCATGCCCTAGAAAACCCTCAAATATCGAATGATGAATTGCATGGTCAACAACACCCACAACACAATATTAATAACACCCTTTACACAACACCCGCAAATGATGGAGATGCAAGTTTGTCTAGGATCATACCCATCGACATTTGGACTTTCGAGTTCAATTTTGATATTGCACTTCTAAACTACCTATTTAGAACAAACATTGAGGAGTAACATTTAGATTGGCCCATCAATGGTTACTATAGTAACATTATTAACACTAAAAGAAAATTCAAAAAGAACAACTACCATTTGCAACTATATTTTACTTGCAAAGGACATTTGCTACTAAAAGCCACCTAGTTGCATTAGACAAGTTGCATATATGACATTAATTGAAAGTGTGGATGAAATCAACAATCAATAAATACTTCAGCATTGGTTTACTATTCTATGCCATTTGTACATTACCATTAAAATTAACAACTTACATAATGACATGTGACAAATGAAAAGAATTTTGAGAAAAAATCATTTTAAAATAGATAATGGATACTCAGTGTCTTTTATACATGGTTTTAGGTTGTGTCACATGGCATATAACAAATATGTGCCACATGACATTTTTTGACTTTTGGCCAAAATGAATTAAAATCAATATATAGGTACGTAGGTCATATTAAGTAACTAAATAAGTAAGTAGGTTGGATTAGATAGGTATGTAGGAAGATAGGCCAAACTAGGTAGGTAGGTCAATTAGTGAAGTAGGTAAATATTTTAAATTTCTCTTAGGTTTAACCTTTAGGGTTAAACCTTTTAAAATGTTAAATTCCTTTGATTGGTTCATCCTTGTTGACATGTGTTTTCTTATGTGAAAGTGTAAGACAAAGCCTCATCATTATATAGTTCTCAAAATGGAAGTGAAGAAAAAAACATATGAAATAAAGGTAGATGCACAAATGAGTGGCTCACTTTTGTGACATTTTTGCGTTTTTGCAATACCCATCTTGTTTATTTCTCTCCTAGTAAAACAAATAGTGTCAAATTTTCCAATTGGGACTTGGTTTAAAATTATCAACTTGATTATGAAAACTTATGTACAATCATTTCTTGAAAAAAAATTGCTCACTTTTACTCATGAACTTTTGAAATTAAAAACTAGGATTAGTTTGTTGACTAGAGGTTTATAAAATTATGATGTTGACATAGAATTCCAATCCAAATGATTTGGAATGACTAAGTACGTCAAATTTTATTATTTAAGGAATTCATATTTGAAAACCTTATCTTGAAAACCTTAATCATTTCATAGTATTAGACTTTTATGTTCTCAAAGTTGGCCCTTATTTTCATAAGTCCATAATTGTTATATATATATTTGAATTTTTGTCCACCAAAGCCAAGGTTTTTGAGGTATCTAAATGGGCTTCCATTAATATGTACTTTATTATTAAATAGGTAAGTAAACATAAGTAGATAGGTTAGTAACCTAAGCTAAATAGGTAAATAAGCGTATATAAGTAGGTAGGTAGTTAATTTGCTTAAATAAAAAAAAATCAACTTTATAAATACACCAATGGAAATATACTTCTTCTTAATTGATGATAGTTATCATCAAAAGGCAATAATTACCGTCACAAAACAATGTTATTATTCTAAAGCCAAATAATCATTAAGTAATTGTGGATTAAAATAAATTGTTAACTTGTTTATGGGGTAAGGACTACATAGAATAGTGGGCATCTTAATATATTTTAAGTTGTTAGTGGTAGGTTTTCACTTATCAACTCCTATTTATTAGAGAGGATGAAACTACTTGGGTAATTTGATAGATTTTTTGGTTGGTTTGTAAACTAATCACCTAGGGAAATTTGGGGAAAATTAGGATAAGATTTGGATGAATGTGGGCCTTGTTTGATTTTATGGAGTAAATTATAATAAGGTGGGGAAATTTAGGAGGATAAGGGCAACCCTTGTGTGGCGGGGAACCATTTTTGGTTTTTTCTTATCATTATTTCATTTGGAACTTCCTTAATTTCTTGGTTGATTTTCAATTATTTATCTTTGTGTTGTTTTCGAAGATTGAAAGTGAAGTATTTTGATTTGAAAAAGAATTTGCATTTGTGTGAAGTTCATGGACCTTAAAATATGTTTTTTTTGTTTTCTCTTTGCTTTCATTACCTCTTACTATTGATAGTAAATTTAATTATTTTGATGTAGAAAACTATGGTTTTCATGTTAGTGTTATATATATATATATATGTTTAAGAAAATTATTTCATTTTTTCTTTCTAAATAAGTTTCTAGAATATGATAGTAACTGCTACAAGACAATAACAACATACTTGCAAGTGGTTCAAGGAGGGTAACACTTTTATCTAAGGTAGCAAAATGTCAAAATGGATATTCAAACCATAAAAAACACTTTCCAAGGTTTAGAGGGTAACTACCCTCCAATTGCCCTTTTTATTTTTACATTTTTTTAGTGTTTTTGGAGTAGTTTAGTTTTTTTGAACAAAAAGACAAACCTAGCTTCCAAAAGGCAACCCAGGAGCCATTTTCCTTCCTATTTTCTACCTAATAACCACCTACCTTCATTGTGGTAAGTCTACCAGGTTTGTGATTATATAATACTCCCATTATACCCTTAATAAAATTTAACAAAAGTAACACATAATTTTCAAAAGTTTCTTAATACACCCATGTATACCATTGGGGGTTGTGTTGACACTTTAGTGGTGCAACTAAGTTTGGTTTCATTTGCAACTAATGGAATATATGGGCATAATCATGGATGAAAATAATTTTAAAGTGTAGGATGAAAAAATGATTAATCACAAATGTAGTTTTGGTATAGTTGCAAACACAATTAGAACTAGTTGCAAATGACAATGAATTGCATCTAGTTATAAATGCCTTAGTTGCATTTTGGGGATTCCTTCTAGTGTAATAAATCAAGTGGGTGAAAAAAGGCACCAATGGCACCTCCACCACCTCCAAAACCAAGGGAGGTCGTGACAACACAATTTCACATCAATAGGACCACACATGAAGAAAACATTAAAATAAGGTGACCAAGGCATTTGTTGGGGAAAAAATTCATAACCAAGAACAAACCCCAATACAGATTGGATTATAAACATTCATTGTCAGTGGCACACCATTGATACATTTGGTTTAAGCAATCAACATAATGATGATGTTCATAGCACAAATGCATTGTATGATGGTGGTGAGGTACAAAAGGATAATGATTACCATTGAAAAAGTAAAGGCCCAAAAGATGTTGGGCCTTATGGTCCTTTCATAATATGTATCTCTAGGGGTAACCACTAGACCATGGTTTAGGTGAGTGTTAACCCTATAATAACCTACATTTGATTTTTATAAGTGTTAATATGTATTCATTAATATATATATAACATATTTATGATTTTTATATGTGTTAATTTGTAGTTATTAATTAATTAGATGTTAACATATATTAAGTACATATTTGACTTTCTTAAATGTTAAATTAGATTATGTAATTTTTGTGTTAATTAGATGCTACCATGTATTAAATACAATTTTAACTTTTGTATGTGTTACGTAAGAATCTAATAAATGTTAATGAACTAATTATTAATTTGCATATTACTTCCTACTTAATTAAGTAGCTACTCTAGTTGCTACTTAATGTTCTATATTTTGAATTAATGTTAGGTAACTATTTTAATCACTAGTTAATGTTCCATGTTTTGAATTGGTGTTAGGTAATTACTTTAGTTATTATTAAGCATCACAATCCAGCCATAACCAAATACATCACAAATTTATGTGCATTGTTTTGAGGAAGTACACATGGCAACTTTAAAAGTACCACAACATGTTGATTATATGCACATGCATAATGACAGATCGAAAGTCATGTATGGTGATTTTGACAATGCACTACAAAATCACAACTCTCTCACATTGAGCAAAACCCCCACACATTTCCGGAAGAAAAACTCAAACATCCAAACAAAAGAACCTTTAAAATGTAAAATTTCATCATGAATGTAGTGTGGATATAACATTCAACTTCATCGTAATGTATTACACTTCATCCCCAATGCACTATCAAATCACAACTTTCTCACATCAAGCAAAGTGCCCACACATCTCAAAAATAACTTCAACATCAAAACAAAGGAATCTTTAGAATGTAAAATTTCATTACTAGTGTAGTGTGGACATAACATTACATTTGATTACAACATATTGCACTTCATCCCCGATGCATTGTGGAAGCACAATTCTCTCACATTGAACAAAGTCCCCACACCTTTTTGGAAGAATAACTCAAACGTCCAAACAAAAAAAACCACTAAAATGTTAATTTTCATTGCCAATGCAGTGTGGACACAACATCGCACTTCATCCCCAATGTCCTGTAACATCACAACTCTTTCATGTCAAATGGACCTCCCACACATTTCCGAAAAAAGAACTCAAATATCAAAATGAAGGAACCTCTAGAATGTAAAATTTCATCACCAGTGCAATGTGGACACAATACTACACTTTAATGTCGTGTAATGCACTTCATCCTTGATGCATTGATGAGTCACAACTCTTTCACATCGAATGAAGCCCCCACACATTTTTGGAAAAACTCAAACATCAAAATGAAAGAACCTTTAAAATGTAAAATTTCATTGTTGATGTAGTGTGGGCACAACAATGCACTTGATTGCATTGTATTACATTTCATCCCCAATGCACTGTAGAATCACAATTCTCTCACATTGAACCAACCCCCATACATTTTTGGAAAAAAAACTCAAACATCAAAACGAAAGAACCTTTAGAATGTAAAATTTCATCATTGTAGTGTGGACATAACATTACATTTCATCCTAGATCCACTAATGAATCATAGTTCTTTCACATTGAATGAAACATGCACACATTTTTAGAAGAACTCAAACATCAAAACAAAGGAACTTCTAGAATGTTAAATTTCATCACCGATGTAGTTTGGACACAACATTACACTTCATCCATGATGGAGAATTTCACTTGTGTGTTCAATTTTTTCCATTCAGGGGATAAAAGATACTAATGAATAGACCATCATTAAGAGCACTTGTCAAACCCTAATTGATGGAAGTGGCATACTAACTTTGGCCAATCAGTATAAAGACATGTTAAAAAATGAGATTAGAGGGCTACCTATGAAGCATTATTCTACTACAAAATGCTCTTTCTCGAAGTAAGCATAAGTGGTGAAGGAAGTGAGTCCATTGTTCCTATCCTTCCTACGTTCTTGGATGAAGTGGTGGTGCTACAAATATGGTTTATAGTGTTGAAGGTTAATATGCATTACAACCTATGCAGTCAAAGGCTTGTGTGCAAGAGATGGTTGTAGGACATAAGCCCATCAGACATTTAGTGCAAAGTTTTATAGGATTGCTACGAACGTGAGGTGTCCCAATGGCACAATGATAATGGATTGAACAACCTTACGGTGGAGGAAAAACACAATCTAGAATGTCATTCTCCATAGGTGAGTTTATCCTTGTCTTACAAGTGTTGCACTTTTGATCTTCTTCTTTTCGTTTTTCTTTTGTAATTTTGTGAGATTTTTATTTGTGAAAAAGAAAGAAAGTTGTGATGGGCATTACATTGCATTACACTTTTGGCCTAACCCTTTTATTACCCAATTCTATTCATGAGTGGTTTTTGAAATTTTTAACATTGTTTTGTTTTGATTTTCTAGAAAGGTGTGTTAGGTCTAAGGAAGTTTATTGGGTTTGATCCATCTTTCTTTTAGAAATGTGGGTGAGCTTCATTTTCTGAAAGAGAGAACTATGTTTTGACATTACACTTTTAATTTTCACATAGAAATGTGTGTGAGTCCCTTTACATTAGAAGGAGATAGATTTGTGATTCAACACATGTTATGAGAGAAACATTCAAAATTCCTTTCGTGGGCAAAAACATAAAACTCCACTTGGGCTTAAAGGAATTTAGTAGTACATGTGATTTAATTGTAGGAAATGTTCAAAAAAAGCTCCTATATTTGATTAAGCATAAAGAATCATAAGCAAGTGGCATACTCATGCATGATGAAAGACTATGATGCGTCTGCAAACATCATTACATACATAACTTCCCACTCCACACTATGGTCCTTGATTTTGGAGTCGGAGGTGGAGTTGCTTGGAGATTTTTTACATCAAGCACAAAAACTTTAATCACTTTCTATTAAAACTACCCAACATTCCAATGATCTCCCTCTCTTTCCATGTATCATCTATTTCTTCTTGAAATGAGGAGTGATGGGGACTAGCTTCCTTAAATGTGTTTTGATAATGCACACAATTTTGGAAGAAGACCTTAACATCAAAGCAAAGCAACATAATGTTTTCATTTTGCAACAATATGCCACTTCATTGTGATTATTTGTGTTCAAGCAACTAGTTGCTTGTTTAGAGAAGAACCAATATTCTTTAGCTCAAAGAAAATTTGATAGAGATACATGGCAAGCTCAAAAAGGTGAGGGACTTAATTTGGTAAGTAGCATAACATTTAGTCTTGGAGCTAGATTATAGGAAATCTTTTCTATTGAAAGACCTTGCACAATTATCAATTGTACACACCCACTTCTAGACTATTTTAGTCACAATAGTTAAGTTTTAGAATGTACTAACATTGAATGTGAATAGTTTGTTTAATTGGGACATCATGTGTAGTTTGCTAGTTGTTTGAAAATTCAAATTACTCATTTGTGCATGTTTTTCATCTAGCAAATTGAAAGACTTGGCAACTCCTCCATTGCCTCTTTAGGTAAGTTGGGAGTGAATTTTGGTGCATTGCAATACAATATTACACTTCACCTTGAAGTAGTGCATAGCTAGGATTGACCGATGGTTGAAACAACTCCAAGTCTTCCACAATTAAGGTCCAATTATGGTATGTGGACTCGTCGACCAAAAACATACAAATAATTTTCTTATAGTCACTATGAGGAAAAAAGGTGTATTATAGCTGGCCTTGCAATTCACTATATTTATATGTTGTGAATGCTAACAGACAAGTGCCATGAGTTGCAACGTTGCAACTCATCATATATATAGTGCAATTCATTGCAACTCTATTAAAACAACTCATCTTTAACTATTATGCAACTCCATTATAATTATACCCATGATGTCATGTTAAAATCATTAATTATCAACCATCTATTAAAATCTAACACATGACATTATGAAGATTTTTGGACATAATTTTTTTTTTCAAAATATTGATTTCCATCATCCATTATGATTGTTAATGATGGTTTAAAATTGTGACACATGGCATGATTGAAAATTTCCACATGGCATATTAATTATATTTTTGAAATAATAATAATAAATTTATTTTACTAAGTACGTAGGTTGGTAAGTCTTAAAACCTACATATAACCTATGTATTTACTTACGACCTACCTATCTATTTACATAGGTAGGTAAGTAGGTAGGAAAACACAAGATTAAGTGAATTAAAGATTAGCCATGATTTTTAAAAAAATTTATGTTTGGCCTTTGAGTTAAGCTTTTGAATTCATCCCAAAATGGCATTTGTATTATGTGAAAACATAAAAGAACAAGCTTTCTATTAAACTGTGGAATTTGGCAACCTAGTTACTATAAAAGAAAAAGGTTGCCAAATACAAAAATGATGAGAAATAAGATGAAAACAAAGGTAAAACATGTTTTATGTTTGCTTACTACCTTGCAACACTTATCGTCTTATAATAACTATCATCTTGTAGCAACTAATGTGCCTGCAAACTTCATGTAATTATTGCCTACCATCTATAACATTTGCAAACCTTTTATAGTTGTTGCTTACTATTTGTAGTAATTTTTTACCCTTTGCAAACCTCAAACATAATAGCTAACCTTTTTAGTACTACCTTTTAGTGGCAACTACCCTCATGTAACAAGTCTACCTTCATACTCCAATAGCAAGTACAGATAACACTTTCATTGTAAAAAAGAAGAAGAACCAAACTAAGAAACTAATAGTCTACATCAATTAAGAAGGAACTACTTTCCCTACCTTCTTAAAAATTAGTACAAATAAGAAAAAATAATGCACTTGACAACCTTCAACCATTCTCCATTACAAAACACCAAGTATAATATTCTTCCATGTTATTTTCTTCTCCTCACACACACATTTCTCCCCCAAGAAAATTATTATGGGGGGTAAACTAAGTATGTGATTCGAGATGAACAAGGCAGTTAAGATAAGGACTAATTAGGGAACTTTGTTATTTTAAATTTTGAATTCTTATTGTTTTGGATCACAATGATGTGACTTGGGATGGTTCAAAAGGGGGAAAGTTCTGGAGAACAAGAAAAAGGAGAAGAAGATGACACAAAGAGTTTTAAGAAAAGAATAGGAAGAATTGGAGGTACTTGTGGTAGAAAACCACAGACCTTGTTTTGATATAACACAAATTTTAAATGTTGTTTTGGGGATTGCCTTTCAACACAACCTAAGATTATCTTGTAATTTGGATTGATGTTCTTAGTAATACAAAGAAGCACAAACTTTTACAGTGAATTCTATGTTTAACTTTTGTGTGAATTTTTTGTAGTGTTAAGTTTGTTGAGACTTCAGACAAAAATAGAGAACATATACTTATGAAATGAAAATATGTTGTTATAGTAGTGTGAAATATTCTATAGGAATTTAAATTTCATTTCTACCAAAAACTTTCTTAACCACATCTAATCTAGAATCATACAAAAAAATGTTACACAATCCTTTTCCTTGAAGGATAAATAAGGAACCCAAGAAAGATATTCACCACACAAAGGTTGAATCCTTATCCTCTTAGATTTCCTTAATCTTTTTAGATTTGCTTATCCTTCTAAATCTCCTTATTTTAATCCCTACCACACATCCTAGTTAAGGGAAATCCATCCATCTTTTATCCACTTGAATTAGTTAACCTAAACGATTTTAGCCTTTAGTAAACAAAAGATTGTAAGTAGGATATTTACCACTAGTAGTTAAATAGTTACTAATATGCCCTTTTAAGTGAACTGGATTAGGATATTATTTCTAGTAACTGATTTCTTTTATTAAAATTCCTCCCATAATTAATTTTGATAATTTTGTCCTCAAAAAATAGTTTATTGTATTGATGGTACTATTGTTAGAAAACATTTTCACTCTAAAATTTTCCTAAGATTGTTTTGCCATTTGAAAGTAATTATCATCTAATGATAATATTACAATCTCCTACCACCCAAGGTGTTTAACCAACATAGGATAATTTTTTACCTTTTAATACCTTCTTTATATAGTTTGTAACATGGGATTCGAAAACAAAACATATGGGTTAAATCTTTTAGTTGTTTTTTAGTTGCAAATTGAGTTGAAATTGAGTTACAATTATAACACCTAAATGCTCAGGGCAAGCCAAATCCAAATGTAAGGCTCCATTGTTTATGGTGTTTAAACAAAACTTGAATCCCTCCTATTGGGGCATTTAGTGTATCAAAAATAGTAAAAAATGGAATAGAATTGAAAAAGTTATGACCTTGCAAAGTAGAGGGGGTCAATTTTTTTTTAAAAAACCATCGAATGTTATAAATGCTAGTTCCTGAACACCCAAAAAATTCCTTATATGTTGCTTTGTTGTTATTAGAATTCAAAAATGATTTGTAAGGTAAAACCAAGTTAATAGGAACCAATTTTGGTGTAACCAGTCCATGAATTAGACTTTTGATTGATGTAAGGACTATAATAATTATACATTTGTTGGGTGTATTAGTGTTTTTGATACTCATAACCCTTGTACTTTGATTCCAACTCCTTTAATTCCAACTCTTCAATGGTTAGCATAGGTTTCTTCCTTCATGCATTGGATGTCATGAGTGTTCATAAATTAATGATCAACCTAGAGATTTGACTACACTCTTTGGATGGGGTGATCATTATTTGTACAAGGGTAGATAGGGGTGATGGCTTTTTTGACAAGTGTCGCAACCCTAGCCTTAGGTTCGCAACCAAGGCAAAGGCTTGCAAGGTTTCAGGCCAAGAGGGAAGCCAGGTGGTCACATTTCATGCTCCCAGGAGTGCAAAGAGTGTGAGGGAATGAATTCTCACACTCCCAAATGAACTCCCATTTTGGGAGTTGGAGTCCCAATGGACTCTCGAATCTTCAGAGGGCAACTGCAGGGGTCAAAACCCATTATATTGAAGAGTTTTTTATATCATTGGAAAGCTATGGAAACGTAGTTATGGCCAAAGGAAAGGCCACAGTCAAATTGGTAGTTTGACTCCCGATCATTAAAAGTTGAGAATCGACCCAATTTCCTTGCGCGTAGGTGGTGTGCGACATACCGTTGGAAGATCTTAACGAGGGCTACAATTTTGCTTCAGACCTCATTTCAATAAGAGGTCTGCACATAAAGTTATGGGGCCCCAAACTCATGAAAGTCTCAATTTTGGGAATTTCGAGACTCCCATTTGGGAGTCCCGGGACAAAATGCCATTTGGATGTGGGCCTTGTGGAAATGCACAAAGTATATTATAAGGGGGAAGGTGGTGGCTTCCCCCAAGTCCGAGCCATGGTGAGTTTTGTGAGTTCGAGTTTGCCTGTGGTTCGTCTTAACACCAAAAGTGTTTCAGCTATGTAATAACCAACTTATTATTTGGTTTGTGCAAGTCCATGTGAGTGATTGAAGTGCTTGTCAATCTTCCTAGTCCCATCCCGGAGCTCCAGCACGCCCCTTTACCCCCGAAGTGCTGTGAGCCAAGGAACATGCCCCAACTTCCTACTCTTCCGCTGTTTTCATTTTAGACTCACATTTGAATCTCTTGAGGAGGTTGGGAGTGCATCAACAAGGGTGATTACAATTTGGTTGATTACTTGACAAGGTTAAATAATATTGGGATGAAATTTAATTGTAATTTGGACAATTGAGATTATTCGCATGATGTCATGAACCATTGAAATCAATGTAGTTGGTTACATGGATTGCTGAGATTTTTCTTTTTTTGCAAAAAATTCAATAAAATTTTTCTTGTTATAACATTTAATGCTCTCTTAAATGTTCAACCAAGAGTGCATGTGTTGGGTACTTATGGTATTTTTTTTACATAGTCCACATGTTTTATGTTTGCAAGGATAACCATTTTACCCATGATACAAAAATTATTGTACTCAACATAGGTTGACCCTAAAGTGATATGACGTACATAGGGTTATGTGTGTCAAAACAAATGTGAGGCAACATTGATCATAACCTTGCCACATGTGTAAATGAGATGTAATGCACGTAATGCAAAATAAATTCGTAGATTATAATACAAGAAATTAAATCATAAAATCTTTAACATATTTTGATATGATTTAAACATGATCCTTTTTAAAAATGAAATGGTAGATTTGCACACTTTTGAAAATTAATATATATTCAACAATGATTAAAATCAATGTGACATTGTGAAGTGACTTTCCGTCCCTCTACTCCCGGTTCTACAAGGTGATTGTGCTTGGTAGCACAAATGCTACTAATGACGGAAAAATACAAATGTCATTCTAGATGTTAGATTGCGTTTGTAGTTGAAATTAAGTAGCCCGCCTTCTATGCATAA